>Ga0098036_1000900_pt1 | contig 11897 bp, 7 predicted proteins | sample 4_EtaG_FD_77064 | JGI IMG/M metagenome (GOLD analysis project Ga0098036, IMG submission 77064) | Marine viral communities from the Subarctic Pacific Ocean - 4_ETSP_OMZ_AT15127 metaG | ecosystem: Environmental > Aquatic > Marine > Oceanic | place: Pacific Ocean | collected 2015-01-07 | reverse complement strand
GTCATAACGGGGTTGTAAAGATAGCAATATTAAAAACACCCCAAGTGTGGTATAACTGCAATACATTAAAGGAGTTATACCATGCTAAAAAATTTATGGCGCAGAGCAGTAGCTGTGCAAGAAAGACGAGCTAACTACTGGAAACTACGTAACATGACAGATCGAGAGTTACGAGATATAGGTATTGAACGATATGAGATTAGGCGGAAGCTAGGTTTGTAGCTAGTTCATCATTTCAGTTTTGTATAGTGAGGCATAGTTATCAACCCATATTAATTCAGCATAACTTAAATCGTCAATGCCACCCGTAAAACCTTTTCCGTCATTAGAATTTCTAAAAGCGTTCATTGCTTTAGCTCTTACCTCGGAGTTAATTGAGCGCACTTTGCGTTGCATATTAGCTAGTGCGCCTTCACGCCCAGCTAGACCTTCCGCTACGTCTTTACGTGCTTGAGTAAATATCTTACCAAATTTGTTATTTAATAGAACACGTTGATCTATTAGATCTCCTCCATCTACAAACCTTTTATCATTTAAAAGTTCTCGTGCTGCCCTATCTAACTTTGGTGCAATGTACTTTGAAAGAATGTTGTCGTACTCAGCAGATTGTGTTCGAGAGTTAGCTTTGTAAGGAAATTTATTGGTAAAGCCATAGACTATCTCAGAAGACGTTCTTTTAGGTACTATCTTTAACCCAAATATTCCTAGTAAAGGTTCTGGTCCTTTTATAGCACCCTCTCGTGTAGCTACTCTAAGTTCCTCTCCTGTTACACTGTCCATGCTATCCGTAAAGTGCTGTATTATATTATCTACATACTTTGTACTGGCACTAACAAACGTACCTGTCCCTGTCTCAAGCCTAATATTACGAGCCGCGTCAGTTCCTTCCATTGCCCCTATCATGGTATTGATGGCATCTAAAGGTCGTGTAACTCCTGCAAGAATGTTACCACCTGATTTACCTAATTGTTTTAGTAGCTCTCTGTTTCCTTCTTCGTTCCCTGCTCCAACTAAGGCATCCATAAAACGTACCATGTCGTTACCAAACTCAATGTCTTTAGCAAACTGCCCAACACCAAGTTGTTTTAGAGCATCAAGTTGGTTTTCTGTCGGTATGTAACCGTCGTCTACCATGTTGTTTGCCATACGGCCTAACAGTTTAAATGTTGAAACAGGATAAACATTTTTGTAATCAACAAGATGTCCGTTAACTAACTCTAAGTTCCAATCTAAACCTTTTTCTTTTTTATCTTTATCAAATTCCATTGCTAGACGTACAGCCGTTCCTGTTGTCAACGCTCTAGCAGTGTATTGGATGAGATCATCTGCAGAACGCTGACCTCCAATTCCCATTGCTTTTGTCATCCCTACTAGTGAACCTAAAGACATTTGATACGCAGTTCCTAATACATTGTTAAAGAATCTACCAAAAGGTAATATTGTACCTATGACAGGAACATTAGATATATTTTCTACAAGTTTTGCGGCTTCTCTTAAAAGCTGGTCATCTGTAGTATAATCTTTTGAAAACACGGACTTCAAAGTTGTGTCCATAGATTTTCCTATGACATCGTCGTCGATAAGTTCGGAACCTGCTTTACCCTCAATAACATCTTTAAACGTCACATTGTGTTTAAGACGGAGGTTTTTATCCATCTCTGTCATCATCATCCAAGACTTAGTTAATGTGTCTTGGGCGCGAACTCCTGCAATAGTACTGGCACCATTAGTAATAGCCTCAGTCATTTTAAATGCAGGATTCTTTGGATCTATTTTAAATCTTTTAGCACTTCTCTCTACACCGCCAACATATGTCTCTCTTAATATACGACGCACATCTTTATTTTGATCTAAGAAAGCTAAGTAAGCTTCTTGTGTTGTAAGGGGATCAGCTAGGTTCTTTATCTTTTGTCCTATCATTTGTCCGTGTACTTTAGATGCCCTGAAGTGTCGTGCTGCAGCATCTTCATCCGCTAACCAACGTAGTGATCCCATACCAAGATGTCCTACAGCTTGAAAGGCATCTGTAACTGAGTTAAGACTAGCATATGAAGCAAAGCCCATGACGTTTACGGCAGTTGTTTTAGGAGAAGACACAAGCAATCTACGCCACACGTTCTGGGCATACTGCAAACCGTTTGCTACATCAGAAGTTGTCCAAGAGTCCTGTGCGCCTTCGTTTTCTTTTTTTGTTATGCTACGACCTGCGTTGTTTAGTATATCTTCCCCTCTAAGTACCCCTGCATTAGTAGCCCTACTTATCTGGGACATTAATTGCATTGTACTTGCGGAACCACTTATTTTTGTAGCCATTAGTGCTTCAAGTTTCATTCCTGCTTGGGTACTGGTTCCTATTGTAAGTCCTGTAGGCTCCATTAGCTTATTAATCTCAGCTAATTCTTTTGGCGGTAATATACGAGCAACTGAAGTCATTATATCAGATATAGTAGTCTTTCTATTAAACTTTATACCCTGATCTTTAAACACTTTAAGTATACCATCTGTATTACCTGTTCCGTCCTCGCCTAATATTATTCTTCTAAACAACGGAGTAGTTATATCACCATCCTTTGCTAATACTTCGCCACGCGCTACCTTTGCTCTCCAGGCAACAGCCGCGTCTTTTAATTCTTTTCGTGCTGCTTTTTGAGGCGCACCTTTTAACAATAGTATCTCTTTATTTGTAGCGGTTAGTCTTCTGGCTTGTATTGCTGACTCTTCTGTATAACCTCCATAACCACTAGCCCCTTTTGCACCGCGTCCTAATAGTTGCAGACTAGCACCAACGCTGCCTAACAAACTACTAAAGCCTGTTTGCATGACGTTATAATCTGTTTGTGCGCCTATAGGCATAAGAATATTTGCTTGTAGGTGGTAGTCTTGAAGTGCTGCTACTGTGCCATCTAAGACTAAGGTTTGATACACGGACTTTTTAACTCCGCTGCCCAACAAGTCATCCGTTAAACTTAGCTTACCTTTTTGTTTGTCTGTAAGTTTTAAAGCTTTCTTAGCCCCATCTCTCTGCACTTCTTTTCGTATTCTTCCTGTAGATCTAATTAACTGCTCTCTAAGGAATACCCTCTTCTCCCTTTTAGCAGCAGCCTCCATCATCTCTTTAGCTACTTTGCTTTTGCGAGAAATACCTGCACTTACCAGTTTAGACATCATGCGCTCACCTGCTGCCTTTGCAGCTAAATCTGCGCCTTGTTTAGTACCTTGGTTTTTTAGAGCAGCCTTTGATGCTTCTTTCATAGCTTTCTTAATTAAAGCTCTTCCTGATGCACTGACACCCATTGATGCACCTTTAGCTATACCACCAGTTAAAAATCCTAAGTAGTTAGTAGGGTCTTTTGCGGCTGCAAATATGTAGTCTTTTACACCATCCGCCGCACCAAGTATGCCATCATTAACAAATACATTACCTACGCTGTCGTATAACTCATAGGCTTTAGACATTTTATTCTTTGCACCTTCGTCTGCATTGTATACGTACCGTGCTTCTCCTGCAGTATACAGAGCATTTGTGTTTACGTGACGCATATGCCCAAAAAAGTCTTCTACCATTCTATGGTTATCAATCTGTCCATTGCGTCGGTAGTCTTCGCCAAATCTTTCTATCATGTAGTCTCGCAGTAGCTCTGCTTCAACACCTTTTTTTAAATCTGCTTTTTTACGAGTAGCATCAAAGTCAATATTATATGTACTAGCCTCTGGCTCATTCTCGCCAAAGTCAACTACGTTATCATCAAATCTTATGTTATCTGCTGCAGCAGCGGCTCTAGCTTTTATTTGTTCGGACCTATACTCGTCAAGAGTCATGGGTAAAGAAGAAGAGGTGCTATTAATAGTAGGTTCATCAGAAGATGTCCTAGAAGCGTAGTTCATAGCTTTAAGTCTTTCGGCTCTATATTCTTCTGGTGTCATCAGTTCAGCCATTCTTACTTGCCTTTATTTCTAATGTATTCTGCAATGATTTCTTTTTTAACTTCAGCAGAAATCTTAACGCCTTTGTTTTTTCTTTTCCACAAATCTAAAGCATTATTAATTTGAGCTATTCGACCTGCTTCTACGTTCTTTAACGTAATGTTTTTTCTACCTAGTAGCAATTCCATGATGTCATCGCCGTACTGCTCCATAAAAGCAGAACGCGGTGGAGCAGGTGTTTTAGGATTGTCAGGAGCCACAAAAGCAACTTCAGGTTTAGACATTAAACCTACTTTAGGTGCTTCTGTAAACGTAGGATTAACGTCTGCATCTCTTAAAATTTTATCTTGCACCTGTACTTTAAAATCTGTACTTGGTATTTCTGGTATGCTTGTGTCTACTACCACCCCATCTGTATCGTTTATTATTTGTCCACTCAGATTTACTTTAACATCGGGGCTTTCTGTTTTAGTTAATAAGTTAAATATATTATCTGTTAGGTCTTCTAATGAAGATTTTCCTACGCCAAGAAATGTACTAACGTCAATGCGTTCTGCTCTAGGGCGGCCTTTGTTGTAATTGTTTATTGCCCACAGTCGTACTTCTTTTTTAATTTTGTCTCTGTCTAACTCACCTGTTAAATTATTGTAGTACTTTCTAGTGTTCTTATTTAATTCAGATTTATCTATACTACTAGTTAAGTTAAGACCTTTAAAGAAAGTCTGTGCTGCGTTAAGAGCTTCTGTAGAAACATCCTTTACTTCACTTTGGGTAACTACAGGTTTCTTTAATTTTAATTCTTGATACTCTTTAAACTGCCTAGCTAGACTTTTTAGGCGATCTCCAACGGCGGCAATCTCAGGATTTGCTTTTAAATATTCTGTAGCCTTTCGATTGTTTTCTACATCTTGAAAGGATAAATTTTCTTGGATTACATTGTCTGCGTTCCGTGTAACTACTTTTATAAACCCTGTTGTAGGATCTGTAATAACTTCTGTTGTCCAACCATTTATTTTGGATCCTGGCCTAGAATCAGTTGTTTTATATTTGTAATTATCAAAAGTAGAACCGTCTAAGATTGTTACTGTAGCAGTGTTTAAAGTTTTATTTGCCTCATCTAAATTTTTAGCGTTTTCAAATACACTTACTTTAATTTCTCCTCCATCGCTAAGTCCTGGTCCATCCCTACCTGCACCGCGCATACTTAGAGGAGTGTCAATAGAAAGATATTGGTCTATTCGTGATGTTAATAACTCATTAATATTGTCTGGCCCGTACTTCTTTTTAAAGGCATCTACAGTTGAGTTCATATTTTGGCTTAAAGAACTTAATAGTCTATTACGTTGACTAATGTACGCTTGTCTTTCTACTTCTAATGCAGCATTAGCCTCGCTTGTATTTGTACTTGTGCGTATTAATTTGTCTAAGGTTTCTCGGCGATCTTCTAAATCTGTTAACTGTGAAGCATTTTGCCTTCGCCATTCTTGTTTTATATCATTTAGATCATCTAAAAAGTTCTTTTGGACTTTAGGGGTTACAAAGTTAGGATTTTTGTAGTCTACATATGCACCTTCTATTTGACTAGAATACTCGTCTTGTTTAGCTAACTTATTTATCTCAGAAACGCTCATGTCTCCGTAAATCATTTCATTACCTAGTTTTGTTCTAGCTTTCTCCATTGCGTTTTTGTTGAAGAAGTCATCAAACATACTGAACTTTCCGCTAGGTTCAGCATCTAACTCATCGGATGTTGGCCCTAGTGATGGGGTACTTAAACCATATGTGTTGTACACAAAGTCTTTTAGACTAACACCATCTTGCTGTAGTAATTCATTGTCTTGAAACTCGTCAGGTAAATCTACATAACTCTCTATTAAGTCTGCTTTCCACTCCGCGCCCATTTCGGCTCTAGCGGTATCTATTTTTTTCTTTAACTCAGCTAATCCTCCTGGGGTAGATATAGCTAAACGAATAACAGACTTAGGAACACCTAAGTTACTTAAACCTTTAGCTGCACTTATTACTGCAGTCGCAGTGCTTCTGCGCTTGCCTATAACACCCATGTTACGATCAGCTAATTCTCTTTGTCTCTTTTCAAACTCTTTTGCTTCTTCAGAGTTCTCGTCCATAATTTGTTGTGAACGATCCAAAAACCCTTTAGCAAATGCACCAAAATCAATCGCCATTATACTGCACCTCCTCGTGACATAAGACCGCCGCTTTCTGTTTCTGCTATAGGTTCTTCCATCGGTGTTTCTTCATCCATCATAGGCTCTTCCTCTGCAGGAGCAGAACCTTCTGTTACTGTTTCAGGAGTTACCTCTGCACCTTGTTGTATAGATCGTAACATTTCAACTCCTGCGTCATCTGCCCCTTCCTCTAATGACTTTTCTAAAGCAGCGTCAATTAGTGTCTGTAGCCTTTTTCGTTCTTTACTCTTACGCTTTTCGCTAGGAGTAACTCCTGTTTCGGGTGTTTCTATTCCGTATGTTGACATTGCGGCCTTAATAAAAGTAGCAATTACGGGACCAGCTAACATTCCTGTTTCTACGGTATGCACACCTTTCATTGATCCAGCTAACCACAAAGCTTCTGTAACTGTCTTTAGATCGCCACCCAACTCAAATACAATAGATAAGTCATCCATTACATCTTGATTTGCTATTCTACTGACGTAGTACTCAACTACATCTCGAACTTCGTTTAGCTCCGACGGGTTTTCCCAAGGAGAGTTTTTAGGTGTATCAGTTAATGATTGTCCTGGGATAGGTGCTTGTAGTAAATTTTCCATGTTATTTATGTACCTTATTTAGTAAAACCTGCGCCAAAGTATAACCCTACAATGGCAGAAACTATATGTGTGTCGAGTGGAGTAATTACGAAACCGCGTGCTGCTTTCCATACAACGGCTTCCCCTGGGCCAAATAGCCAGTTAAAGAAACCTCCTTGTATTTCAGTGTATCCTACAACTACTCCAATTTCAGGATACCATATTGCAGCTACTTTAGGTAGTACTATTATAGCACCTACCGCACCTAATGCAATAAGTCTTCGAGTCCACGCAAAGTGTTTATCTTTGCTACCATATTCTCTTGCATCTTTTACTGCCCCTGCTCTAAACTCAGCACGCTGTAAAAGCATTTTGTTTTGTTCTGCTTTGGCCTTTATAGATTGACCCCAGATAGACATAACCCCACCTAGTACAGTAGAGCCTAACATCGTTATTAGTTCGAGAGGAAACCCCATTAATTATTCCTTAAAAGTCTATATTAAATTCAAATGATGCTGTGCCGTCGCTGCCCCATTTAACAGTCCCGTTATCCCATATGAACTCAAGATCAACATTTCCTTCTATATCTGCATTAGTTTTAAAATTACCTATGCGAGTATTAAAGTCTACACCAAAACCACGCCCCCTGATCTTAGGATCAACGTCTAACAGAAAGGAGCCTAATCCCTCTACTTGAGTAGAGTTATCTTCAGGAGTTATACTTGAAGTAGGGCTTTTAATTTTATTAGCATCTAAAACTGATTTAATACCATTTTTAAGATCTGTGAGCGTGCCTTTTCTTGAAGTCTCAAGATTATATTCTGTAACATCTATATCTTTTTTTAATATTACTTCATCTTTAACAGGAGAAGTATATTTAAACATAGGCTCACCAGAAAATGCGCCTTCAAGTCCCTGCTCAGTAGACTTCATCCAACTATCTAGTCCCATAAGAGAGTCAAAGCCGCCTGTAGAATCTGCAACCTCGTAACTTTGAAAGGCAGGTTCAGAGGGTCTTAGGGATGCACCTAAGTTTAAATTAATATAATCTTGAACTGCTGTTGAGGGTTCTGAGTTTAAATACATTTCTAAAGCACGTTGAGAACTAATTCCTAATTCAGCCGAAGTTCTTTTTATTGCATCATCATCTAAGATGTTTTGTATACGTTCTCTGTAATCGTCAGTATATGGAAACTCTCCACGCGGATCAATTAAGGACTCTTGAGTTATTACAGGGTCTGTTCCTCCTACACTATAAGTAGTGACATAAGGGACGTAGTTAGTTAAAACACCTTTAGGCCCCATTGGCACGTTCTTAGCTTTTAACTCAGGAGGCATATACAAAGTATCGTACTCATCATACACTACATTATAATCATCATCAGGTTCAGTAGTATCTCCGCCCAAAAAATCTTTGACTCTTTTAACGCTACCTGATGCTGCATTAAGTAAATTAGTTTTTACACTATCTAAATATGATGTAGGTTTGTCGTCATCTGTGTCAATTACAGGTTCTGATGTTGATGGCTTTGCCCCTAATCCTGTTCCTCCAAATTCACCTTCGGAAGAAGTTCCGTACCCTTTATACCCTAGGGTGTTTGACTCCATAACCCTTTTTAAGTTTTCTTCGGTTGCTTCAAAGTTTATAGTAGATTCATAGTTTTTAGATTCTTTAGGGGTAACTATGTTAAATTCAGACTTGGGTGCAACTTCATACAGTTCTTCTTCTGGTGGCGCATACGAATAGTTCTGATAACTTTTATCTTCTTTAGGAGTTATATCTAAACTACCTTCGCCTTGAAAGTTTGCCATGCTAGAATATGTCATGTTAATCAGTACCCTATAGTTCGTTGTCGTCGGTTTTAAGTCTATTAAGTCGAGGATTACGTAGTTCATCGGTTGCTATTGATGTTAGTTCTGCAATTAACCTAGGATCGGTAGAAGCTAAATTATTTAATCGTTTTATTTTATATCCTGCTGGATATTCGTCATCAATATATTCTTTGTCAAATAATTTTAAACTTACGCTATGCGCTTGATTTCCTCCTAAGAGTAACAAAGATCCATCGGAGTATCTTTGTACAAGAACACCTATATGCCCTGGTGTATTGACTTGAAAATTTGAACCTGTCCTTTTTCCATCTTTGTCTTCGCCTTTATTAAAAACAACAAAATCACCGCCACGGGCTGCCTCTAAAGACATACTTCCTGAATCTATTGCGCTAGGATTAGTAGGGTTATAATCGTAAACAGTAGAGCCAAGATACTGATACAAAGCGGATTTAGTGCTTTCCCATCCGTCACCAGCAACTGCTTCTATACCATTTGCATTAGTGTTTTTTATTCCTGCATAAAGAATTGCTGCACACCAAGCAGATTCATATCCTTTCTTTTTGGCTTTGCCTTGGTCTACATCAAACCCTTTTGGCGTATTTAGTAAAATTGCATTATTAAGTATTTTTCTATGTACCTTGTTTGTTTCTTCCATTCCGAATTTATCTGCAAGCCAAGCTAAAACACTTTGTCCTTCTTTTAAAGGTGTTATTGCTTTTATTTGCCTTTTAAGTTCTGTATCAACTAAACCAAAGTTATAATTATTTACATCATTTATGTATTTGTACTTTGTAAGTGCTGATGTATTTTGTGCCGCTAAATCCGCATTTATAATACTAGTAATTTCTGAGTCCAATATACCATCTGTTTTTATTTTGGGGCGATCAATTACAAAGCCAGATTCTTCAAAGTCTTCTTGAGCATATAATTCTTTTTTATACTTTTTAAAGTCTCTTAATGCTGCACTTGTATTAGGCCCCCACATCCCATCTACTACTAATTTTGGTGCGTTGGGAGTCTTGTTTAAATATGTCTGAAGATTTCTTACGTTTTCTTTTCCTAGCGGCGCAGGTGCAAACTCTGTTACTACTTCATTAATTTCATCATCCGAAACACCTTCATTAATATTAGTAGTAATTGTAGGTCTTCTAGGTGGGGGTGTGCTTTCATCTCGTTCGTTATTTGTTACTTGCACTTCTTCTTGTTTTTGTTTTACGGGTGGAGGAGACATTAATCCACCACTACCTTGTGATGAAGCTAAACTACCTTCTCCTTGAAACACTGCCATCAGTAGAACCCCCTTACCTAGCAAGAATAGTAGCAGCAACACTACCTAAACTAGACCATAGACCTGCACTCTTTGTAACTTTTGCTGCATACTCTGCAGCTTCTCTTTCTAATTTAGCTTCCGCTAAACGAGTGGCGCGGTCTGCGTCATTGTTATTAGTTTGCCAGGCATAACTCATTAAGTCTCTAACTTCTTGCATATAGGCACTAAACCCTAAAGCAGACATATCATTAGCCTGTGCTGCAGCATCTCTATTTGATTGATTAATTGCTGCGTTATCTGTTGTCGCTATCTTCTGATACCACTGAGCATTTGCTTGAGACACAATTAAGCTGTTTTGTGCATTAAACTGTTCTCGTGCTGCAATTTGTGTAGCATTAAATTTCTCTAGTGCGTTTGCTTCCCCTGCATTAAATCTGCTTATTGCGTTTTTCTGTTCAACATTAAACTCAGATATCTGTGTAGATAAGTTAGCGAAGAATTGATTGCTTTGATTTTCACTGGAGGCATTAAATTGAGCGTTTGCGTTTTCTGCGGCTGCATCTGTTAGTATAGAATTAGCTACTGCCTGTGACTTAAACATTGCCATTTGCTGCTCATTACTTAGGTTAGCCATATCCATGTCTAAGAAGGCTTTTGCATTTTGTACCTGAGCTTGTTGTCTATTATTTAAGTTAGTTAAATCTAACTGTGACAAAGCTGCTGCATCAGATAAAGTTTTAGCACTAGCAACATTTAAATTAGCTAAGTCAACCTCCTGAGTTAATCGAGCGTTTTCTAAAGCAATTTGCTGTTCTGCAGTAAAGTTAATATTAGCTATCTCACTAACTTTTGCGGCATTGGCTACCCTAGTTTGAAAGTTTTGGTTGAACTCTAGCCCTAAAAACTCAGCGCGTTTTTCTGCTGCAAACATAGCCGCCTGTTGTTTATTAGATAAGTTTTGAGATTCAAATCGAGCGAAGGTAGATGCGTCTATTTGTGCAATAGGTAGTGCAGACTCCATAGCAGCCTGTATGATGGCCTGTCCTGCCATACTGGAGGCTCCTAGCCCTCTAGCTGCCATAGCTGCTGTAGCGGCTCTCATTGCACCTGCCGCCCATGCAGGAGGATCGCCACCTTCAAAATCAGCCATTAGGCTAGTTAATTGGCCTTTTACGGTAGCTTCAGTAGAGGGAGATCCTGTTGCTGCTTCAAAGTTAGTTTCTTCTTTGACTCGATCCATATCGACGGTAGCACCCTCGATCATCTCCCCTTCTTCTACTTTTCTTTTGTCTGGAGCTTCTACTTGTGCGCCATCAGTAATTTGTGGCGTTTCTAAATCTAACTGCGCTAACTCTGATGGAGACATAGTAGCAGCATCCACTTTGGATTCATCCGAAACAGTGCCTGTCGCGGCTGTACTATCTAATGCTTTTGTAGCCTCTGATGTGGTAGCAGTAGTAGCTTTAGCAGCCTCATCTTTAGTAGGAACCGCAACATCTGCTGCAGCATCTGCTGTTGTAGTTTCTGCTTTAGTTGTATCAGCAGCCTGTCCTGTTCCAGTTGCTACTGTTCCTTTTGCAGCTTGTTCATCTGTAGTTTCTTTTACTCCAGCTTGTGTTACAAGAGACAATGGATCTTTAGTTGCTGATTCAATTAACTCTGAAGGAGTAGGCATAGAAGTTTGTTGAAACTGTGCCTGTGCCTGAGAAACAGCTTCATTAGATTGTGCGACTTTTGAATCTGCTGCAGTAAGGGCAGTAACTAAATCTTCATTACTAGGATCAGCAGCTAGTGCATCTCTAGCTTGTTGTTGTGCAGCTAAAGAATCAGAATAATTCTGTTGCGCGGTGTTTAAAAATGTTTTTGCTGGATCATCTACTACAGGAGCTTCTTCTCCTGCTTTAGGAGGACGGTATGCAACGGTTCCTCCTTCTTGAAATCTTCTTTGATTTTGTTGCGGAACAGGAAAAGTATTTTCTAATTTATTTACTTCTGCAGCTTGCATATCAATTAAAGACTCAGAATACTCGGGATTATCTTTTTGATTTAATCTATTAACATTTCCTCTAGCATCTTTACGCGGAAAAACAAAGCCGCCGT
>Ga0098036_1000899_pt1 | contig 11916 bp, 14 predicted proteins | sample 4_EtaG_FD_77064 | JGI IMG/M metagenome (GOLD analysis project Ga0098036, IMG submission 77064) | Marine viral communities from the Subarctic Pacific Ocean - 4_ETSP_OMZ_AT15127 metaG | ecosystem: Environmental > Aquatic > Marine > Oceanic | place: Pacific Ocean | collected 2015-01-07 | reverse complement strand
ATTGCGTGTTCTGTATTTGTTCCTGTTTTGTTCTGGAGAGGTTCCATTTTGGGATTTTGTTCTGGTTTTATTTTTTTATAATCAACGGGTGGGGTGGTAATAATAATAGTATAAGGCAGTATCAATCATACATATAACACCTGCATATATAATAGAAAAAAACAAAAAAGGGTTTACTTAGTGTTTATGGAAATGTTACATAGGCATATGGGCAGTAAGCAACCGCATGGCGGCAGACCTGAGTTTGTTCCGACAGAGGAGCAGGAGAGAGTATGTTCTCTTGGGGTGGCGTTTGGGCTGACACAAGATCAGATAGCAAGGCTGGTAGGGTGCAGTGCCAAGACATTACGGAAGCATTTTGGGTATGCACTGGAGACAGGGCGGGAGCAGTTGACAATGGCGGTAGGCAGTCAGTTGTATAAGAAAGCGATGAATGGCGATACTATATCTGCGATATTTCTGGCAAAGACGAAGGGTGGATTTCAGGAGAAGGTGGAACATGAAGGAATACCCAATCAGATAAGTGTAAGTTTTTCATTAGACCCGCCGAAAGACGGAAAAGTAGTGGAAGGTTCTCTAGCCAGTAAGAGAATTGAGTGATGCATATAACTATTCCATACCAGCCCAGACCGCAACAGGCGGCATTACATAAAAATACAAAAAGATTTAAGATTTGTGTATCGCATAGACGGTGGGGGAAATCGGTATATGCCATTACCGAATTACTGCGAAAGGCATTAGAGATTAAAACAGAGCGAAGCGATGGAAGGTTTGCCTATATAGCTCCGTATTACCGACAGGCAAAAGCAGTGGCTTGGGATTATTTATTATATTATACGAAGGATATACCAGGAACGAAGATTAACCAGTCGGAACTGCGGGTGGATTTAATTAACGGGAGTCGTATACGATTATATGGTGCGGGAGATGATCCTGATGCATTGAGGGGTATTTTTCTGGATGGGGTAATTCTGGATGAATATGCGGATATGTCTCCTAGAATGTGGAGTGAAGTTATACGACCTGCCTTAACAGACAGGAAAGGGTGGGCAATATTTATCGGCACACCGAAAGGAAGAAACCAGTTCTGGCAATTATATGAAAATGCAAAAAACGAACCCGATTGGTATAGAGCGATTTATCGTGCCAGTGAAACAGGTATTGTAGAAGCGGAGGAGCTGGAGGCAGCAAAGAAGCAAATGGGGGAAGATGAGTTTATGCAGGAATTTGAATGTTCTTGGGCTGCCGCTATTAAAGGCTCATACTATGGTAATTTAATTATAGAAGCAGAACAGGAAGGTAGAATTACAACAGTGGAGAGAGACCCGGCACTGCCTGTGCATGTAGCATGGGATTTGGGAATTTCCGATAGCTGTGCGTTATGGTTCTTTCAGGTTACGATGGGAGAAGTAAGAATATTTGACTTTTATGAATGTGCTGGTGTAGGCTTGGAGCATTACGTAAAAGTTATGGATGAAATGGAAGTCGAATACTGGGGAGATGATTATTTACCACACGATGCGAAAGTTCGGGAGCTTGGAACGGGCAGAACAAGGGCAGAAACCCTGATAAATATGGGCAGGAGACCGCGAATTGTGCCAAGCCATAAAGTAGACGATGGAATAAATGCTGCACGATTATTGTTGCAACATTGTTATTTTGATGATAAGAGATGTGAAAATGGGTTAAATGCATTGCGGAACTACCAAAGGGAATGGGATGATGTTAAGCGTGTCTTTAAAAGAAATCCTCTGCATAACTGGGCTTCGCACCCAAGCGATAGCTTTCGCTACCTCGCTATGGCGTATAAAAATATTAAACCAAAAGAAAAACAGCCCGATATTATGAAAGAATTACTGCGGACACCCACACTGGATGAAATGATAGATATGCACACAAAAGAAAGACGGCATAAACCAGAGAAAAGGATATAATTATGGCATACGGAATGATGTCAGAAGAAGAAAGAAAAAGGGCATTAATGGCACAAATGCTCCAGCAGCGTATTATGGAGCAGGAACCCAACACCACAAACAGAGGACTTAATCGCCCTCCTACGCAGAATGAAGTATTGGGTTTGCCTGATACGGATTACAGTATGAACGCATCAATGGTGGGTCCTGGTGTTATGACAGGAACCGATATGCAACGGATACAAACAGGGTTAGGTCCAGGTATTATGACGGAAACAGATGAGCGGAAAATACAAGCAGGGTTAGGGGTGACACCACAAGAAATAGATGAAGAAATAAGACGGTTACAAATAATGAAAAACCAAATGATGATAGGTAATTAATGGCAGAAACTAGAAAAGAAATGGAAGTAGTGCATGGCACTCCCCAATACTGGACAATGGAATTGGATAGTGCGGATTCTACGGAAAAGGAATGGAGAGAAAGAGGGAGAAAGGTAGTTTCCCGTTATCGGGATGAAAGAAATTCCGATTCCTTTGGTGCGGGAATTTACAAACAATTCAATATTTTATGGGCAAATACAGAAACATTAAAAGGTGCATTATTTGCACGTATGCCAGCTCCTGATGTAAGAAGAAGGTATGCCGATAACAACCCTGTTACCCGACAGGTTGCGATTGTATTGGAAAGAGCCTTAAAATACGGAATAGAAGCCTATGAATCAGAAAAACCCATAGAAGCTGCTATTGAGGATTTCCTGCTTCCAGGCAGAGGAGTGGTCTGGGTTGTATATGAGCCAATTATCATAAAAGAAACAATAGAAGTAGAATCCATAGACGAGTTTGGCAATATAGCGATGATCCAAGAAGAACAGGAGCGGATCGCCGACCAGAGATGTTATTTTGAATATATTAACTGGGAAGATTATCGGGAAAGTCCTGCCCGCAGACCAGAAGATATTTCCTGGAAAGCAAGAAGGCATCTATACACAAGAGATGATTTAATAGAAAAAGGTTTTGCTAATGCGGAAAATATCCCTCTAAACTGGAGTCCAGAGCCAGATGAAAAGAAAAAACAAAGCTCGGAAGTATTTAATAGGGCGGAAATCTGGGAAATATGGGATAAACATTCAGGAAAACGGTATTATATTTCTAAAGGGTATAATGAAATACTGGCAGAAGATGACGACCCGTATAACTTGGAAAAGTTTTTTCCTACACCTGATTCCCTGATTTCGGTTCGCACCAACGATACCAACGTGCCTGTTCCTATGTTTACTTTATACCAAGACCAGGCAGATGAACTGGATAGGATAACCACAAGAATAGGAAATCTGATAGAAGGATTAAAAAGAAGGGGAGTATATGACGCTTCGGTTCCTGAATTATCACATCTTGCGGATGCAGGGGATAACGATTTTGTTCCTTCCGAGAATTTCGCCCAATTAGCAGCAAAAGGCGGATTACAGGCAGTATTCCAACAGGAAGATATAACCCCCATTTCAGTGGTATTAAACGGATTATACCAGCAGAGAACACAGATACTGGATACTATTTATCAAATTACAGGTATTTCGGATATTATTCGTGGATCTACCAAAGCCAGTGAAACTGCCACCGCACAGCAATTAAAAGCACAGTTTGGTTCTATGCGAATGAAAAAAACACAGAGCCAGATTGCAGAGTATGTCCGCGACCTATTTCGCATCAAAGCAGAATTGATAGCGGAACATTATGAGCCAGAAGTATTGTCAGCCATGACTGCATTACCCCTTACCCCTGAAATGGTCCAAATAATGCAGGATGATAAACTTCGTGGATATTCCATAGATATAGAATCTGACGCAACTATTTTTATGGACGAAGAAGAAGAAAAAAGAACTCGTATTGAGTTTTTACAATCTTTTGGCTCATACCTGGAAAGAGCAGTAGGTATGGCAACCCAATCCCCACAATTAACCCCTTTAGCATTTCAGGCATTACGATTCCTTATGGGAGCATGGAAAATCGGTAGACAGTTTGAAGATGTAATCGACCAAACCGAAGCAACCATTATGCAACAGGCACAACAGGCGATGCAGGCAGGTCCGCAACCTACCGAAGCAGAGCGTATTGCCATGCAGAAAATGCAGACAGAGATGACAAAAGAGCAGTTGAAACAGCAAGGAAAACTAGCAGATATCCAGTCCAGAGAACGAACAGGTGTAAATAAAGTAGCAACAGAAGCAGAATCCAGTGAGAAACGAAGTATGTCTAAAGAAAAACTGGCATTACTGGAAAGCGATATGCGGATAGCAGAAGCAATGAACGAGGATGCAAAAAATGGGCAAATATGAAGATAATTATGATGCAATCCAATGGGATACATCGGAATACACGCGGAAACCAGTAGAAAAAAGAGGAAAATCCCCGTATGTATTATCCGATATAGAAGAATTTGTGTCTCCTATAGACAAAACATTAATAGGTAGTCGCTCCCAGCTACGGGAACATGAAAGAAAACACAATATTCGGCAGGTAGGGAATGATTATACATCTTCCCAAAAGCCGAAAAACTGGGATAACATGGTAAACGAAAGGTAGACCAATGGCAGAAGAAAGCACTCCTGCAGTAGAGGAATCAGCACCACCAACTTTAGACGCAGTAATAGATGGAGCCATTACGGAAGTAATGGAATCGGATACTGCTGTTATACCCGATAAACAAGAAACAAAAACAATTTCCGAGCCTGATGTTCCACAGGAGGAAACACAGGCAGAACCAAATTCAGAAGAATCGGAATCGGAATCATTAGATCAGGTAGCTCCTGAAAATGATGACGATACACCAGATTCCGAAGTAGAACCTTCAGCACAGGAAGGGAGTGAGGACTCGAAAGAAACACCTCTGGAAGCTCCGCAGAACTGGGCAGAAGAAGTAAGAAGCACGTTCAATAATTTACCCAGAGAAGCACAGGAGTTTATGCTGAAGCGGGATAAAGAAATGACTGCGGATTACACCCGTAAGACACAAGAAGTAGCCGAGCAACGCAAAAATTTTGAATCATTAGATAAAGTTATAGCTCCAATGAGACAGCAAATATCAGCAAGCGGTATAAGCGAAACCGAATATATCGCCAGACTGCTTAATGCCGATACAGCCCTCAGAAATAACCCAAAAATGGCACTCAAACAACTAGCACAAGCCTACGGTATTGATCTAGCGAATTACGAAAACGAGGCGGGGGAATGGAATGATCCAGACCCTCAAATTTCCCAATTACAGCAACAAAATCAAGCGATTTTAGCGGAATTAAATCAGTTCAAACAACAAAATCTATACACTGCACGACAGCAGACAGAAACACAGATTAATTCCTTTGCAGAAGCTAAAGACGAAAAAGGGAGTCTAAAATACCCGCATTTTGAGAAAGTAAGAGCCCGTATGGGTAATCTTATAGACGCAAAAGAAGCACAGGGATTGGAAGATGCGTATGCAAAAGCAATCCGTTTAGATGACGATTTATACAAAAGTTCTTTAGACCAGCAAAGAAAAACTGTGAAGGCAGAAGAAGATGCACGAAGAAAGACAGCTATGGAAAAAGCAAAAAAAGTCCGACCTCGTTCCGCATCTACTCCTCCCAATGGAGCAATCAAACACAGTGATTTAGATACCTTGTTGAAAGAAGCAATTAATAAAAGCAAATCGTGAATGGCGTTGTGGGATAACTTAACAAGAGAGGTATGAAATGGCATCGCCAAATTCAACATTTACCGAGATTGTTACGACTACTCTCGCTGGTTATTCAAAAACCCTAGCAGATAACGTAACAAACAATAATGCCTTGCTTCGTCATATAGACGCGAAAGGCAATAAACGAACCGCCACAGGTAGAACGATTGTGCAGGAATTAGAGTATGCAACAAATGGAACTGCCAAGTGGTATAGTGGCTATGAGGTATTAGACACATCTACCAGTAATACATTTACTGCTGCCGAGTTTAATTACAAGCAGTTAGCAGGAAACGTGGTTATTTCTGGCTTAGAACAGGTGGAAAACTCAGGCAAAGAAGCGATTTTCAATTTGTTGAAATCTAGGGTTAAAAACTTAGAAAAAACATTGAAAAATACTATGGCAACTGCTTTGTATGCAGACGGCACAGGCACATCAGGAAAAGAACTTGGTGGTCTCCAGTTGATTGTTGCAGGAACTCCTACCAATACAGTTGGTGGAATTAATGCAAGCACTTACACATTCTGGAGAAATCAGGTGTATGATTTTTCTGCTGCAGGTGCAACAGCTAGTGCAACCACTATTCAGACAGCTATGAACACATTATGGCTGGATGTAATCAGAGGAGCAGATAAGCCAGATATAATAGTCGCTGGCAGTACATACTTTCAGTTTTATTGGGCATCATTGCAGACCAATCAGAGATTTACTTCTGATAATTCTGCTGCTGCTGGATTTATGAATCTTATGTTCATGGATGCACCAGTATTTTATGATGACCAATGCACAGCTACGAATATGTATATGCTGAACACTGATTATCTATTCCTTCGACCCGCATCAGGCAGAGAGTTTGCTGCACTTGGGGAGAAGGCTTCTGTAAACCAAGATGCTTTAGTGTTGCCTGTAGTATGGGCAGGAAATATGACCTGTTCCAACAGAGCAAGACAAGGTATTATTCAACCATAGGAGTACGTTATGAGTTATATCGTAGGAATGGACATAACTGCTACAGGCACAACTGTAGATTTTGAACTAGGTTCTATAGGTCAAACATCTGATGGTAAACTGTATAAATATGTTCAATATGTAGTGGGTGCAGGAACAGTAGCCGCAGCTTCTGGTAATGTAGTAGGATACTACGCTGCCAGTGGCACTTCAGCAGGACAAACAACTATTGTTACTGCTGATGTTAGTGATACTGCAAAAGTAGGAGCTGGTGTTCTTCAATCAGCACCAGCCACTAGTGAATATTGTTGGATTCAGGTAACTGGTCCAGCAACATTAACAACTGCTTTAGTAGCAGGTGCGGATGGTAACGCATTAACATTAGTAGGATCAAATGATTCAACACTAGATGTATCTGGTCTTGTTACGGATCATGTTTGTGCAATAGCAATAGACGCAAGTGCTAAAATAGTAATGTGTCAATTTCCATTGTAGCATTTAAAAATATAGAGGGTGGAATTTTCTGCCCTCTATAAATAAAGGAACTATTATGGTAGGAAATATACGAATACATATTTATAAAGACGAAGAAAAAGGCTACGATTTAGTAGAAAAGAAACTAATCGGAGACCCGAATACAGTGATTTATAAAATGAGCCAAGTAGGGGAAGAAATTAAAAGGGATTTCCCAGCAGAATATAATGCGTATTATAAGAAGAAAAAGGTAGCACCAAAAGGAACGCCTTTAACGGAATTAAAAATGTTAAACAGAAATAAAAGAACTTTCTTTTCCACAGAAGGTATTACAACCTTAGAGCAATTATCGGATTTATCGGATGGTGCCTGTCATGGGTTGGGCAAAGATGTGTTAGACTGTAGAAAAGCAGCAAAAGAATTTCTAGCGGAAAAGCATAATATACAACCAGAACAAGTGGTAGGAAATAAATGACATTACTAACAATCTGCCAAGACGCTGCGAAAGAAATCGGAGTTCCTTCTCCTACATCGGTTGTGGGTACTTCGGATACGACAAACGTGCAATTATTAGCGGCAGCGAATCGTGTAGGGAAAGATTTAGTAACGGGGTATGATTGGGAAGTATTAATTAAAGAAGAAGAACACACCACATTAGCAGCAGAATCACAGGGAGCGATGACTACGATTGCAACAGATTTTATGCGAATATCCAACGATACTATGTGGAACAGAACTACCGACAGGAAGTATTATGGACCGTTAAATAACTCACAATGGCAACGCTTAAAAGCAAGTGTGAGTAGCGGAATAACTAATTATTTCCGTATTCGGGGTGGTGTTTTATTAGTAAATCCAGCACCGCCTTCAGGGGAAAAAATATTCTTTGAATATATCGGGAAAAACTGGGTAATTACTTCAGGTTCTTCTGCTAATGCCGTAGCATATGCGGCGGATGCCAACACAACCGTATTAGACGAAGATTTAATAACATTGGGAGTTATTTGGAGATTTTTAAAACAAAAAGGACTGCCGTATGATAACCAGTTTCAGGAATACAGGCTGAAGTTATCAGAAAAGCAATCCAAAGATGGTGCAAAGCAAATCATTCGTATGGCAGGACCAAATAGATTATATCTACCTGTAAACGAACCAGAAGGGAACTTTTCACTATAATGCCTGTTAAGAAAGTAAAAGGTGGTTATAGATGGGGAAACAAAGGAAAAGTTTACAAATCCAAGAAAAAAGCAGGGTTGCAGGGTAAGGCTATCTATGCTTCAGGATATAAATCTAAGAGAGTATAATGGCAGTATTTAACCCGACAGGAGAAAGCACTTCTATCTCTGCTCCTATTGGTGGATTAAATACAAGAGATGCCAGTGATTTAATGCCAGAAACGGATGCTATTCGTCTGGACAACTTCTTTCCAGGTTCCACTGATGTATCGGTGCGGAAAGGATTTACTTCTCATGCTACAGGATTGCCGAGTACGGTGCAGTCCTTATTATCGTATTCTTCCCCTTCTGCGAACAAACTATTTGCTGCAAGTAATAATGCTATTTATGAGGTAACTTCAGCAGGTTCTATTGGAAGTGCCGTAGTAACAAGTCTAGCAAATGTGCAGTTTCAATATGTAAATTTTACCACTTCAGGCGGTTCGTATATGTTTATCGTAAATGGAGCAGACGCTCCCAGACATTACAACGGAAGCACTTGGGCTACCCCTAGTTTAGCGAGTATCACAGGTTCTACGATAAATAATGTTACTGTTTTTAAAGAACGATTATTTTTCATTGTAAATAATAGTTTAAGTTTTGCGTATCTCCCTATCAACTCGGTAGCAGGAACTGTAGCCACGTTTGCATTGGGAAGTATATTTGATGAAGGGGGAAAACTGGTAGCGGCAGGAACATTAACCAGAGACGGTGGTTCAGGTTCCGATGATTATATAGCATTTATCAGTTCTAACGGAGAAGTAGCGGTATATGCAGGGACAGACCCAAGCGATGCTACCAAATGGTCTCTAGTAGGAGTATTTAAAATTCCACGACCTATCGGGAAAAGATGTGTAGTGCAGGTAGGACCAGAATTAATTGTAATTACGGAAGCTGGTTTTATTCCTATGACAAAAATGTATGGAACCGATGAAACAAATTACGCAATCGCAATTTCCGACAAAATAAGCGGAAGTATCGAACATTCGGTAGAGAACTTTAAATCTACTTTCGGCTGGGAAGCATTAGTATACCCTGCGGGTCAATACGGATTATTTAATGTTCCTTCTTCCTCCGCAGGAGAGTTTGACCAATATGTAGTCAATCTAACAACAGGAGCATGGGGAAGATTTACAGGACAGAACGGGTATTGCTGGGCATTAATGGGAGGAGATTTATATTTTGGCGGTAGCACTATCGTATATAAAGCAGACAACGGTGCCAGTGATGCAGGAACAGCGATACAGGGAAGTGCAAAAACAGCCTTTATTTATTATGGAGGGAGAGGAACATCTAAACGATTTACAGCAATACGACCTGTAGTATCTTCGGATGCGGACTTACCTGTAAGTATTGGGTTTGATGTAGATTTTATGGATGGCACATCTTCCTACACTCCCAGTTCTGCAACAACAGAAGGTTCGGAATGGGATACAGCTTCCTGGGATACCAGTGCTTGGGCAGGTGCGGTATCTTCACAGTTGGTATGGCGAAGTGTTGCGGATATAGGTTGGAATGCAGCGATACGAATACGAACCAGCACGACAGCCCAAAGTATTAAATGGCATAGCTGTGATATTTATTATGAGAAAGGGGTAGGATTGTAATGTTTATAACAGATACAATCTGGAAAATATTAGAACCTGCAACAGAAACAGCAGAAAGACTAACTAGAGAAGAATTAGAAAACGGATTAAAAGAAGGGTATTATAAATTATTTACGTATAAAAACTCCGCATGTGTAACAGCACAAATAAATAATTCATTAAGAATAGGGTTAGGTGGAGGAAAAATAGAAGAAGTAAAAAAGATAGTAGTTAAAATAGAAAAATTTGCAAAAAAAAATAAAATAAATTACATTGATATTTTAGGAAGAATAGGTTGGGAAAAAAGTTTGACAGGATATAAACGTAAAGCAGTGTTATTGCGAAAGGAAATACTATGAGTTTTATAAAAAATTTTTTCAGTCCTCCGAAGCCACCTCCAGCACCAGATTACGCAGGAGCGGCACGAGCGCAGGGAGCAGCGAATGTAGAGACTGCCCGACTGGAAGGAAGAATGAACCGACCTGATGTATTTTCTCCGTATGATGTTACCAGAGTAACCGATATAGGAGATGACAGATTTCAACAGGATTACACACTTCGCCCTGAATACGAAGCACAGCGAGTAAAACAGGTAGGAATAACCGATAAATATTTAGACACTGCGGGGAATTATTTATCTGGCTTGCCACAGGAAACCTTTTCTTTAAGCGGACTATCCGCACAACCAGGACTAATAGATAGAAGTGAATTTGCAACTATTCCGACAATGGAAAATCTTGGGGATTATGCTACCAGAGTAGAAGGGGAATATTATAATCGGGCATTAGCAAGACTACAGCCAATGCACGAACAGCAAACTATCAGTCTGCGAACCGATTTATTAAATGCGGGAATACCAGAAGGTTCTGTTGCGTATAACAATGCAATGGGAGAACTGCGACAAACGCATCAGGATGCATTACTAGACTTAACCCAGCAATCCATACGGGAAGGACAGGCTTTGGCAGATGCCCAATTAGGCAGAGCTACAGGTCTGCGGAGTTATCAATTAGGCGAAGCGGGTGGTTTAGTAGGAGAACAAGAAAGAATAAGGGACAGACAACTAGCGGATTACTTGTTAGGAAGAACACAGCCATTACAGGAGATTGCCACACTATCAGGACAGGCACCACCGCCACCTGCGGTAGCGACTACAGGTTTGGATGTTCCAGCCACCAGTATAGCTCCACCACCACTATTCCAAGCCGCACAAGCACGAGGAATATTTGACCAGGGAACATATCAAGGACAGGTAGCAGGATATGGTGCTAGAATGGCAGGATTAGGTGCAGCCGCCGCAGGCGGTGCGCAAGGATGGGCAAGTAGGCAACGGTAAGGATAAAAATTATGGCAGTAATACGAAGATCATTTCCAAGAAGAACACAAGACCCTCTAATAGAGCAGTTACTGGAAAAAGCAAGAAGGGAAGCAGCCCAGTCCAGTGCCATCGGTTCTCCTGGTATGTATGCGGCAGAAAGTCGTTTGGGTTTCCCTATCGGAACACTCACAGGACAAATACTTGCAGGTGCTAGAGCAGGAACAGCACAAAAAGAAGCCAGACAACAGCAGGAAATATCAAACGAAGCGGCATCTATACTTAGGAATATAAGAACAACAGGCAGTGCAGGGGTAGACGCAGAAGGCAACATAATTCAGGTAGATGCACAAGGGGAGCTTTATACAGTTCCACAGGATTTAAATGCTATATCAGAGGTATTACAAGAAACAGCACCAGAAATGGTACCAAGACTAGACGGAACTATGGAAGCTGCTTCTTTGGAAGAACTGGGTAAACAAGCAATACAGGGAAAATACAGAGAAGGTATATCGGCAGAGAATATCCCTAGTCATGTACTTGCGTATGATGATAACGAAAACCTAGTTATGGTAAAAGAAAAGCATGGAGGAAGAATAGCACCAGAAATAGCAGGAGATGCAGCAAAAGTAGAACCAGGTCTCCTAGACTTTAATAAACTCCAAGAAAAATACGCCCAATCGCTCCCCCGAAAAGAAGCATCTATACGGTTGGGACCAGAGGATGACCCTAATTGGTTACAAAGGAACATATT
>Ga0098036_1000897_pt1 | contig 11927 bp, 10 predicted proteins | sample 4_EtaG_FD_77064 | JGI IMG/M metagenome (GOLD analysis project Ga0098036, IMG submission 77064) | Marine viral communities from the Subarctic Pacific Ocean - 4_ETSP_OMZ_AT15127 metaG | ecosystem: Environmental > Aquatic > Marine > Oceanic | place: Pacific Ocean | collected 2015-01-07 | reverse complement strand
TTCTTCTTTGACTTACCTTTGAACTGTGGTGCATCTGATTTGTAGAAATCTTTTACATAATCACCCGCATCAGCGTCTTTTCCTAGTTTCTCACCATACATCTGTTTGAACTTCTTGGTGTGTTTGGATGGTTTTGTTTTTAATTTTTTATCGCCAGGAGCAGGTTCATATGCTCTTGGGTCATCATCACTCATTTTTGATTTCTTGTCAAAATGTCTTGCACGAGATTGTTTTGTAGATTTTGCTAATTCTTTACCACCAGCACCTTTTGCAAAATACTTTGCTGGTTCTGTGCCAGGGCTATCTTCTACATCTGGGTCTTGTTTTACTCTACGCAATTTTTCCATTTGAAGAACAAGACTTGTGAAACTATCATCACTCTCAATCTGATATTCTGCTTTCAACTCTTTAGGTAAAACACCTTTTTTTACAAGTTTATTGATGTACTCGACAAAGGCTCTTGGAGACAGTCCCACCTGTTGTGCGATTTCTGAAGCTATTCTGGATGGATTATTTACTTTAATGCTACTAGCATCTCTAACTTGTGTTCCACCTTTGTCTTTTATCGTTTGGACATATTTCTTAGTCAAATTTTCATAACCTTTAGGATGACGCATTTGGTCTATTTTTGATGCTGCCCTCTTAAACCATGACATTTCATCAAGTCTAATATCACTTAACCATGCCTTATGAACTTTACCGTCCTCTGCCATGAATGAGATATAGTTTGTTCCTTTACGAACAATTTCACCTGACAGGCCGTTTGCTTCTACAATGTCTCCAACATTCCAAATCTTACCTGTGAGATAATCATCTCTTATCTCTTCGTAAAAATCTAGTTCGCCCATCATGCGCTCTTCACGGATACCCATGTTTTTACGAACATCTTTAAATAACCTCTCACCATCTTTAAATCCAGACGGTAATCCCTGTTTGAAGGAATCATAGTCACCCTCAACGGCAGCTGCTCTCATCTTAGACGCAGACATTCCTGCTACGCCCTCTGCGTCTGGGTCACGCTCTCCCGCAGACTTTACCTCTATGTTATCAAAATCATAATAACCATGTTTACCTTGAACTCCATTGTATTCGTTCAGAAGTCTAGTAAACTCAGCAACACGGTCAGAGCCAACAACCATGACCACCGCACGATGACCTTTATTGTGTAAGAATGTTGCAACCTCAAACACATTTCTCGCACTTGACACTGTGATATTTTTTGCATACTTACGAAACATTTTTTTCATGTATGCAACTTTGAGTGCATGTGGTAAAGGATTCTTTTTAGGGTCATTTGAGTGCGAGGGGAACACATACATTGGTGCGCCAGTATTTTTCTTTTGTTCTCTGGCAAGTGCGTCGATTAACTTTTCGTGGCCTGTCGTTGGTGGATTAAAACGCCCAAATGTAAATACGGCGGTATCTCCCCTGACTTCCATTAGTTCACTAAATTTTTTCATTATTGTCTCTCGCCTTCGCCTGATTTAAGTTTCGCAACTCTTTCAGCTTCTTTTGCTTTTAATTTCTTTGCAACCTTTTTTGATACTTTATCTATCTTTTTACCAAACCGTTGCATAATAATTTGATCTGCCTTTACCTTTTGTGGTATGGGCAAATCCTTGTAGTTTGGAAATACTTTCTTTCTGAAATTCATAAGTGTTTGTTTTTTAGCAACTAAAAGTAGTTTTGCACTATTTCTTATTTTCATCATAGTGCGTTTCTTTTTTCTTATGAACGCTGACGATTTAGCGATAATTGCCATGCGACGAGCTTGTTTTTTGCGTTGAGCAATATTAAAAATTCTTTCATTTAAATCTGAAAATTCTTTAAACTTCTTCATTTGTCCCATGCCTTTATTGCTGTGAAGTTATTAAACGAGAACTCCATACGGTCTACGAGTTTAACAGCTCCACCACTCACCTTATCAATAGCAACATAACCTTCGGGATTGGTCACTTTATAACCATTAGATGTGCGGATAAATGTATCAGTCAATCCCTTTACACTATTTAGTTTTTTAACAATTTGCATTTTTGCGTCAACTAGTAGGTTTTGGAAGGTAATGACTTGAACTAAGTTTACAGTGTGTCGTTTTACCTCTCTCACATACTCCTTTTGAATATTACGATACTTGTCTTTACCTTTGCTACTTTTTGCTTTGTCAATCTGTTTCTGGATGGTATCAGACACCCACTGTTCATACCCTTTTGCATGAGCGGAGGGATTAGTGACCTTTTCTCCAGCTCGCACTTTACTATTGTTATATGTTTTTAATGATGCACCAGCAAGAACACCTGTCATACTATCTTGCAGTTTCAAAAATGCTCTCAACTTAGGACCGTTGATTTTTTGAAAAGTTCTACCGACTTCAGACAATACTTTTGTTACTTTCTCTGTTTCACTTTCTGTAAATGTGGCCTTTCCTGATACATCTTTGTATGTCGCATCATCCATCCATACAGAGGATACCTTGTTTAGTTTTGATATATCTGCACCAAAAGATGCTTTCATATTCTGTAGTTCTTTACCTGTATATGTGGTGTGCCAAACGATACCGACCTTAGAACGCAACATTATTTTTCCTAAGTCACTGTTCACAGGCACCGCATATACAATCGTGTTTGGTTGGAATGTAATATATTTGACACCATCAATTGTCTGTGGTTCCATGTCATCAGTATACATCAAGTCACCTTGAAGCACACCTTTGATACCTAGCTTTGAAAACTCTTTGAGTGCAATCTTAAACTTTGAGTTCAGAGCCCCAGACAGGTCATCGTTTATCTCTGCCTCTGTTTTGTATAACTTTGGATTTACGTTGAACACACTCTTTTTCGCAACAAAGAAGTCACCTGTCTCTGGTTCAACTCCGGCAAAGATGGCAGGGGCCCCGTCCCATTTCACCGTCATGTTTACAGAACTTCTGGAACCACCAGCAAGCATGTCTCTCAGTGACCGTAGAAAGTTCAGTGCGGCTCTACCACCATCAACACCAAAGTTGAGTATTTCATCCTCTATGTGTTCAAGGTGTAAGTTTTTGCCTGCCTTACTTTCTGTGAGCATATCTTTGAAACTAATCATTTTCTTCCACCCATGAGGTTTTTGAAAATTGGTGTCGCAGTCGCTTGAAATTGTGGCTCTGCTGTTTTTGAACCTTTATATCTTATTTCTAAATTTAAAAGTGCGGTGTCTCCATTATATACTGTATAGAATAATTTTGCCGGAGCTTTCTCTTCTTTACTATACTCCCAAGGTTGTCTTCTAATGTTTCCCCTTTTGTCTAAAGTTCTACCTAATTTGATATTATCTTGTTTAAATATTCTTGTTAACGCTTCAATAGTTGTGGGTAAATCTTTTACCTCTGCCGGCTCCACGCCAATCTTGTCTTTTTTTCTTTGACCAATGCCAGTCAATAGATAAAAATCAAATTGTCCAGACTCATCTAAAATAGGTTGCAAATCAACTTTAAAAATAAGTTTCATGAACGCAATCATCATATCTTTAGAGTCTTTTTCAAGGATTTTATTTACAGTCATCCAGAATATATTTTTTCTACCAGATGCACCTCTACCAGCAAGCATATCATTTGCAAATTTATTTGGTATTTTTGCAATTTCTTTCTTAAAATCTTTTTCACTCAATCTTCGTATTGAGCTGTAATTTGTTGTTTTTTTATACGCAGCCACCATTCTTATGAAGAAAAGATTTTTTGCCCTCTCTATTCTTTCATAATCTTTAGCGTCAATAAAATCTTTTAAAAGTGATTTTTTACCAGTTATGGGTTTGTTGATAAGCGTAGGGTCTTGGTCCTTAGCCGCTTTTTTCTTTTTCAAAGAAAACCCATAATACCTATTACCACCAGCAACGACAATATCAGATGAGTTATAGTCTTTTATATTTCCTATGGGTGGATTGAATTGTGCAATCTCATCATCCCAGCTCTGACCTGTCCAGAATACTTTCGTAGGACTTGGAATTATTTTGAGTATCGCATTTGCAGAAGACACCGCAGTGGCAAGGTCATACCAATTATCAGTAAATTGATTTAGTAAAGATTCTTTTCCAGATGCACCCACAATATCACTCCACTTTCCCTTTGCATCTTCAATAATTTTTTTTGCATCCTCTACATCAATTTCACTCGCATCGTATTTTTTACCTATCAAAACGACAGCTGCCGTCATAAGTTCTTGTGTGCTTTTAGATATTTTTTGTCCGCCGCCTTCGCCGCCATACTCTGGAGTTTTTGCAACTTTTGTCCATGCGATTTGGGGATTTGTAATAGCGATAGATTCTACATCCTCAAAATCAGTGACAAATTTATTCATATCACCTTTGTCATAAATCTCCCCGTTCATAGTGACTTGAGTTATGACAATTGAACTTCCATCATTCAAAAGATGCTCTTCACCTTTTGTTATCTTATCTGCAAAAATTTCTATTCTTGGAATTCCAGCATTAGGCCCTTTGCCAGCTGGTTTCTGGAGTTCACCTTTACTTAAACTTGATTCAGTTATATACTTAGTGGTTTTACTAACGTAATTGACATGAGACTCTTTACGAGGCCGCAATTGGTGAACATATCCTTGAAGTGACATCAATCTCTCCATTTACAAACATTTATTAATATTTATATAACAAAGAAACTGATGTTTGTCAAGAAAAAAATTGTTCTAAACCCTCTTCTTTTTTCTCTTTTACTTCTACCTCTGGTAATGTTGCCAGTGGTATATCGTTGTTGAGATAATACTCTACGATTTCTTTATTAATGTGATAGTGTCCATGTGGACCTTTTGGGAGATCGTCTGGCCAGTCTTTCGATATCTCCATAAGCATGGGATGTTTGAGTCCCTCTGCAATTGCTTTTGCAGAACTAGCTGCACCGACAAACAATTTAGACCCTGCAATATACTGTGCAGTTTCCAATCCATCTTTTACAGGAATGCGTTTAGGTTTAAAACCATAACGATCACAGAATAAATCATACTCATGGTCTAGTCCGATAAATCCACAGTCATATGACTTGAGAAGTGTGTAGTCAAAGAAGAATGTGGGATCGTGTTTTTCGTTATTCCAATCGTGATATCTCTCTGTGAGATTGATAATAATATCTGATTTATGAATAGGTTCTACATCCAACCATCTTTGGTTAGGACGCCACATTTGTAGCTCACGATGTTCATCAAGGTCAATATCACAGTTCATGTATTTGACATGGCTCGAACGTAAACTCACACTGGATATCTTGAGGGGGAATTGGTGTGTCCTTACACCAGCCACCATGCAATTAAGGGATATCAAATCACACCTCAGCATGAGACGATAAAAACTCTGGTAGTCAGAGAAGTCTATTGTAACTCCTGCTGGTGGTTTATCTGATTGAACAACCTGGCCAATGTATGACTGTGACTCAAAAAGACGTTTGAGATACTTTGCAACCTCTGGACGTTTGATGAAATAAGTATCCACTCCACCTCTTCTATGAATTGCAGGGAGAGAATATACGAGATCACCGATTTTAGCTGGGTGAAAACAACTTGTCATTTAGATAAATCCATCAAGTGCAATGATTCAAATATCTCAGTCGCAATATTCTCGCAGTCCTCCCAAGTTTGAGAGGATCGAACTTCAACATTATTTTTATATTTTGATATCACCTTATCATACTCTACCAACTGTTTTTCAATCATATTAGTTGTTCTAATATTCCTATCATAACCATTACCTCTTTTTTTTGATCTGTCATCCATGATTTCCATAGGGGCTTTTAAATAATACATTTTATACTCAATATTATTTTTAATCATAAAATCGTGCATAGTATTTTTAGAAATAAACTTATGACCCTCAATAATAATATTGGGAGTAAAGATAGCTCTCCATTTGAAGTATTCGTACTCAATAACCTTTTTGAATTTATTTACACCAAGATATACAGAATCGGTGCCATTCAACACCTGTCCTTCTCTACCTATAATCATGGTATTTCCATATGTCTGAAATGGTATTTTATATCCATTGTTAGACTTATACCCATGATCACCCTCTGCTCCTATTTCTCCATAGTGATCTTTTAGTTTGCTCACTATTGATTTGGTAACTGTGGATTTCCCGACTGCAGCCACTCCAGAAATCCAAATGATCATTCTGGTTCTACTCTTGGATCAAGTGGCTCTATGTATAAGTTTGTAGTAAGAGAATTATTAATTCTTTGGTGGTACATCGTGTCACCTTTTTTAGAACCTTTCTCACCTTTCTTGGGTGGGTTTATAAAATCTTCATACTCCTTAACTAAGTCAAATGTAATTAGGACTAGGGTATTAGTTGGCAATTTTTCATCATAATTCTCTTGATGCTTCACTAATCCATCTTGGCCAGTTTTTCCTATAACACCTCTTGATGATTTTAAAATAAGATCAAATTCTATATTTTTATACTTGTCTTTTTTTAGTACATTAGCTGTCTTGAGTTCAAGTTGCTTTTTATTATCTGGAATTTTGATACCTTCATCACTAAGATCACAAAGTCCCAATTCCTTAACCACTTCATCTTTTCGTTGAGCAGCAAACCAATTCTTAACCGAACTTTTTATGGAAGCTATTTCTTTTGGACTTCGTTTAGAACCTTTAAAGAAATTTATGATCATAGGATGCTCAAATTGTGGCACTCTGCCACCACCACCTTTGACTCTTTTCGTTAATAAATCATGTTCAATAATATAATTTTTATAATTAACCTCTATGTCTTCTTCTTCTACGTGCCATGATCGCTCATCTTTTGGGACATTCAATAAATTACTTTGTTTTTTAATACCCTCTTCACTAATATACTTGTGGTAAGAGTAATCCACGCATACACCAAATAAGCCTTTCACCTTATCTACGTTAGCAAGACCTCTTGATCTGGAGTTTCCATCAAATATTTTAAAGAAAAATTCCTTTAGTTTTTCAATGTCTATTTCTAGTTTATCACAGATGTATTCGGGAGATTTGTTTTCACTAATATATGAAAAAATTTCATCAACATTATTTTCTGGTTCTAAAACCCAGATAGGGTCTTTTTTCCATTGCTCGGGGTCATAGTTTATCTCCATTTGCTCTGTTATGTAAGAAACGTGTTCTGCTATGGAGTATTTTTTACTTCTTCCTTGAATATATAAACCATTTTCCATTAACCACAAGATAAAATTCCTTGGAAAAAACATTTCTTTAAATCCCTCTACTTTTTCTCCTGAGAGATGTCTACTAACCGCACCCTCAAATATTTCTAGTGCAATAGCTTCACGGAGACTTTTTTCTGTAATACCTTTACCGCCAGGCAATCTCCCTGTAATGTGCGTGTTGAGACAAGTTTCACTCTTTACTCCACCCAATGGCCAGTCATGTTTCACAGTTGCAAACAATTCATGAAAAACTCTGTATGGATCGTTGCAAACAAGAATCTCATATTCAATTGTATCTGCACCATCTCTCCAATCTTTTGTTTCTTGAGTGTCGGATGAACCATCATACGTTTTTACAGCTAATTCTGGATCATTTTGATATTTTTTTGGCACAGTTCTGGATAGGTAATAAGTTTTACGAATACCATTTTTTGTAATATGCTCTGCAGCTGCAAAATTTTCCAACTTACTTTTCTCTGGAAATTTCTCAGGATTAATTATTACTTTTTCCACCTATTCATCTCCATAACGTGATTCTGGTTCAAGTGCGATATAATATTCGATATCGACACTTGTATTTTTGAAGTGACTAATCTTCTTAGAGCTCACCGAGACATCATATGTTCCAGCCATAAGTTTCAAGTTTTCTACTTTGAACCAAAAAGCATAGTTAAGATGCTTAATATCTTGTGCAACATTCATGCTAAACGCATTTGCAGTTTGGTTCTTTTTATCTGTCACCCGAAGACTGCCGTTCTCTAACACCATATCAGGGGCTCCGATAACCGCAGCTGCCTTAGTAATATTAGATAGTTCATCACTAGACAATGTAAACGAAACTTCACAATCTGGCATTTCAATCGGTTTAGAGACAGTGGTAACCACGGAAGGGTCCGAGTACCAGTATTTACAAGATGAAGTTTTGCCCTCATTGCTTATCATTACATATTCATCCTCAAAATCTAACTCTGGATTTTCAAATAAAGATAGTGCAGCAAGAAATTCATTCAAATCATATATTGCAATATCCTTCTCAAAAGTCTCCTCGACTTTTGCCTTGGACACAATGTTTTTCATGCTCGACATTGTTTGAACGAGATTATTGCCTGCATCAATTTTAAGATTCTGATTGATAGACGAATAGTTTTTCAATACAGAAATTGTTGTATCACTTAGTTTCATTTTCACTCTCTTCCATTTGATTAATGTATAATGCTATAATACCATAGTGGATAACTTTTAGCAAGTCCCTTTTGTTCTTTCCACCTTTTTTTCCATATCGCTGTGCATATTTCATAATGTTCCCGATACAAAAACCCTCACCGTGTCCACCGTCTATTATGAACTCTGTAGCTTGAAACCTATTCTTACTATAGTGTTCATCATATGTGGAGTCGATGTATTCTTTCAACTCAGCAAGTGTTTTGCCTTCGTTATATTTGTAGTCTATTTTTTCCAAGCTTCATCCTCTTTTGCTTTTGCAAGAATTTTTTGATCTAACTTATGTTGTTCAATCGTTTCATAGTATTGTTTTTTGGCTTCCTCAGAAGCACCTCTTAACATATACTCATCAGAGAATTGAACATTCCAATTCATTGCGATTGACAACCTTTCACCCTCTCCAAAGAATGGATACACCTCATGATGTAACCAGTTTGGAAAGATGAACATTTGACCGACAGTCGGTTTAAGATAACACTGTCCATGTGGTCTTAACATTTCGATATCTTGGCCGTGTCTTGGGTTCCAAACCATGCAAGTCCACCCATCAATACCACCAGCAGCGTTTGTAAGTTGTGGAGTGGTGCCGTTAGGTAAACTCCCTGTCTCTTTGATATCAGGAAATTCTTCCGACAATCCCTCACTCTCAATAAGGTCATTCCATTTCTCTTCGATACAAGGTGGATTCTTCAACCACATAAAACCAGACAGTCCAGCCATCGTCGCAGTGCCATGAGTGTGTAGAGGATTATAGTCACCAGCGTAAGCATGATTACTCCAAATTTCAAAACAATCTGACCTTGCTTCCACTCCTAACATTTCTTGTAAATATCTGTCTCCAACAGAGTCAAATATTTTTTTCAGTAACTTTCCTACGTCATTGTCCATATCAAAACTTAGTTGTTTCGACCTCTCATCATTCTTGAGCTGACCGACAAGTTTTGAACCATGACTCTCACCATTTTCTGATAGGAAGTCTGTCTCAGCAATAATCTCTTCGACTATCGCAGTATCAAACTTTGCACTACCAACAATCACCGCTGGTTTAATGTGTTGCTCCATAGGTATTCTATGTGCTATAGACGGTGTTTCATCGGCTGGTTTATTTTCTTTTCCAAATATTTTTGTATTGGGTATCAATTTAAATGCAAGAGAAATTCTTTTTGGTGTATTCTCATTGTTGAACGCAAGACCTCTGTGTGGGATTTTTCCCTCAAACACCACAGATGAATTATACTCAGGCAATACGCTTTTGATTGTGCCTGATTTTTCTTGAAACTGTGTTTCTCCACCCCAGTGAGGTGAAACATCAGGATTTAAATATGTTAGATGAGTATAACCAATATCACTATCTGGATGCCACTCACCATCATGGCCAGAATCTTGACCATTAAAGTATACTCTTTCTAATTTAAAATTACTATCTAACTTAGAGTTAACATACTCAAGAAGTTCAGTATTGAAAAACTCAATGTCAGAAACATCATACATTTCAAAACTACTTTCATCTTCATGGGAACTTTTTTGAGATGTCCAATTTGGATTTTGCAGATAACCACGAATAATTTTCAAATCGCTATCTTCAAAGAAATTTTCATAAACTTTAATCATAATATAATCCTAAAGGAATAGGGGGGTTTTGTCAACCCCCCTTTCCAATTATTTTACCTCAATAAGTCGAGGTTTCTTTTCTTCTGGAATAACACGTTCCAGTTCAATACGAAGCAATCCATTCTCTAGACTCGCACCGTTGACCACAATATCGTCAGCCAGTGTAAATTTACGATCAAATTTTCGGTAAGAAATACCACGATGAATTGAGTAATCATCGGGTTCTGACTTTTTATCTGATCTAACCGATAGAGTACCATCGGCTACTTCCACCTCAATATCGTCCTTACTAAAACCAGCAAGAGCGAGTTCGATTGTATAGTTATAGTCACCCCCTTTTTGGATGTTGTATGGTGGAAACCCTGAGCTTTGCACGTTGTTCTGAACGTACTTCTGGAGTTGATCGAAGACCCGATCATATCCAACTGCATAGGGTGTAAGTTGATTGAAGTTATCAAATAGATTTAGTGCTTTGCTTGTAACCATTTTATATCTCCTTTACTAAGCAAGATTGTGTTGTGTATCCCAATAAGGCGATACGTTAATATGGTTGGTTTTTATTATGGAGAACCAACCAAAACTCCCTTCCAAGGACTTACGAATTGCCTTGTGTCTCTTATATATAAGGATTATTTTCTAGAAATCAACCCCTACTTCAGATTTTTTTTCAGTCTCTTCACTGGTCATTACACCAGCATCAACTTTGGTGTAGAGGTCAATGAAGGACTCTTTCGTATCTTCATCAAACCGTGCGACACACATTTCGATAGCGGTCATCTTGTCCTTAAAGATAGTGAAGGCTTTCACAATGTGGTCCAACCGACGAGTTGAGATAATCTCGTCAACACCACCATCATAGAAAGTCTTACGAATGACTTCAGCCCACGTTACGAGATTAGTGGCAAACTCTTCATCCACTTCACCGTACTTCTTCATGGACCCTACCACAATCTTTTTCTCGACAGCGGCAGTGGGATAGGGTTGCTCAACAGTGATAGCGAACCTTTCAAGAAACGCTTCATTGAGGATGTTGGTTCCAATGAACCGACCATCTTCAGAACCCTTACCTTTAGTGTTGGCAGTGGCCATCACGTTGAACCCATCTTTAGGAGTCACCCACTTGTTGACTTTCTTGAGGAACACACCTTTGCCCTCAAGGACAGGTTGGAGTGCCATCATCTTGTTAGAACCAAGGTCACACTCATCAAGCAACAACGTGCAACCACGCTCCATCGCTTCGATAACAGGACCAGGCACAAACTTGGTTTCACCGTTTACCAAACGGAACCCACCGAGCAAGTCATCCTCATCAGTCTCAATCGTGATGTTGAGTCGGATCAACTCTTTACCAAGTTCAGCGTGTAACTGCTCGACCATCAGAGTCTTGCCGTTACCCGACAAGCCGGTGATGAAGACAGGATAGAACATGCCGGACTTCACAATCTTTTTCAGATTGGAATAGTTACCCCAAGCAACGAAGCCCTCAAACGGAGCAGGAACAAGATTCTGTTTTTCCATATTCGATGCAACCAAGTTCATAACTGCCTCTGACTCTGGAGTTACAGCGGCAACCGCATCAGCAACAAATGCCGGAACATCAAGTTCAGGCAACTTATGTTTGTTATAACCAACCTTAGTACGGCTCATCCATGATGGATATGGAATCCCTGCTTTCTCAGCAGCAATCCGAATCTGGTCTTTGCTGACCACCGAACCATTACCGAACATCTCGGCAGCAGTCTCGACAAACAACTTTTTGCGGGGAGTTAGTTTCACAGTCATAGCAACCTCATTTGCTGTTTTCATCATCATTATCTTATTATCGCACATTAAAGGAAGTTTGTCAACAGTTATTTTCACTTTTTTCAAAGTTTTTTTATGCAACCAATGCGACAAACTTATTGAGAAGTACTCGACTCTGGATGCGTCCCTT
>Ga0098036_1000894_pt1 | contig 11949 bp, 24 predicted proteins | sample 4_EtaG_FD_77064 | JGI IMG/M metagenome (GOLD analysis project Ga0098036, IMG submission 77064) | Marine viral communities from the Subarctic Pacific Ocean - 4_ETSP_OMZ_AT15127 metaG | ecosystem: Environmental > Aquatic > Marine > Oceanic | place: Pacific Ocean | collected 2015-01-07 | reverse complement strand
AAGCTTATGAAAAGTTTAAGACCTTATATACCTTAGATCTAATGGGCTTAGCCTTAGGCAGCGCTTTTGCTTTTAGCTTGTTCGACACAGCTTTACCACCACCATGGGATTGGTTACAGCAATCAAGCGAACTTATCTTTGGTGACAAGCAAGAAAGGGAGAATGCTTTTTGGGGTACGCTACCTAGACCGATAGCTCCATTACAAATAGCTATTCCTCCTTCAGCTAGAATACCCCAGGCTATGGGGCAGTTAATCAATGGCGATTGGGAAAGGTTTGCAGATTATACCGTACATACAATGTATCCGTTTGGTAGGTTGTATCGTCAAATAGATAAAACTATAGAAGACCCTACCCGAATCGCAGAAAATTTCACTCGCTTACCTGTTAATAAAGTTATTTACAGATATAAACGTGCTCAACAAGAAGAACGCAGAAAAGAAAAAATAGAAGAAGTATTAGGGTAGCCTATACCACATTCGTTTAATCTATAATCTTTTCATATTAAGCCGATTATATCTCTAAATGGGGGTCTATATCGGCTTTTGTTTTGTATATCTATTTGTTATTATATTTGATTCCGTTACAAATACGTTACAATTAATACCTTTTTGCTAAGGTTCTATTTGTATGCTTTAAGAGAAGACCTGGGGTGATGGAATTGGTAGACATGATGGACTTAAAATCCATTGGCTGAATAAGCCGTGGGAGTTCGAATCTCCCCTCGGGCACAGCGTACTTTTAGAAATGGGTTGTAATGTTGCTGTTACAAATATGTTACAATCCATGGCTAAAAGGAATAGAAAATTGAAAGAAAACTTTTATAAAAGGTATAAAGGGAATAGAAAATTAAAACAAAACTTTTATCGAAGACCCGATGGTTCAATCCAGTTTAGACAGATGATAAGAGGTGAACTCATTACAGGCTCAACTGGAATGACGGATCCCTATAAGGTCAATAAGAACGCTACCGAAATAAAGCATAGAATTATTTCTGATTTTTATGCATTGAAAAAAGAAAAGACATTAAACCCTAAATATAAGCTTTTATTAGTTGAGTATTTACGCTCTAAGAAAAGTCTATCCAGTGAAACAATTAAAACTTATAGGGTTAATATTTCTTTTTATATTAGAAATGGATTGCCTCATTCTTGTTCAAAGTCAAGAGTCAATTCAGTTAGGAGGGATTGGAATATATTTGCTAGGTGGTGTATAAAAAAAGGCTACCAAGTAACTGTTCTTGAAGGAGATACTTCTTCTGAAGGAAGAACAAGAGTTTTTAACGACAAAGAATTGCGCTTGATACTGAATAAAGTAAAGCCGCTTGATTTCAGATCATTTGTTGCATTTTCTTACTATACAGGAATGAGAAGGGGGGAGCTATCCAGATTAAATAAAGCTGAAATCTATAAAGACTATTTAATATGTAGTGGTAAATCAGGCAGAAGGGTAGTTAAGCTTAACAACCAAGCGATTTCTATTTTGATGGATAGAAAAAATATATGGGAATATAACCTTGAGTTTATTACTAAAAAGTTCAAAAAAGAACTACGTAGATTAGGAATAAACGGAGCAGTATTCCATGATCTACGCAGAACTTTTGGTTATAATTTAATTTTATCAGGTATGCCTATCTATAATGTAAGCAAGCTCTTAGGGCATAAATCTGTCAAAACAACAGAACAGCATTATGCCCCTTTGCTACCTACTCAAATAGAGGACTTTACTCTACCGACTTAATCTAATAGATTATTCATTATCTCAGATTTCACTCTACGAGATAACAACTTTCCAGCTGACTTTAAGTCTTTATGGAAAGAGTGAATCTTATGAGCATCAGATACTAAGCCTCCATGGTATATAGCCTTAATTCTTTCTTCATCTATCCCATGGGGTTGAAATGTATCAGTTTTATCATAATTATGCACTAGAAGCCAACCCTTCGTAACCTCAGGGGGTTTAGCCGATAATAAGCGGATAGCAGTTACCTTAAACACAGTGGAATCGGGAAGCTTATAATTTCCCAGGTCAGGTATATTTTTGCTTGCCACTTCATTGGCATGAGTTACGAATTGTTTACCTTTCGAAGTTGATATCATGGGTAAACCCTTATCTAAAACACTTCTCTTCCAATCTAGATTTATTTCGATAGCGTCTTTGTTTCCTAGACTCCATCTAACAATATCATTTTTCCATGAATAATTTCTATAATCACTCACCTCCCCGTAAAAATATCTTTGTGATTCATCCCAGATTTGTTTAAGCCTACCCTCTTCTTTCTTTTCGCAATACTCTTTGATACGAACTCGTATTGCACGGAGGTCGGCATCACATCTTCTCAAATACCGATCTGCATTTTCTATATATCTATACTGATAATATTTATCAGGCATTTGAATACCATATTGCTCTTTAAAAGCTTTACTAGTGTTAAGTGAACCATAATTAAAATATATTTTCTTTCTAGCAAGTTTGCTTGGGAAAATTGTTTTAATGACCTTATCTCGTTGCTCTAGTAAGATATATTTATCCATATTTAAAGCTGCTAAGTTGTTATTTATGTTCACATTTTCAAAATTAATCATGCTTGTCCTATGTCTAGTTGTATTACTTCTCCAAATGGGGCATATGTTTCTGATGTTGTTACCCACAAGACTGGATAGTCTGGTTTGTAATAGGGGAAATCACTGCTTTCCAAATCGGTTAAGTAAATAAAGTTGTCTACGTTTAGATTATTATTATCTATATAATCGAATACGGGTGAGAAAGCGGTACCGCCCCTACCGTAGCATTCTATTTTATTGATAATCTCATTAGATTTATATGTTTTAACATCTTGTACTTCAGCATCGCATTGGATAACAGTAATAGAATTAGGTCTTAAGCTTTCTGATATGAAGTTTAATTCAGTTAAGAATGACTCAAGCTCTTCTTTTATTACTGACCCAGATGTGTCTATCCCGATAACAATATCGCCAACTCCATAGTTTTCTATGGAAGGCATATAGATACCTTGCATATGAAAGACTTTTCGATTTGGCTTTCTATATGTATAGTCTTCTGGGTTATCTCCACCTATTGTTCGATATAGCTTATCTTTCCAATGTATCTTAGGCTTCTTAATTGTTTCAATCAGCTCTGAAACTTTAGATCCAGGTTCTTTCCCCTGAGCTTTGGCCATGTTATGAGCCATCAAGGTTTTAATATCTATCTCCGTTTCTATCTGTTTCAGCTCTGATTCTGATAAATCTTTATCAGGTAGTATTACTAAACCCCAAGTTGGAACTTCGAAATCATAATCCTCTAAGTCTTGATATATTCTTTCGGCATTCCAGTTTTGATATTTGTCTTCACCAAAGACAGCTCCTTCTGGTAAAGTAAAACTTTCCTCTTTGAGCATATTATTGACTACAATATCGCAAGCGTAGTTCCACTTGTCTTTATTTTTCTTGGTTCTTAAGCAGTGCTTTAGTGCTACATGTAAGACCTCATGTGCAACTACACCTGCTATTTCTTCTTCTGTTAAGTCGTCGGAATATTCTTCATTGTAGAATATATGAGAACCATCTGTAGCCATTGTTGGTACGTTATTTGTTTTTACAAATTGCAAGTCAAGAGCTAATGACCCATAGAAGGGATGCTTAAATATTAGTCTCGATTTTGCTTTTGCAATTTTAGTTTTTAAATCCACTATTCTTTTTCCTTATTATTTATCGCAATTACCACAGTTAATAGCGTTACTAGAAAGATAATTACCAATCCAACTAGATGATTCATGCAGACGTGCATCATTCCACTTCCGCTATTTCTTCTGCGCCATGCCATCCAACTCCTTCATTAACACCAAGTCGAAATGCGTCTGCCTCGGCTTTAGTATCAAAGGTATAGGTAATAGGTTCATCTCTTCCTAGAGAGCTTTCGCCCCATAGAATTGTAACTTTTGATTCTTCAGTCATCATTCCACCTCTATCTCCATATTGTCTCTGATAGCATCCATCATCTGAAAGTGTGCATGACTCCAATCAATATCTTCGGCTATATCACACGCTTCACTCCAATTATCATCATCTATACCATCAAACATTTCTTTGTCCCACCATGCCATAACGATTTCATCATTAGGCTTGTAACCTTTTTTTAAATATTTTATTGCATCTTTAACTATCATTACTCCACCTCACTTTCTTGATGTTTTCTTGCATCTTCATCAGTATCAAACACTTGGCAATTATCACATCTTTGGGTTTCAACAACATTATCTTTAGTGTTTAATACGGCCTCTAAATACCCTTTATTATCACATTCATAACACTCCATCACCCCGCCTCACTTTCCTCTAATCTCCACCCACCTGTTTCCTTTACATTTTCGGTTAAAATCTCCCAAGCGTTTTTCTCGCAATCAGCACTACAATAAAAAACACAACTCGTATATCTATGGCAAAATGTGTATGTTTTCATCACCTCACCTCACTTTCTTCAAACAACTCTGCCTCTTTGCTATAAGCATCATCTGAGAATAAAGGCTCTCCCTGTATATCAATACCACCCTGTTCTGCTAAAATCTTCCTAGCCTGTTCTTCTGTTTTCGCCTCAATCTCATATTCAAATGAGCAAGGCACTAAAAATGTATATTTCTTCATCATTCCACCTCACTTGCTTCTATCTCACTATAATACTCTTCAATGACATCTTCAACATCGTAGTCGTCAAATTCCGAGCAACATTGTTGCATTGCGATTAATTCCGATGCTATTTCTTGGTAATTCTTAATCGCTCCTGTTTCTTTGTCTTGATATTTTGCTCCACGTACGACCATCACGCCACCTCACTTTCTTCGTTGTCGCTCATTTCGGTTTCAAGGTAATCAAAATAATTATCAATTGCAGTTCGCACATATTCAGGTAAATCATAGGCTTGTATTTCATCCACTGATTTTTTACCGTCATATATGTCATACACTATTTTATATCCTGTAATCTGCATCATTGCATCTACCTCCGTAATGCTTGGGGCGTATCAATTTTATTTTATGCATTGCAACTCCTTGTGTTGTGTTATTGAATAGCCTTTTTATCATTCAAGTTCAGTGACCAGCAAATCTATTTTATAGTCTGGTTTCCTGGAATAAGTTTAGCTTGCCTTCTCAGGACTTGACTTGTTTTAGGCAAGTACTATTCAAAACTTTTAATATGATTGTCTTACTTAAACAGTGCTAATGTTTTAAGTACACCACCATCTTTAAATGCCTCTTGTAGGAAAGGTGCATTCTTGAGTTCAGGGTTTTTATTAACAGCATCTTTGATAGTAAATGCTGTGTATTCCTGTTGATCCATTCGGCTTAAATATCTTAGTATATTCTTACCATTTTCTTTATTCATCTTAGAAGAAAGATTGGCACATATAGCAAATGATATATTTGCCTCTTCAGGCACCATCGCCGTATCTGGATTGTTAATAAGCTGATCTATGTCAGGACAACGATCAAATACTCTTTTATATCCATGGAAATCAGCTGACGCAGATTGGCCTATTTGACCATTTACTGCTTCCAGCTCATCTGATTTATCTAATTTCCATTTAGACAGTATAGTATCTACTCTTTCCCAAGACCTTGGTGATGGGGAAGCGTCTGCATCTCTATCAAACTTATGTAGGAACTCTGGTCTGAATCTTAAGAAGGCGAGTATCTCTGGAAGAAATTGTCTTTCATTTCCATACTTCATAAAGTCTTCAAGATCAGCCTCTACCTCTAGGAACATCAGTCTATCTTTTACATGCGTTGGCATATTGTTCGTACCAGCTCTATCAGACAATCTGTTACCTGCACATGCAATAGCCCATCCATCAGGCAGCATATGGTCGCCTATTCTGCGCTCATTAATAATTTGTGCTGATATATTTTGATTGGATACGGGTGCTTGTGGCAATTCATCAAAGAATAGAATACCTTCTCCATACTTAGGCATCCAATCAGGGCGTAATCTTTTCATAGAGTCATTATTGCTAATGAGCCAACCTGCTAATTCTCCAGCATCATATTGAGCGAGTGAAACTACTTTGCATTCTATGTCTAATTCTTTAGACAACGCTTTTACAATAGTAGTTTTACCAAGCCCTGGTCCGCCTATGATGTAGGGGATAGGTCTACTGGAATCTCTATCTTCTCCTACATTGTCGAGTTGGCTTTTTACACTGGCTTTTATAATATTTTTTGCTTGACTTAATTTCACTAATTGCTCCTTATGTTTAAGATTAAAAAAGGGGAAAAATCATTTATTCTTCCCCTTTAATAGGTACAAAACTTCGAGCGCCAACCTGAAGTTTTATTCACTTTTTCAACTGACTTAGAAAAAACCAGTTAATTATTCGTTTTACCGAATTCTTTATATATTTTTATCTGCTATATAGTTGTCCCAATCATTAAGCGCAAATACTAGCATTGCAAGCCAATCATCGTATTTCATTACAATCAGTGGTTCTTCTCTGTCAGCTTTGATCACCTGTGCATTTACATTTTCGTTTGGTATCATCCATTGAGCCATGGAGGCTCTGCACTTTGCTTGCAGCTTAATATTTTTACCAATCAATATATCAACTTCCTCATGCTGTCCAAGGGCAGCGCCATTAGATCCATAAGCACGTTTAACTTCGATTTTATCATCAAAGAAATCTTTAGTCAGATTTACAACTAAACGCTCAAACCTATTGCCCTTGGATTTCGATTTAGACGGCATATTTATTCCAGATTGAAAAGCCTACGAAAACTTCCCATCTAGATAAACCAACAGTGATATGAATATGGCTACCATTAGTTTGGCCAAATGTAATAGACAGGCTGATAAGGTTAAAAAGAGAAACTTTAGCTCCTCTAATATCATCAGCTGTTATCTCCAGAAATTTGAAAATTGATAAATTCCCTAGTTTTATGTTGATTGTTATCTCCTTTACTGAAATTCATTGTGGTAATTGTACATGATTTACCATTAAAGATATCCGTATCTCCATCGTAATCAATAACATTGACAATACCATTGGTCCCTTCAATGTTGATTATTTCATTGTTTTCAATCTCAATTTGTATAATCATACAATTACCTTTTGATTTTAAAGAAACTCTATATTCATTGATATTTTTCTCAAACGTTCAATCAAAGATTGCGGATCTTTACCGATTTCTTGATATTTAATAATGAGTTTTTTATAAACATCAATTACTAGATTTTTTCTCTGTCCTTTAGTTAGTCGCCGCATCTTCATACCTAAATGTTTGAGTGTTGAATACCATTGGAATACGAAAGCTATTTTCATCTCTAGCTACAATACTTTCTACCATACGAGCAGGACTACCTTCAACAGGTGCTTCAATTCCGATAAGCTTATCAGATTTTTGCTCAATAGATGAATCACCTTTGGTAGAGTGTTTGTTTAGTCGTCCTTCATAGCTTGCAGATTTTGATATATGACTAATGCCAATGATGATGATGTTTCTACTTTGAGCTAACTGCTTTAATCCGCTTATGATCTTAGATGTTTTAACAAGCGAATCGTTAATAAACTCGACTTGCAATTCATCTAATGTATCTATCACAACTATTTTAGGATTAACATCAGCTATGATCTCTTTCATTTGACCAATCTCAGCAGTTAAAGTTCTAACGTGGATATGGTCAACTTTTTTATCAAGCATATCCCGCTCTTCATCTGTACCATTTTTCATTATATCAATGATATCATCTTTAGTGCAATTGTGCGCTATTTGAAGGTTTCTGCGATGAATTAACATCGAATGAGTTTCTAATGACATGTAAAGGGTTTTCATGTTTTTTAGTTTGACAACTATATTTTGTGCGAAAGCAGTCTTGCCAAGTTTAGTGTCACCCATAATCGTTACTAACTCGCCAGCGTGAATCATATATGATGTGCCTAAGCGATATAGCTTATTTAAATCAAAGCTGGTTGTATCTAAATCTTTCTGGTAGAATTCTTTTAATTCTGTTGAAAGATCTTTGGCACTTTTGATTTCCAAACCATAGTTTTTGGTACGATAATATTTACAGACTGAATCACAGTATTTTTCCATAACGGAATCTTGGCATCCATAGCCACTGTGTTCCCATCTATATATATCGTCTACTTTACGCTTAATCTCACTCTTTGGCATGGTAGGTACCCAGTTTAAAGCGAGGTAAAGGGCACCTTCATATGGAACATTACTTCGTTTCCAGGCAGATATCATCCGCATAAGCATATTATGTCTTTGACCTACCACTTTATTGCTATTCGTTGAAAACATTTTTTCAACACAAGTAACGTGTGGATTTAATAGCTTTGTCTTTGGAGGTGTTATATCTGTTGTTAGCTTTTCTTTTGGGTCTATATAAACAATATGTTTTTTCCATACTGGCTCAACTTGTGGGAGGATCTCATGTCGGTAGTCTTTTCGAATATATTCTTTAGATAAGTTTTGAATTTCCTCATAGGTCAAATTGAAGATTTCTCCAATCTTTAGAGGTGTTTTATAAAACTTACTTTTTGAATTATATGAATAGCCTACACGAATTAATCGCCCTCTATCATATATATTATCAGCAAGCCCATTAAAGAGATTTTTAATAGTTCTTGCTAATATTTGGGGGGTTTCTCTTGTGGGTGGCAGACCAAATAGGTCAGGGATATCTATATGAAATCCCGTGCCTGAAAACCATGGATTTATCCAATGTTTTTCTACTTTATATTCATTACTTAACTCTTCGATAAAATATCTCACAAGCTCAACAAGCTCATTGCCAGCTTTTTGACCTATATCTAAATCAAAAGTAATTTTATCTACACCATAAGTACCCGAATAGGAGCGTATGGTCCCAGAATTTTCAAAGCATTCAGTTGCAGAGTTATCTAGAGTAAACATACTTCTAAATAACTCTGTTCCTGGTGCAAGGTGCTTTTGTAGTTCATTAACTTTGCAGGTTTTCCCTCTATTAGTGAAACTACCTACTGCAAATTCAACTACGTTGTTAATAGCCTCCATTTTGCCTCTGGTTTGTGGGTTATAGTTTGTACATGGGTGATGTTAGCCTCTGGAATAGATCCATCTTCTTTTAAAAGCCTCCATGCTCGACTATATGTGCTTGGGTTATGGCTCATGCCAAAAAAGTTTTTCCCAAATGGGATAAGGTCTGCTTTGCCATGGCCTTCAATATTGTGAGAAGATATCACGAATTGGCTATCAGCGATACGCCATTTTAGCCAATTCACGATAATCTCTCTTGTGGTAGTCTTCATGATTAAAGGGCGAGCTCTTCAGATACTTCTTCAATCTTCTCTGAAGTTTCTTGATACTCAAAGGTCGGTTCTTCTACCAGCTTTGCATCGCATGCCTCTAGCAGCTTAAAAAGCTTAAAGCATGAACCAATAGTCTGCTCTCCAGAATCATTTTTTCCATATTTTCCACCAATATAATTTTCTGGTTGAAATGATTTACCGATATCCAATGTAAGGGTTATGCCTAGGTCATCTTGCTTGCCCCAAGGATTGGTTTCTTTAAAATGAGCTTTTGCATCTGCAATTGTCACTTCTCTTGTAAACAATCCATCATAATCCTTACCGTTTTGCGATACAGGCTTTTGATAGTTTTTAATATATCCTTGGTTATAAGATTTCATAAAATCAGATTTGATTTGATCGTAATCTGTTCCAGCAGGATAGATGTCTGACCAGGTTGTCCAACCTTGCTTTCCATTTTTCTTTACTTTATTATTTGTATAATCCAAGGTCATTATCTTTTTATTCACTAATTGTGAAATTAGACTAGCAGGTATTGGATTCCCGCTTTGCAGTAAATCATATATAGGTGATTTTTTAAGTGGTGCTGGCATTTACTTGGCCTTTCTCTTCTTTACGTTTTTTGATAATTTTATCAACTGTTTCAATATATTTTGTTGCTTTAGAAATATCCATTGCCTTCACTTTTTCTTTGATATTTCTAGTTTCTTCGCTTGTGAATACAGTATTTCTGGCTAAGCGATCTGCTTTTACATCTATATCTCTAACTGTATTAGGTTTGTAGTCTAAATCTCTTATATCTTCATTGATCCATAGATCTAAGCCGTAGCCTGTAGCCATACTAACTGCTTTAGCTATTGCACGTCTAAACGTATTTTCTATTTGCGCTGAATCTGGATTAGCCACAGCTTGATTCCGATAGTCACGAACAGCTAAATATTCATTATGAGTAAAATCATCTTCGTTCCATTGATAGTAAAGCCTTACATGGACTATCTTACTTAAACCTGCGTCTACCTCTTCTCTATTTACAAATTCATAGCGAGCGGTTGGATCGCATTCTTTCATCTTATCCCAGCATATTGCCCAAGATAGGTAATCAAATTTTCCTTTCTTCTCGATGCTGTGCTTGTATTCATCATTTCTTAATATGTGGAAGGGGTGTTTAGGCGAGTCGTTAATCATTCTTCGTCTCCCATGCATCATAGATTCTTTCAGCGAAATAGGTATTAAAACCGTTATCCGTTAGAGACTCTATCATGTCATTTTTGTTTAATTCGTTAGGGTGTTCTTCTTGCATATAGTCGAGTATATCTATACCGTTATCTGCGATTTCATCGAATATAATATCTTCATCTGTTGTCATATTTTTCTTTAAACCTTTCTAATGCCTCGTTACCTATAACGAGTATCAGAAGAAGGGAAAAGATGGCTAATAACAGACCGATACCACCGACAAATAGGCTGCCTGACAGTTTAACAATTGCATCTATCATTGCGGTGCCTTTCCGAGTGCATTGAGGGCATATTCATAGCTTGCCATTTTTCGCTCTTGCTTAATGAGTCGTTCTTTTATGTTTAGTAGCTCTTTAACTATATTTTCTATTTGAATATTTTGCCCATGTGGCTTCCCTAATATACTAGCTACTTGACTGTAGTAGTGTTCTGCGTCATCTAAATTCCGCTCGATTCTATCTTCTTCATAATATTCATTCATTTTACCCATGCTTATCTCCAGTATTTCTTTTTATTGCATTAAATAGTTTTAATGCTCTTTCTTCAGCTTTACTTTTATCAGGTTCTTCCAGCTTTCTAAACCATTCAAATCCGTCTCCAGAATATTTAAATGAACCATCACATACCCATCCATACAGTGGTTTTTTAGTTTTACTTAAATAAACTGTTCCATAGTACATATTATTCTTATCAAGATCTATTCGCATACTCATAGCGTATTCTCCTTTGGACTTGCTTTGAAATAAAGTTGGTCTAACCATAATTGCCAATCCTCCATATCCCAGGCTCTTGCGATCCCTTTATCTGGTGGATTTTCAAATACAAAATCTTTGTTAAATGTGGCCATGACATGCTTAATGGCCTTGAGCTCTTCAATCATGGTATCTGATATTTGATCTCCAAACCATTCATTTCTTTTAGACATAGCTAAGCTCAGAAGCATCTCGCTCGTATTGCTCATATTTTTCATCGCTTATAGATATAAGCTCTTTACTCATCAAATTTTGAAGATGCTTATCTATAGGTAGATGCTTGATATATTTACCATTATCATACAAGGTAACCATCTTTATATATATTTCATTTTTACCGAACTTATTTTCGTTACCTAGATTGACTATATTCAGCTTTATCTGCTTCATTTAAGTTTCCTTTTTAATTGTATCAGTGTGTGCCCCAATATCCGAGGTATCGGTGGGCATGACGGGGCACTTTTAGACACTGATTTATACACCCGAGTCACATATTGGAGAGAAGGTGTGCTCTGCTTTGAGCATATTGCCATCTACTGGCAATTATCTGCTCTTCGGGGGTGTATCTATTCTTTCTAACGTTGTCGCAAGCAGCTCGAGTCTCTTTTGCTCTGATAAAACCAATGAGCTCTTGCCTGTTCATTGCACGGATATCGTCAAATTTCCCTTGTTCTTTT
>Ga0098036_1000888_pt1 | contig 12004 bp, 8 predicted proteins | sample 4_EtaG_FD_77064 | JGI IMG/M metagenome (GOLD analysis project Ga0098036, IMG submission 77064) | Marine viral communities from the Subarctic Pacific Ocean - 4_ETSP_OMZ_AT15127 metaG | ecosystem: Environmental > Aquatic > Marine > Oceanic | place: Pacific Ocean | collected 2015-01-07 | reverse complement strand
CCCTAAATCAACTGTTGGACTAGAAGTGCTTGCTGCACCTGTATATGACCCACAGTTTATAATATCTTGGTCGCCTGAAGAACCAAACTCTCCATCATCATCATTATGAGCAAAGCAATAAACAATATATGTACCACTTGGTGCATTAGCATGTAATCTAAAATTAGTACCACTAATTCCAAAATCAGTTTCTGCTGTCGTAGCTGTAGCACTACTATTTAAAAGAATTTGTTTGCTTGTATCTGCTCTATGCTGCACAAACCATTCGCCACTAGAGTCTACTCTTTTAGCTATTCCCATTCCGATTGTGCCGAGAGATGAAAAATCAAGCGTAGTGGTAGAGCCGTTTGTATGAGAAACACTTTTGAGGTCAAAAAACTTATCAGCCTTTCTAAAAGTCCAACTACAAAAACTTCCTCCGTTTGTATTGATGAAAGCGTTATGATCTGCGCCTAAATCAAAACCATCCGAGTTAAAATCTTTTACTTCAACGTCTGCCTGAGTATTTTCAGCATTCTGCGCATTGCTTTTAAGGTGACTGTCTGGTCCTCTGACTGTGTCATACCAACCCCAGTTATTAGCTGACCCTTCGCGTCTTTTAATAAAAACAAGACCACCTTCTCCAGCCAAGTCGATATTGTTGGTTATTGTCTGAGTTGAACCATTGCCAGTATATAGAAAAGTGCTGTACACATCATCTACATCAAGACCTCCACCTGATGCTGCTCCACTTGCTGCTGATAATAATTTTGATACTGACATAAATTATCCTAATGCTTGTCCTAGTGTAAATCCATAATAGGTTGTTCCACCATCAACAGTTAAAAATCCAAACACATCAACTCCTCCATTTGTCGCTGTAATCGTAGGTGCTGTTGCAGCTGCCCAATCAACACTATTGGGCCATGTAATTGTTCGTGCAGAACTATCCTGTGTAATCTTGAAAATGAAGGCTGATGCTCTTCCAGACGCTGCAGGATTACTAAAGGTATAGGTTACATTTTCAGACAGTGTGTGAGTAAATACATTACCATCTCTTAAATTTAGTGTTGCTGCATTTGAGCTTGAAGTAACAGCAGTGCTTTCATCTATTGTTCCATTATCAAAAGAAACAACTCCATTTGCGTCAGCAGTTACAGCTTTTGATGCTTCTGTTAAACCTAAAGTAGCAACATCTGTATAGTTTAATTCAGCAGTTGTAGCTGTAACTCCATCTAATTTATTTAATTCAGCTGCTGTAGAAGTAACTCCATCGAGTATATTAAGTTCTGCTGCTGTAGAAGTAACCCCATCTAATATATTAAGTTCAGCACCTGTAGCTGTTACTGCTGTACCTGCATAGTTTAAATTACCTGCAGCAATATTAACTTCACCAGTACCCTTCGGTGTAATGTCAATATCTACATTACTGTCACTACCCATGGCTCCTATAACAACTGCACCACTTGCTGCTGCGTTTGTTATTTCAACTGCATTGGCTGCTGAACTAACTGTCTGAAACACTAGCATTTCTGCTCCATTAGCGTCAGCAATAAAGCCACCATCAGCAAACTTAGGTGCTGTTAAGGTTTTATTTGTTAGTGTCTTTGTTGTTCCAGCTAAATAAGTATCAAACGTATCTACGCTTGTTTGACGCATTGTACCATCATCATTGGTTAAGATGCCGTCACCACCTGCAACAGATGTTGTTCCAACAGTGCTATCACCATCGAGTAAGTTAAATTCTGTTGCTGTAGCCGTTAAATCTGTTCCTGCAATCTGTAAACTTGTTGCATTTACTTTCCCGCCCGAACTGTAGATAACCCCCTTGCTATTTACAATCGTACCTGCACTCGCACCATCTAGCACATTAAGTTCTGCACCAGTCGCTGTAAGTCCAGTTACATTATTAGCTTGTCCTGCTGTTGCCTCTACAAAAGCTTTTACAGATTGTTGTGTAGGCACTAGTGTAGCACTATTCGATGTCATGTCGTCTTCATCAACAAATGCAGTTATTGTTATACTTCCATCAGATAAACTTCCAAACGTTACTGTGCCAGTTGTTGTAATTGCACTTGAGCCGTTATTGATTGCTCCAAATCCACTAGTAATACTACCAGAGTTAAGTGCTCCAGTTGTTGCTAAATTAGATAAAGCGTCAATTTCACTTTCAAAGTATGTATTTAATGATGTCATAGCTACTTGTTTCATTGTGCCACCATCATTCAATACAACTCTGTCAGCATCCGCTACAGTTATAGCAGAAGCTGAAGTATCTCCGTCAAGTATACTAAGTTCAGCAGGTGTGGCAGTAATAGCTGTATCGCTATCTGCTGCCAATACTGGTAACGTACCTGACTGATTAGGTAGTTTAATTGTTCTGTCTGCCGTTGGGTCTGTAATTGTTAAGGTTGTTTCGTGTGCGTCTGCTGTAGATCCTTCAAATACAAAAGCGTTTGTAGCATTTATAGTTGTTGAGTCTACTATGGTTTGTGTTCCACTTACTGTCAGATTGCCTGAAACAGTTAAATTATCAGCTACAGTAACTTCAGAAGTGCTATGTCCAATGGTAATAGCTGTACCAGATATACCAGTACCTATTGATATAGATTCACTGCTGTTGCCAGTATCAACTATCAAGTACGCATCAGAACCCTGTTTGATTGTAAACGCTGTTCCTGAATTATCTGAGATAGCTACATTAATATCTGTTCCATCTGCACTAATTGAGTCAAGAGCAATATCACCCACGTTAGTAATGTCATTATCACCAAAAGATGTTGCAGCTAATGTAGATGAACCAGTTACTCCCAACGTCCCACCCACAGTAAAATTTCCAGAAAGCTCAGCCGCCCCATTCATGTCTATTGTTGTTGCATTAATTTCTATTTCAGTATCAGAAACAAGGTCTAATACACCATCTGCAGATTGATGAATGTATGTTCCACTGTCTCCAAACTGTAATTGCCTTGTACTGTTAAGTAAAATACCTGTATCTGCAACATGTGTTAATGTTGTATCTTGATCATCACCTAAATTTATAATACCACCATCAGCTATAAATAAATCACTGAACTGCAAAGATGAAGTACCTAGTGCTGCACCATCAGATGCATCAGGAACAAAAGCTGTAGTAGCAGTTATGGTTGTACCTTGTACTGTGCTTGAACCAGTTAAAGCTCCTGTAACTCCCAAAGTTCCCGCTACAGTAGCATTTGCATCTACGTCAAGCGTGTCTATATGAGCAGTTCCATCAAGAAATAAGTCTTTAAATTCTAAAGATGATGTACCTAAATCAACATCATTATCTGTAACTGGAGCAATAACACCATCAGCCATAGTAAACTGAGATGTTCCTCCTGCTGTAAATGCTAAAGTGTCTGCTGCACTAAAAAATAAGCCACAGTTAGTATCCCCTGTATTTGTAATAGAAGGAGCAGAAGCAGATCCATCTGATATTGACAGTATATCTGCCAATGTTACTGCACCAGTTACCCCTAATGTACCTGCTACTGTTGCGTTTTCATCTATATCCAAAGTATCTATGTGAGCAATTCCGTCTAAATATAAATCTTTAAACTCTAATGAAGCTGTTCCTAAATCAATATCATTATCGGTTGTTGGTCTAATAGATCCGTCAACAATCGTAACTTGCTCTGTGCCACCAATATCAATTCGAAGAATATCTTCATCAGCCGATTCTTCTAATTGTATTTTAGTATCGCCATCTGCATCCGATAATATTGATATTAATGCACCTTCTGTCGAACTGCCATCATGATTATGTCCGCCACTTACTGCAAAAGCCGTCTGAAGAGCGTTTAACTCTGCATTTATTGGTGCAGATTTAACAATAGCATTAGCTGTTATATCTGCGGAATTAGTTCTTGAATATCCTGCCATTTATCTTAAATCTCCTGTGCTGTATGTTACAGTGAATCCTTGAACACTATGACTTGGATTAGTATCATCTGTTACATATCTAAAAGAAACAGATTTACCAGATCCAGAAAAGGTTTGAGATTCTACTGGTGACGGATTACCATCAAAAATATCAGTTGTATCAAATATTGCCACGTTGCTACCCGAATCAAAAAAAGCAGCGGGGCTTTCATTCTTTAATTGAACATTTTCTGGAGTTTTAGTATTTGGATTTTCATAATCAAAGGTCACTCCTAGACTAATCGTATGCACCCCCTCTGAACTTAAATATGTAGAGACACTATAAAAGTTTTTTCTCTGTTCAGGGTTCTCCATGTAAACAAAAGGTGTTTTAAATATGCTTATAATATTGCTTGTATCAAAAGCATTACCTGATTCTTGTTGAAACACTTTACCACTTGATGACCCATGAAGCACAAACTCATCTGTGTCTAGATAACCACTGTCCACACAAGTGCAAGTTAAACCTGATATTTGACCAAATTCAAAGGAGAAACCACCTTGACTTTCCCTTAAAGCTCCAATTAAACCTGTTGAAGCAGAACTGCTAAATAAATATCTAAATTGAGACTTTGTTCTAATTAATACTGAAGAAAGATCTGTTAAAGTTTCTTGTTGAATTATATTATTTATAGTTTTTTGAATATTTTTAGATACTGTTTCTAGATTTACATCACCAATTTTATTTGTACCTCCAATAGGTCGAATACCATCAGGTGCTAAGAAAATAAGATCACCTCCAAGTTCTAAAACACTATCAGTAGATAAACAACCTAAATTGGAAGTTACAGTTTCTAAAGTAAAATTCGCTGAGTTTTCTCCAACTAGTCTTTTAATTGTATTATTACCAAATATATATAGCACATTACGAAACTTTTTAATTGATACAATTTTAAAACCTACGTTAATTACACCTGCCCCATTTGCTGGTGTAAAATCAGTTTCAGCTGTAGGAGCACTAAAAAACAAGTTGCTAACTTGTGCAGGGTCACCCGCTAAAAACAAATGATTTTGAAACTCCTCAGCTAAAGTAGGGTCAGTAGGAGCATTTGAATCTGTTATTTGAGTATAAGTGCTACCATCATAAGTTGCAGCAGGATTTATACCATCAGTTAAAACGACTTTAGGAGTTCCAAAGTTTATTTTTGTAAATCTTACTTTTGATACATTAGTCATTGTTGGGGAACCACTAGTGCTTACAGCTGTCCATCCAATCACAGTTGGTGCAGAACTTAGCGTTGTGCTAGTCGAAAAACTATCGTCAGAAATGGCACTACCATTGGTAAATACCGAAGTAGGTATCCTTCCAAAGTTAACAACTATCGTATTTGAGCTTTTAGAGATCAAGACTCCAGTTACAGAGGTGGCAGTGCTAGAGTCTCCTGCAGACGTTCTCTCTGTTAATGTTTCTCCAACAGTTAAATTAGCATCTGATGCGACATTAAATTGAAAGTAAAAATTCCAATGATGTAAATAGTTGTTTCCTGAAGAGGGAGTTCGACAAGCTAAAATTCCTTGATTAATCCCATCTGCTACTGCAACACCAAGAACAGAGCCAGTTCCTGGAACAGTCCCAAAGTTATGAGCAAATCCATTTATTTTCCTATAACCACCCTCAAGATTTGGTTCATAATTAACGAGCTGTGTAGCTGATCCAGAAGCAAATTCACTCAAGGATAATACGTCTGTCCCAGTATTTAAACCGCCTCTACACACAGCCTTGAATGTCGATACTTGATCCGCCATTTTATGACCCTAAACTTAATACTCGACTAGATGTTCGTGGTCGATTAATCATAGTAGACCTCATTACGATTGGGTCATCTAATAATAATCTTCTCATAACTTTAATACCATCTCTAAACTTTTGTTGATGAATAACTGCACTTTGTTCATTTGAACGAAACCTCATCATGTACATCATAGCACCATCTATAACAATATATTTAAATCTATCTGGGATAATCATTGTATCTGTTGTAGCCGAAAGATCATCAGGAAATTTATAATAAACATATTCAATTACATAAGCATCATCAGGTATTGGGGTTACTCCAAACTTTTCTTCTAATGTTTGATAAATAATGTCAGGAGCAGTTCTTCCACCAGTACCAGAGGCATCTTCTATACCTCGATAATTTTGAATATAATCATCAAAAGATATTGTAGGCAAAGACATTGCGACATTATTTTTATCTGTTAGTTGTTGTATATAAAAGGTATCCCAATCAACACTAGCTAAATCAGAAGGAAAATCATACGTCCCTGTTCCCGCTGTAAGAGTTTGTGTTGTGGTCGTTTTTAGAAAAGGAAACTGATGCCCATCTTGGAGGATTTCTCGAATCGCATTATTTATAGAATCTTTAGCTATCGCTTGAATATTTTTGGCAGTATCAAAGCCATCTCCAGATGAATCAAAAGTAACTTCATTTAATCTTCTTAATAAATCATTAACTAAAGTTAAATATGTTGTTGCCATTTGTCATCCTTTTTATAAAAAGTAAGGGGCGTATTTGCCCCTTACCATAATAAATTAAGCTAACAAGTCTCTATCAACTTCGGTAGCTTTATCTACTGCACCATGATCATTACAATCAATTACAGTAGCATAGACTCTGAGCCTACCAGTAGCTGGATCTGCTCCCGCTAACTTTACATCTATTGTATCTGTAGTAGATATAAATTGTGTATAAGTTGATGCGGCACTGCCAACTACAGTATTGGTCTGTCCGTTAGAGCCTTTTGCACAAAAGCCAGTTGATGTTACATCTGCTCCATCGATAATGTCGTCACCTGCTGCAAAGTCAATATCAGCGGTTACACTAGCGGTAAATGCTGACATAACTTCAGCACCTGCATTAAGGACTAAAGTACCAGCAGGGATTTCTAATAACTGAAAGATGTCTCCATCAGCTAACGTGTTTCCTGCTGCTATTAAAGCATCAACATCTAGGTAAGCCTGAACTGTTTTTACTACATGTGTTCCCATATCTGATGGAAAAGCTGCAATAGAATCAGCACCAACTCCTGTGGTGGATTTAGCTGTTAAATCAAAAGTTGCCATTTTAAATCTCCCCCTTACGCTGCGTTATACTTAGCAGTAACGATAGCTTCTGGACGAAGTATCTTTCTGCCATACAAATGCATACCACGAACAATGTCAGCAAAGCTGTCTGGGTCACGATATGTTTCTGTTTTACTTAACTGCTCAGCAGTAGCAACAGCAGAACCATGACCAGCTACAATCACACCAAAGTTTGAGTTTTGATTTGATGAACCAGAGGTTCCTGGACCTGTTCCGACAGCAGGTAAGTTACTGGATACATAGACTCTAAAACCCGCAAGGTTGTTGAGAACAAGACCATTTTTCAATGAAGCTTCTCCAAAGTCAGCGTTAACTAACTTAGAGTTTTCATCTGAAAGTAATTCCATAAATACTGGATCTATTACTAACCATCTGTCTTGAGAATCAACTTGCTGTTGATTTAATAGTCTAGTCATCCTATTTACAATCTGCATTGGAGAAGCAGTGCCCGTAGGAACAGAAGTCGCTCCATTTGGGACATTAGCTACAGGTATTGAGTGATCTCCCGCAGACCCTGTAGTGATGTTACCAAATGAATCTTTTCTTAACTTCATTGAAGTAAGAAGTTCATCTGAACCCGCAGTGCTAACTGCCTTAGTTCCATTCACTGTTGTATTAGCAGCACTAGCTACAGCATTTAATGAGGCTTGTTTAAAACCACTTAAATAACCTAGAACTTCTTGATCATATTGATCTGATAGTCTATATGCAGCTCTGTCGGTAGCAAGTTGCATAAAATTTATATGACTATGAGCTTCCTCAATATCGTCCATTTTAAAAGCGTAGTAGTTTGCTTTATCGACAACAAGTTGAAAATCTTCATCATCTAAATCCTGTGCTGTTACTTGAGTACCTCTTGCATACTCTTTTACTGAAATTTCTGGTTCTTTGATAATCCTAACAGTATCGCCTTGATTAGCAATCTCTCCGAAATAGTCAGAGTTTGTAATGTCTCCAACAACAGTAGACTTACGAAACGCAAGCTGTACTTGTTTGGAGTAGATTATTGGAGAAAAATTACCATTAGGTAAATTCCCATAACCCGCTACAGTTTGAAAAGCCATAATAAGTCCTCCTTATAAATATATATTGGCTATATTAATTAGCAAACATAAGTTCTAAGCGAGGCTGTATTTAATATAAGGTGCATAATGTTTTGTAATTGTACAGTTTACATAACAAGTGGGCTTATATATACAGGTGTCTTTTTAGTTACCATGTTCCACGTTCACAAGCACAGTTGATTAAAAACTGTGCATATTTATAGTTATATGAAAAAAATTAAACTTGTCAACTTTTTTTAACGAGCACCTCCCGATACATCATAAATAATTTTTTTCTCTCTTGTTGCTTGTAAAATTGCTTCTTGATTAGCCTCATATTCTTTATCTGACATTTTTTGTATTTGAGATTCTCTAAAATAAGATTCAGATTCATCCTTTTGAGGAACACTTCGATTGCTTTTTACCGATTTGGCTGCATCTTTAATCGCACTGTTTGCTTTTGATGTGTTTGAAATACCTTTTTCAGTTTTATATAAATTTATAACTTTAGCAACAGCTTGTGCATCACTCGCATTCTCATACAGTATATCTTGTATAAGTTTAGGTTGAGCTTCAGCCCAATCATGAAAAGCATCATCTTCTCTAATCTCAGTAAAATCAGGATGTAGCTTTAATAATTCCGCTTCTGCTTTTTCCGAAACAGCTTCCTCTCGTAACTTTTCTATCTCAGATAATCTTTTATCAAGCTCCTCTGATCTGTTTTTAGATATTTTATCTGCCATTGTGTGCATTGTTGCAGCAACATCAGGATATTTTGTTATCCAAGCATCCATCTCTTCTTCACTTTTAGGTAGAATTAATTCATTATTAGTTGCCTTTTTAAGCTGAGACTCTAACTCTTCAAACCTTTTGTTCCACTCTTTTTCTTTAGCAGCAAAGGCTTTTCTAAGATCTGCGTGTCTTTTCTTAAAAGTAGTTTCCTCTCTAGATAAAGGTTGTTCCTCAGTATCTTTTGTTTTTTCCTCACCATTTTTTTGAGTATCTTCAGACACAGAGGAGGAAGCTTGTTGATCTTCTTTTTTAGCTTCTTCTACCTCTTTCTCTCTTTGTGCAAGCAATTCAGCTAACTCTTTTTCATCTTGATTTATTCTTTCTTGATTAGCCTTATTACCTTTGTTTCTTTCTCTAGATACAAATCCAGCAACTTTTGGCTTTTCTACATTTTCTAATTCTGGCATAATTTTCTCCTTTGATTAATCTACTTACGTTTCTTCTTAGACATTAAACCGCCTTTTTTTAGAGTATCGGGTCTTCCTCTAGGCATTTTTTCAGAAAAGGGAGGCGTAGAGGGTCTTGGGGGAGGTGTAAACCCCTTTGCCACAGTTACTACCCCTTTTTTCTTCTTCTTCTTATTAGTTTTTTTATCTTCTTTTTTAACTAAATCTTTAACAATATCAATAGCTTGGACTTGAAAACTTCGAGCAGGAGTATACCCCTCTTCTCCAGCCAACGCTTGATTATACGTTGTTTTTTGTTCTTCGGTTAAGTTTTTATCGTCTTTTAACCTATTCTCAATACTTGCTAAAACATTTTTGTGTTGTTGAGCCAAAGCAATAGTAGCTATATTACCTACTACAGGTAGTTTAGTAAAAAAATCATCAACACCTATATTATATTTAGTAAAGCCTTTTAGTTGTTTCAAGTATGTATCAATCTCAGCTGTTGTAAAGTCTCGCTTTTCTCGCTTCTCCCCTTTTTCATCTAGAGCTTCTCCTTTACTAATACGACTTACAATATCTTTACCAGCAGCACTAAGATCTGCTAAAAACCCCTCTCCAGTTTTAAGTTTATTTGCCTCTTTAATAACTTCAGCTCTTGTTGTTCCACGCACTTCTGCAATTTTGTCAAACGCATCTTTATATTTCTTTTTTTTCTTAACAGTAGTTTCTGGTTCGCCTTCATCTGTATCTTCTTCTTCTATTTCAGGCACATAAGGTACAAAGTTAGCTAAAGAAGCTTCCGAATGCGAGACAGGTTTATCATCTAAAAAGAACACATCAATAATCGAAGATTCGTTTATTCCATCCCAATACTTTATAGTACCTTCTCTTTTCTCTGAGGACTCTACATCACCTCCCTCATCAAAAGATTGCATAGACTCATCTTTAGGCTCGTCCATAACAACTTCTTCAGTCTGTAATTCTTCAATCGGAAAAGGTAAAATATTAGATTCTTCTTGAGGAGTTTCATCAGTTTCCCCACCTATTCTTCCAGTCTCTTCCATTCTGGCAAGACCCATTTTTGCTTGTGCTCTTAAATCTTCAAAAAACTTTAAACCATAAAATCTTAATACATCAGCGGGAACTACATACTCACCTTCACTAAGCATAGCAGGGATGTCATCACGAACTTCTTCTGCTAAGGAACCACTAGGTATGTCATTACCACTAACAGGGTCTTTATTTAAACCATCATCTATAAATGCCATTTCCATTTGTTCATCCATGATTTGTCCTCCTTTGTTTTTTGTTAAGGGAGTATTAGATGCTCCACCTTTTTTACTTCTTTTTTTTGCTGCTTTTACAGCAGTCTCAATAGAATTATATCTTTTAAATGTTTTTCCTGTTCTTTCTTCATATTTTTTTGCTTCTTTTTCTGCCCTCTCTCTTGAGAAAAAACTTGGTTGTTTTGTTTTCTCATCAAACCAAATTAATGGGTAATTTATAAATTTATCAGAATTATCAAAAGCTGGTTCAGAAACTGTCATCTCAGTAGCGTATTCTTGTCCCATTAACTGAATAGGATCATGCTTTGTAGGATTAAAAGGTTCATAATTAACCAAGGGTATTTACCTCATCTTTTAACTGTTTTAACTTTCTTAATATATGTATAGATCCTTGTTTTCTCCACACACTTTGATTATCAGACGCTTGTTCCATCACTCTCTGCTCTTGAGTAATTAAATGTTCTATATAATTACTGTAATCCTCCCAAAGGTCTTTGTTGTTCACCAGTTTCTTGAGGGGGTTCATTATTTCCTTGTTCATTTCCTGAAAATCCTTGTTCATTAGGTAAAGGAACTTGTCCAGTTCCTATGTTTGCTCCCCCTGCACCAGTGGGGTCGTTAGGGTTAACTCCTGGAGGAGTCTGCTGACCTTGTTGAGGTTGCATTTGTACGTTCATTTCTCTTAGTAGTTCAGCTTGCACAGCTGCATCAGCTAAAGAATTAGTTAACTTATCTGGATCTAAATCCATTGATTTAGCTATCTCTCTAACAATATAATCCATTTTAGCAAAAGGAGCTAACACAGGATTGCTAACAACTCCTAAAAACTGCATTAATCTTTGACTTCTTACTTCATTTGCCATCAAACTCTCAGTTCCTTGTGCTTTAACTTCGAGATCTCCACGAATTGAAGGGTCAAAATCAAACTGCATGTTAAAACTAAAAAAAGCTTTACCTAAAGGAGATAATAAGTAATCGTCTATGTTTTTAACGACATTTCTGATTGACCCATTTGCAGCAGACATCAACATAGAAATACCACTAGCCGTTCTTCCAACACCTTGAATACCCGTCTGTCCATGTGCATAAGAAGGAAAACCAGTGCTTTCATCAGCTAAAACTCTAGCTTTGTCAAAAAGTTGCATATTCTCTCCTGCTACATTAGGAAACTTTGTTCCAAATAATGCCTGCCCAGGAGCACCCCCTTGCCTTCTAAATATTTTACCAGGATAAACACTCATATCTTGACCTGGTACTAAATTAGTTTCATCAACTTCTATAATAAGATTTCCAGATAAAGCGGCATTATCAATAGCCATTCTCATGAATCCATTCATAAGTGTTTGTGTATCATCCATATTCTCAGCTATACCAACACCAAAAAAACTATATGGGTTTAATTCATAGGGAACAGCATAATAAGGAATACGAGTTGGCGTAAAAGGATTTAAAACTAAACGAAGAACTTGTCCATTACATATCCAAATG
>Ga0098036_1000884_pt1 | contig 12024 bp, 8 predicted proteins | sample 4_EtaG_FD_77064 | JGI IMG/M metagenome (GOLD analysis project Ga0098036, IMG submission 77064) | Marine viral communities from the Subarctic Pacific Ocean - 4_ETSP_OMZ_AT15127 metaG | ecosystem: Environmental > Aquatic > Marine > Oceanic | place: Pacific Ocean | collected 2015-01-07 | reverse complement strand
GAATGATATGACAGGTGCAGCAAGAGCCATGCATCATATTGTTAATAGATCAGGACAAAAATTTTCTATCATTGGTACAAACAGGATTTTATATGTTTACTCAGGTGGTGTGTTTTATGATATACACCCGATTCGAGCAACAACAACTTTATCAAATTGTTTTTCAACAACAAATGGTTCAGCTATTGTAGAAATAGCTTTCTCTGGTAACCATGGTCTTGTAGCAGGAGACATTATTCTTTTAGATAATTTTACAACAATTACAAATTCAAATTACACAGCATCAGACTTTGATGATAAAAAATTTATGGTTACAACAGTAACTAACTCAACAACCATCACCATTACTATGTCATCAAATGAAACAGGATCCGGTGCATCCTCATCAGGTGGTATTAGAGTTCAAGCTTATTATAGCGTTGGACCGGCAGAACAAGCACCAGGATTTGGTTATGGTTTAGGACAATGGAGTGGAACAGTTTCAGGAGAAGCTGTTACAAGTTTAAGTGGTGGTATTAATGCTGTAACAACTACTGTTGTGTTAAGTGATGCATCTTTATTTCCATCATCAGGTACAAACTTTGTTCAAATTGGGTCAGAGGAAATATCATACACAGGTATTACAGGTAATACATTAACAGGAGTTACAAGAGGTGTAAGAAATACAACAGCAGCAACTCACTCGAATGGAGCAACGGTTACAGACTCATCTGACTATGTAGCATGGGGTGAAGCAGCATCAGGTGACTTAGTTATTGATCCAGGTATGTGGGCTATTGATAATTTTGGTGATAACATAATAGCTTTAATACATAACGCACAAGTTTTTGAATGGAACTCAAACGCAGCTAATGCTGTAGCAACGAGAGCAACCATTATTTCAGGTGCACCAACAGCGTCACGTGATATGTTAGTATCTACACCGGACAGACACTTAGTATTCTTTGGAACAGAAACAACGATTGGTGATCAATCAACACAAGATGATATGTTTATTAGATTCTCTGATCAAGAAAACATTAATGATTATACACCAACAGCAACCAATACAGCTGGTACACAAAGACTGGCTGACGGATCACGGATCGTAGGAGGAGTAAGAGGTAGAGATGCGATCTATGTTTGGACAGATACATCTTTATTTACAATGCGTTTTGTTGGTTCACCTTTTACATTTGCTTTTGCACAAGTAGGTACAAACTGTGGATTAATAGGACAGAACGCTGCATTAGAAGTAGATGGCGCTGCGTATTGGTTATCGGATAATGGTTTCTTTAAATACTCTGGTAATCTTGAGACCATGACATGTTTAGTAGAAGATTACGTATTTGATGATATTAATACAACGGCATCACAACTTATAAATGTAGGTTTAAATAATTTGTTTGGTGAGATTTCTTGGTTCTATCCAACAAATTCTTCTGAAGTAGTTAATAGATCAGTCACTTATAATTATATGGAGTCTTCTCCACAAAGACCAATATGGACAACGGGATCTTTAGCTAGAACAACTTGGGTTGATTCAGCTGTATTTGGTTTACCTCATGCAACATCTTTTAATGCATCAGGAACATCTTATGATGTTGTTGGAAACACTGAAGGAGCTACAACATACTATCAACACGAAACAGGAACTGATCAAGTTAAGTCTGCAGCAACAACTACTGTAGCCGCTAATATAGAATCTGGTGATTTTGATATTACAAGAGGACCACAAGGTGGAGCTACTCTTCAAGGAGACGGTGAATTTATTATGAAAATTAGAAGATTTATACCTGACTTTTTATCTCAAACAGGTAATACACAAGTAACTTTAAATTTAAGAGATTATTCAAATAGTTCTCAAGCAAGTTCACCACTTGGACCCTTTACAATTACTTCATCTACAACTAAAGTAGATACAAGAGCAAGAGGTAGATCCGTAGCTTTAAAAGTTGCAAATACAGGTTCATCTCAAGATTGGAAATTAGGAAGTTTTAGATTAGATATACAACCAGACGGTAGAAGATAATGGCAAAAATAACTTTAGTATTTACCAGACCTAGTAAAGAATATAGTCAGCCGGTGGCTGATGCTTTAATTAGAGATCTTGATGGATTAGTACAAAAATTAAATTCTACATTTCAACAAGATTTAAGAGAAGAACAACAAAGATTAACATGGTTTAGTACAGGAGGAAGTAGTGGCTAATAGATATAAGAACGCACAATTTGATTTAAATTCAACTAACAAAACAGACATCTACACTTGTCCTTCTAACTCAAGAGCTATTGTACAAAATATACACACCGCTAATGTTGGAGCAGGTAATGTAGAGATAAAAGCTTTTATATATGATAACTCTGCAACAACTAGTTTTCAGTTTGCAGAACACACTGTAAATAGTGGTAACTCAAAGTCGATAGCAGATGGTACTATTATATTAGAAGAAAGTGACAAATTACAACTACAAGCAGCTACAGCTGATATTTTTGAAGGTACAGTTGCAATATTAGAATTTGATAGAACATAGGAAAACCATGCAAACATTAAAACCAGAGAAGATAATAGAGACCATTTCTAACTTAAAAACAGGAGAGGTATACAAGGATGATCAAGAATGGAAGGAAAAAGGCGTAAAAGAAGAGGACATTAGAAGAGATGTTAAAGTTATTATGCCAAGCCTTGATTTGTTTGGAGAAACCAAGTAAAGTAATAATTCAGGTTTTATTCCTGCCTTATTTACAACTTATTTAAAACTATGAGCATAACTAGAGCACAAACAGCAAAACGATTACTAAACAGTATAGCACCTAAAGGTGAAAAACTAGCTTATATAAATAAAAAAGAAGCTAAACTTTTAAAAAAAATGGGTGGTGCTGGTATAGATGTAAACGGTACAGGTATTAAAAGTTACGTTGATTTTGGAGCTGGTCCAGGTTCCGTTTCTGAAAGTTTATCTGAAGCAGCTGGTGTTGGTAGTGGTTATAGTGGAGGCGGTGGCAATAACAATTCTGGTGGTGACAATGATGGGCCTAGAGGAAATTTTGCTACTATAAATAGAGGACCCAAAACAGTTACTACAAGTCCAACTGATGATTATAGATATGGACCAAGTAGATTTCAAACCAATCTTGCAAGAGGAGCAAATTTTCTTTTTAATCCAAATCAACTTAGTAAATTTGCTATAGATAAACAAATAAAAGATCAATATGAAAAAGATAAACAAATAGCTTCTGATGTTACAGGTTTATTAACTAGCGGTTATGGTCAAGGAATTGGTAGTCAATATTTTGGACCTGTTAATAATCCAATGAGAGATTCTTATAATAAAATAACGGGTAATGTTGGGCCTAAAGGACCACCACGAGATGGAGGCGGCGACAATAATATTCCAGTTCTTCCAATTTTAAAAAAACCTATAAATGTACCTTCTGATATTGAAGGTACAAAAAGTGATTTTGATTTATATGCAGCACTAGAAGGAAGAGAAGCTATGAAATTTGGAGCGAACCCTTTTAATATGACAGGAGCTATGCAAAGATTTTCTGAAGGTGGAGAAGTAACAGTAGATGATGCTGAAAAGATGGCGCTTCCAGGAGAGTCACTAGCTTACATTAATGAAGATGAAGCAGCATTATTAAAAGCATTAGGAGGTGCTGGAGAACCTATTAACCAAACAGGGATCCCATCATACTTTTTAAAAAAAGTTTTTAGAAAAGCTAAGAAAGCTGTTAAAAAAGTTACTAAAAGTAAATTAGGTAAAGCGGCATTATTAGCGGCAGGTGCTTATTTTGCTCCAGCTGCCTTTGGTGGAACAACAGGTTTTGGAGCTGGTAGCACATACGGTAAATTTTTCAGTGGTCTTGGTGGTGCTGGTAAAGCAAAAGGTTTAAATTTTATTAATAAAATAAAAAGTGGTGATGGTTTTCTAGGTGGTATAGGTAATCTGTTTAGAAAAGGCGGTGAAAAAGGTGCGGATTTAAGTTATGGTAGACTCGGTCTTGGTGCTTTAGGTTTAAGCGGACTTGCAGCATTTGGCATGGGAGGTGACGAAGAAGAGGAAGAAACATTAGATGATGTAATTGCAAAACGTTATAAAAGCGATTTAGATATTCCTGGAATTAGAAAAGCTGCTTTAGGTTATAGTAAGCCTAATGAATTATATTTTACATTACCTCAAGCTTATAGATTAGGTGCAGCTGATGGTGGTTTAACAACAATTGAAAGAGCCAAAAAACTTTTTGAAGAAAGACAACGAGATCTTCCTGAACCAGAAGCTCCGACAATTAAACTTCCATCTAAAGAAGAAAAAGCTATGCAGAAACAAGCCAACGAAGCTCTAATGGAAGGAGTTGAATATTTTGACCCTGAAGGTAACCAAATGACATCAGCAGAGTTTCAAGAAGCTATGCGTAAAATAACAGAAGCAGAAGAAGCTAGAGATAAAAAAGCTGAAGGTGGTACAGTAGCGGAAGCTAAAATAAAAATGTTAATTCAAAAAGGTGCTGATAATGATCTTATTAAAACATATGTAGACGGCGCACTAGATAGTGAAATAGATCAAATAAGAGAACAAGTAAAAGAGATAATGAGAAACAATAAGGCAGAAGGAGGTCTAATGAACCTTGGTGGTAAAGAAATGGATTTAAGAGGTGGAGGTTTTGTACCTATAGGGGCTAAAGAAAAAGCTGATGACGTACCTGCTAGACTATCTAAAAATGAGTTCGTTTTCACCGCTGATGCTGTTAGAGCAGCAGGTGGAGGAAGTGTTGATAAAGGTGCTCAAAAAATGTATAACACTATGAAACAATTGGAGAATAAAATATAATGGCTGTTACAGAAACAAGATCCTTACCCGCACCGTTTGTAGAAGAACTAGGCAAAGATTATGCTAAACAGATTACAGCATTAACTGCCACACCTATTGATACATCTAAATTCGCACCGAAAGTTGCAGCACAAGATACATTACAAACTAAAGCAGCAGAATTAGCTCAAGCTGGTATTGGTTCATTTCAACCTTTTATAACTGAAGCACAAAGATTAGGTGGAGTAGATCCATCAACAGGACAAGTTACAGCTGCAGGTGTTACAGCAGCACAACAACCTTTCATGTCTCCTTACCAACAAGATGTTATTGATGTAACATTATCAGAGTTTGATAGACAAAAACAAATACAAGAACAAGCAATCAAAGACCAAGCTGTTGCAGCTGGTGCATTTGGTGGTGGTAGAGAAGGTGTTCAACTAGCAGAGTTTGGTGTAGGTTCAGCAAGAGAAAGAGCTGCATTACAAGCTGGTTTACAACAACAAGGTTTTCAACAAGCACAACAAGCTGCAGCTAGAGCACAACAGCAACAATTAGGTTTATCTTCTTTACTTCCTCAGTTGCAACAACAACAGATTAGTTCAATTGGTCAAGTAGGTTCAATTCAACAAGCACAACAACAAGCACAGCTACAAGCTCAACAAGAAACTGCTAGAGCAGAAGCTATGGAACCATATGAAAGATTAGGTTTTTATGGATCTGGAGTAACAGGAATCATGGGTGGCTATCCTGGACAATATCAATTTTCAGCTACACCTAAAGCAGATCCACTACAAACAGCATTAGGATTAGGTACAACGTTTGCTGGAATATATGGTGGTTTAAGAAGATAATGAATAGAACTTTAAAAAGACCAATGTTTAGAAAAGGTGGAACACCTAACGAAGGTATTATGTCTGGTTTAACAGAACCAAGACAAGGTATGCAAACGGGTGGAGTTCCTGATTCAGTAGGAGGATTACCAGAAGCCTTACCTCAACAGCCAGGTATTTTAACACGTATTAAAGATACTATATTTCCTCCAACGGGAAAAATAGTTAGTAGAGCTAGAGAAGTTCAACAGAAGCCTTTTTTATTTGAAGGTATATTTGACGCTGCAAAAGAAGGCTTAGAGTTTAGAACACGAGCAGAGGCCGATGAATTTTTAGAAGCTAATCCTGATTTCATAAACCCTATTAAAATTTTAGAAACAGGTGAAACTATGAATATTAAAACAGAAGAACCAGAAGTAGAACCAAAACCAGAAGTAGAGCCAGAAGTAGAGCCAAAAATAAATAAATCGACAGAAGATTCAGATGCTGAAACAATTAAAAAATACATGGAGATGTTTGAAACAGTATTAGGTGGGGATGAAGATGAACTTAATAGACAAAAGTATTTACAGCTTGCTCAGTTTGGTACAAACTTATTAGCACAACCAGGTGGAGATTTAACTGCTGCAGTTGGTAGAGCAGCTGCTCCTTCAGTAGCAGAGCTTGGTAAAATTCAAGCAAGAGAAAGAGCTGCTGATAGAGAAATAAAAGCTTTAGGATTACAAGCAGCTATGAAACAATTAGATCCAACTAGACTTGAACAGACTGTTAGATATTTACAAAAAGAAATGCCTGGAGTAAGTACAGAAAAATTAATCAACATGGCAATTTCTGGCTCTACAGGTAAAGGGTCAACACAAGAAGATAGAATTCAATTTAATACCGAAGCTTTATCAGAAAACCTTACTAAAGAAGCTGCTGCAAAAGCAGCTAGAGGAATCGATTATTTAGGAAGAAATTTTGCAGAGTTTTCTCAACTCCCTGTAGATAAAAATGGAAAAATAAACCCTGATACACCAGATGGTTTATATTATGATAAAAAAGGAAACTTATCTATTATTGATAAAGGAGTAAAATCAGATCTTAAAATTGGTTCTACAAAAATTAGTTCTAAATAGGAGGCATCATGGCATTTGTTGTTGAAAAAGGAGTTTCTATTAATGAACTTAACAAACAAACAGAGAAAGAAAATAAAGAACAAGATGTAGGATTTTTTGAATCTGCTTTAGCTGGAGTAGCTACAGGTTTATGGAATATACCAAAAGGCGTTGTATCTTTAGGTGCAGAAATTTTTGATTTAGTAGGAGATACAAATACTGCTAAAGATGTAGAGAATTGGTTTGATGAAGTTAACCCTTTTGATGATGAGGCAGAAGCAAGAACAGTAGGAAAGATTACACAAGCTTTAACTCAGATTGCACCGCTTGCAATATCAGGAGCAGCATTAGGAGCAAGAGCAGGAGTAAAAGGAGCTAGTGCTTTAACAAGAAGAGCTGCTGCATTAAGAAGCGCTGAATTTAAAAAACTAACAGGATCTACTGCTAGTATAGTAGCTAAAAAAGCAATAGCAGCTAAAAAAGCTGGTAAGTATTTTAGTTTAACAAACGCTGGTCGAAAAATAATGGGGCCTATATCGGGTGGTATAGTTGGTAGTGGAGTTGGAGAAGCTTTAGTTGCTGATGAAGACATTGGAACACTAGCAGATATTGCAAAAGGAACTTCTTTTGAACCTTATGCACTAACAATGTTAGACAGAGAAACTAAAGAAGGAAGAGACGAAGCCTATAGAAAATTAAAAAACAGATTAAAGTTTGGAACAGAAGGTGCGTTATTTAATTTAGCTTTATTTGGTGCGGGTAAAGGCGTTCAGAAACTAAGGACTCCTGCAAAAGAAGGAGTAGATGCATATTTAAAAACTCCCGTTGGAGGATTCTTTCAAAAAATTGGATTAGGGTTATCGGCTCAAGGAGGAGGATCAAGAAAGACTTTTGAATTATTAAAAGGTTCTCAAGATTCAATTCAAGCATTAGAAATTGGTACTATGGAAGCGATTAAAAAAATTGATGATGCAGCGAAAGAAGTAGTGCCTGCCATAGATGATTTTTTAAGACAGTCTTCTGTTAATAAAGAAGTTACACCTTTTACTGAAAAAAAATTCTTAAGTAAAATACAAAATATATTAACAACTAAAATTGATCCAAGTTTTATTGGTCCAAAAACTGAAGTACCTAGTTTAGGTTCTTCATTACTAAAACCAGAATCTGCTCAAAAAGCTTTAGGACAAATTAAATCAAGGAAAGTAATTCAACAAAGTTTGTCTGAGTTGCCAGAGGTTCAAAATAAATTAAAACTTATTGATAATGAATTAGGAGAATTAAATTTGATGGGTAAAGATCCTTATCAAAGACTTTTAAATCAACCAAGAAGAGCAAAGCTTTTACAAGACAGAGCAAAACTAAGTTTAAGAGAAAAAAATTTAAATAGTATTGTTAAAGAAAATACTTTTTTAAAGAAAAGTGTTTTTAAAATAGATGATTATAAAGTGAGTAGAGAGTTACAAGAACTATTAGACCAAGCTAAAAAAGCAGGAATAAAAAATACTGAACCTTTAAAAAATGCAATTTTAGAAATGAGAATGGGAGTAGATAATGTTTCTAGTTTGTTAATGCAAACAGGTAAATTATCCGGAGATGATTTTAAAATGTTTTCAAATCGACTTGGGTCTTATTTAAATGATGAATATGCAGCATTTACAAAAATGCCTATATTTAAAAAATATAAAGTTACTGATGAAATTAGACAAAAATCTTTTGATTTATTAAAAGCAGATAAATTAAAAACCTATGCACTAGACGAAAAAAATTACTACGCAGCAGGACCTAACAAAGGACAATTAATATCACCTACTGCAGAACAAGTAAAAGGAACACAGTATTCAGATGAATTTATTAACAAACAAATTGATGATTATTTAAGAAAAGAAGGATTAGATGAAGCTAATGTTTTAAATAAAGAATTTAAAAATGGCGTTGAAGAAGTTACAGGAAGACCAGCAACATTAGAAGAACGAAAAGCAGTATCTTTAAACCCTTCAATTTTAGAACCAAAAATTGCTGAACCTTGGCAAAAAGAATTAATAGGTCAAATTAAAGATCCTAAATATACTTTTCATTCAACAATAAGTAAACAAGCTCATCTACTTTATGGAACAAAATATTTAGATGATGTTAATAAAGCCTGGAGTGTTGGTCCAAATAAAAAAATATTTACAGCTGATGAATTAACAAAACAAGGAATTGATATAAATAAATTAGATCCAAGAGATTGGAAATATGTTGAACCAGGACAAGGTAGACTTGCTGGTATTAGTGCGCTTGATGGTAAGTATATTAGAGCTCCTGAGTATGATGCAATTTTTGATGTGACCAGTGATTGGTTAAATAAGACAGATGTAGGTACAGCATATCGTTATATGCTTTTAGTGCCAAAGGCCATGTCTCAAATATCAAAAACAATATTATCTCCAATAACACACGTAAGAAACTTTATAAGTGCTGCTTCATTTGCAGCAGCAAACGGAGCTATACTACCAAATTTAACTGATATTCAAACATTAGCTCCTAAAGTATTTGGAGGAAAAGGTGTATTAGGGGAAGCTTATGATCTAACTGCCAAAAGAGTTTTTGGAACTTTAAACAAACAACAACAAAGATCGTATCAAAGACTAAAAGAACTAGGCCTTACTGGAACTCAAGTCGAAGCAGGTGAAACTTTAAAATTAGCACAAGATATTGCTGAAGGAGCAACAGGAGCTAAGGCATTTGATAAATTAAGTAGAGCTCCTAAATCACTTAAAAAAGCATATATAAAAGCTCAAGATACTTATGTGGCTGAAGACGATTTTTGGAAGATAGTATCTTTTGAGTTAGAGCGTAATAGATATAATAATATATTTAATAAGATAGGTTTTACAAAAGATAACTACAAAACATTATTGAACGAAGATAGTAATGTAGGTAGATATTTTAGAAAAAAAGTAACGAGAATGGATATTGTTAACGAATCTTATGATGGATTTTTAGATGAGCTTTCAGCAAACATGGTAAGAAATCAAGTGCCAAACTATGAATATATTGGTAGAACAGCTCGTGCATTAAGACAATCTCCTTTTGGTAACTTCATTGCATTTCCAATTGAAATTATGAGAACAGGAAATAATATTATAACTCAGTCTATTGATGAAATAACAAGTGGAATACCTCAGTTAAAAGCTTTAGGGACAAGAAGACTATTAAGTTTTGGTACAACTGTTGGAGGAATACCTATCGCTTTAACAGAAGTATTCAAAGCTAAAAATAATGTAACTGAAGAAGAAATGTCTGCTTTAAGAAAATTTGTTCCTGATTGGTCTAAGAACTCTACACTGTTACCAGTAGGTAGAGATGAAAACGGTTATTTAAAATATGTAGATCTTAGTTATTCAACAGCTTATGATTTTTTATTAAGACCTTATACAACTGTTGTAAATGCTATAGCACAAACAGATGGAACAGAAGAGTCTTTAAAACAAGCATTAGGTGAAGGTTTATCTGAAGGAGTTGTAGAACTTATGGAGCCTTTTGTAAGTGAGTCTATATTTACAGAAGCATTAGTAGACTCAACAATTAGAAGAGGTATTGGAAAAGGTGGTAGAAGAGTTTGGAATGAACAAGATGATCCAATGGTTAAAATAGGAAAAGGAATATTTCATATTGGTGAAGCTTTAACGCCTGGGTCAACATCTCAATTAAAAAGATTAGGACAGGTAGCAACTGGAAAGACAAGTAAATATGGTGAGTTATATAATTTTGAGGATGAAATATATGGTCTTGCTGGTTTTAGAACAATTAACTCAAACCCTGAAAGAGCATTAACTTATATGTCTACTGCTTTTGGAAGAGATTTAAAAAAAGCATCTAACTTATTTACCGGTCCTTTGCTAAGAGGAGGAAGAGTAGATCCTGATGATATTGTTAATTCTTATAAGTATTCTGAAGCACAAAGGTTTCAAGTTTTAAAAGACATGTATAAAAATATAGATGCTGCTAGAACCTTAGGTGTAAGCGAAAGTGCTATTAGAAAAAAAGTTAAAAGAAAAGGTTTATCTAAAAACGTATTTAATCAATTAATGCAAGGTAAGTTTACTCCTTCAAGACCAAACAGTTTTTTTGTAAAAAGAATGTCTGAAATAACTAGAGATTTAAATGAAAAAGAAGGTGTTAATTTACCTAATCCTTATTTTGAATCTATTCCTGCTATCAATGATATTATTTCTGAAAATAGAAACATTGGTTTATTAAAAGATAATGTTTCATTCTATGAAGAAGCCCAGGAAATTCCACAAGTACAATCTCAACTACCTCAAGTTCAAGCTCCACCATTAAGAACACCAATGCCCGCGCCAATTAGTCCTGTGTCTCAACAAACACAGTCGACACAAGCTAATACTTATGCTAGTTTATTTCCAAGAGATGAACTAGGTAATCTAATCGCTCAAAAGAAAAATATATAACATGGCTATACAACCCAAAAATACTAGAGAGCATATCATATCATTATACGGTCACGTGACTGGAGTAAAAAAAGATATTTCCCAAATTAAAAATAATCATTTAAAACATATGCATGAAGATATTGACAAATTGGGTGGCAAGGTAGACAAAATCTACTGGGTATTATTGGTTGCGGTGGGGACTGTGGCCTTATTCTTTTTTGATAAGTTACTAACTTAGATCCAATCTTTTAATTCTTCACCCATAACTTCAGACGCAATATTAATTTTCTTACGTAAAGCTTTTACAATCTTCTCATCAACAGTATCTTCTGCCATAATATCAACATACGTTACTGATTTCTTTTGTCCTATTCTGTGTGCTCTATCTTCTGATTGTAATCTTTTCTCTAAATCATAACCGTTTGAATAATAGATTACGGTGTTGGCTTGAGTAAGTGTAATACCATAACCACCTGTTGCTGGTGTACCGATTAAGAACCGTACTTCATCATTCGATTGAAACTGTTTAATATTATCTTGTCTTTCATCTTGAGGCGTGAGCCCATAATAAGTCACCACGGAACCCGGACCATGAACCTTCTCTATTTCTTTTACAATGTTTTTAATATCATGTTGATAGTGAGCCCATATAATAGCTTTACCTTCTGTCTCTTCTAATACATCCATAAGTTCAGATAGTCTGTTGTTTTTAATTTGTTGAACAGAACCATCATCGGCAGCAAAGTGACCGCAAGTAATCTGATGTAATCTCATTAACTGAGTAAGTGCAGATACAGATGTAACTTGTTTACCTTTTAAAACAGCCAAGGCTTGCTCTTTCATTTGTTTATAAACTTTGGCTTGTTCAG
>Ga0098036_1000880_pt1 | contig 12045 bp, 15 predicted proteins | sample 4_EtaG_FD_77064 | JGI IMG/M metagenome (GOLD analysis project Ga0098036, IMG submission 77064) | Marine viral communities from the Subarctic Pacific Ocean - 4_ETSP_OMZ_AT15127 metaG | ecosystem: Environmental > Aquatic > Marine > Oceanic | place: Pacific Ocean | collected 2015-01-07 | reverse complement strand
TATTGGGGATGGCCTACGGCTCCTGATGCAGAGGCTGATCCGTATCACGTTAGGTATGTCTAATGTCAAATCCTTGGGATTCTTGGGCATCTAATACAGATAATTGGAATGCCGCAACATATCACTGGGAAGACTACTCTCTTAGCCCCGCTTCTTATGCAGCAAGTTTAACTGGCTATGCTCCAGATAATCCTAACAACCATATACTTTATCCAGACAGTGTAGCTTTAATATTAAACGGGATATCTCCTGGTATAGGAATAAGTCTAGCACCGAATATTGGAACAGGCTCCTTATCTTTAAGTGGAATCTCTCCTATATATGCTAAAGGTATTTTTAAAAGTATACCACAAGGAACCATATCTCTTGATTTAATTAAATGGGATACTATAGCAACAACCTGGGCATCTGATCCAAATACTTGGGGAGGTTACGGAAGATCGCCTATTGTTGGGCAGACTCATTCTTATGATCCAATTAGCGGGGTATTAGTAATAGAGGGATTATACCCAACTCCTGTCTGGAAAGACCCAACATGGAAACCTACTGTATGGATAATATAAAAAAAGAAAAACAATTTAGTTGGTCTGAAATGTGTTACAAGGTTGACCCAACTCTTAACGCTCCAAAGCCAACATACGTATTCGATAATGGGAATAAAGTTTTTTATTCTCCGGCTAGAAAAGTAAAGGAAAAAAGATAATGTCCTTAGATATTGAGAAGGCTAATATATTTGATTCAAAGGATCATATGTTAGCTAAGAACATTTCGGAAAAACTAGAAGAAAAATATCCTGGATGGCTATGGGCTGTCCATGTAATGGATGGATTAGTAAACGTTAAATCAATGAGGCTCTCAGGAAATTGGGGTTTCGTTCTTCATACGGATAAAATAGATAATGATTACAAAATGGTTGTTATGGCTGGTGGAGAAATACTTGAAAGGTTTAGGCAGAGAAGGGGAGAATTTAACGAGACTATATATAGTGATTTAAGAATGGATGATAAAGGGAAACTTAACGGAGATTATGCTTAATGAGCAGAATTAACCCGCAGCCGCCAACAGAGGGTTCAGAAAATTTACCCACTGAGCAAATAGATGATGATGCTCCTTTTATAGAGGATTTCTGGCTGCGTATTGCTCGCGAAGCTTATGAAGATTCAAGTGATTGGGTTGATACTAATTTACGTGAACAGTGGGAGAAGAGTCTCTCAATGTTTAACAGCAAGCATCCGCCAGGCTCTAAGTATAATTCACCTGCATACGAAAAAAGGTCTAGATTTTTTAGGCCAAAGACTAGGACGGCGGTAAGAAATCTTCAGTCAGCTATGGCTGTCGCATTCTTTACTAATGAAGATGTGGTTAGTATACAACCAAGAAATCCAAACGATATGGAGCAGGTAGCTGCCGCAGCTGTCTCTCAATCTATATTGCAGTATAGATTAACAAATACTATTCCTTGGTTCCAGGCTATGTCAGCGGCGCTACAAGATGCAGCGGTACAAGGCGTTTGTATTAGTCATCAATATTGGGACTATGAAGAACAAGAAGAATCCTATATTAATGTAGATGAAAAAAATAAGCCTGTTCTCAGTGAGAGCGGTGACCCAGTTGTAACTAATCAAAAAACATCTATTAAGGATAAGCCAATAGTTGAGCTTATATCCCCTGAAAATATTCGTATTGATCCAGCTTCAGATTGGGCTGACCCAATTGAAAGCAGCCCTTATGTTATTCATATTATTCCTATGTATGTTCAGGATGTTCGGCAAAAGATGGAAGATGGTGAATGGATTGACATTCCTGTTGGCGAGCTTCTATCTTCAGAGAATGATGAAGATGACAATACTACCAGACTTGTTCGTGACGAGCCTAGAGAAGACAGGCTTGATAATGACGCAGGGTATGGAGAGGTTGAGTCATATAAGATAGTATGGGTTCATAAAAATATTGTAAAAAAGGATGGAACTGATTGGTGTTACTTTACGGCTGGTGTAGACGCCATGCTTACGGAACCAAAACCTTTGCAAGAGATGTATCCGTGGCTCAGAAACGGCGAGAGGCCTTATGTAATGGGCTATACCAATGTTGAGTCACATGTAATCTATCCGTCCGGAACTGTCCAGCTTACACAAGAATTACAGGCTGCAGCTAACGATATCTGGAATCAGAGATTTGATAATGTTCGTCTTGCGATGAACAAAAGATACCACATTCGCAGGGACAGAAACATTGACCTTGACGCTTTGTTTCGATCTGTACCTGGTGGCGCTGTTGAGATGGACGACCCAGATACCGATGTTCGGGTTATTGATACAAGAGATGTAACTGGCTCTGCTTATGCTGAGCAAGACCGAATCAATATGGACTTTGATGAGCTTCAAGGAAACTTTTCAACGTCTACTGTTCAAGGGGCTCGATCCCTTAACGAGACCGTTGGCGGCATGTCTTTAATGGCTAGCAATAGCGGAACAGTTACTGAGTATGTTTTAAGAACCTTTTCAGAAACTTGGGTAGAAAAAGTTCTAAAGCAGTTAATGCGTCTTGAGCAATATTATGAAACAGATGCAGTTATACTAGAATTAGCAGGCGATGCCGCAGCACAGGTAAACGAACAGTTCCAAGGCGCTGTTGATGATCTACTTAAGTATGAGGTATTGCTAAAAGTTAATGTAGGTATTAGCGCTACAGACCCTCTAAGAAAAGTACAGAATCTTGTATCAGGTATACAGATGCTTGGAGAGCTTCCAGGTTTTGCGGAAAGCCTCAATGTTCCAGAAGTTGTAAAAGAAGTATTTGGCCAGCTTGGATATAAGGATGGTCAGAGATTTGTGAACATGGAAGAGAATCCAGAGGTTGCTCAACTTACAGCACAGCTAGAAGAGATGCAGGCTTATATACAGGGAGAGCAAGGAAAGCTTGATAATAGAGTTCAAATTGAACAGATGAAGCAGCAAGGAAATCTTGAATCAGCTAACATGAAGTATGGCGCTGAAATAAGAATGAAAGAAATGGAAGGTCAGATTAAATATCTTGATCTTCAGCTAAAGCAAGAAGATGTTGCAACTAGGCGGGCAGAGCTTATGCTACAAAGAGAAGCTTTGATCAACCAGATAGCAGATGCTGAAATTTCTAGACAAGAAGAGATGGTTGCTGAAGGTGATGTAGGTGTTATGGCAAGGGACGACTATGGTAAAATACCTTACGCAGTAGGATAATATGGAATACTATGATCCCCGAGAGATCGGGATTGATGACTTAGTTAAAAAAACAAGAATAGGTCATGTAACAAAAGATTTTTTAAACACATCTGTTGGGCAGGCAATATTACAAAAATCCCTAAAAGATTATAAACGGGGAATAGAATTATTTGAAAATATTGGGCTCAATGGATTTAGCGGCTCTTCAGAAGAAGAGTTAAAAGAGTACCGGAAGATTATTTCTGATCTCTCAACGCCTTTAAAAGCTCTCAAGTGGTTTGATAGCATTATTCAGGAGGGAGAGAACGCTGCAAAAATTGCAAAGTATAAATCTTCTGGTGATTTAGAACCATAAGGAGATACTAATATGGAAAACGCTACCCAAGAGGATGCGTTAGAATCGGAAGAGGTTGTAGAAGAAGTAGTAGAACAACCTGCTGAAGAAGAAATGACTGCAGCTGTTAACCCTCTCTCTGCTAGGGAAAAAGCTTTAGAAGAGATTTATAACAGACGCAGAGAAGAGGAGTATGTAGAAGAAGAAGTAGAAGAAAATGCTCCAGAGACTCCTGTTTGGCATGATGGAGAACAGTGGCTTACAAAGATCAAAGTAAATGGTGAAGAGGTTCAAGTGCCATTTGATTCTTTAAAGTCATCACATCAGAAAGACAGGGCATCGCAAGAAAAATTTCAGTCTGCTGCGGTAAAAGAAAGAGAACTTCTTTATAGAGAGCAGCAGATTCAAGAACAGTTAAAACAATTAAATTCTCAACCATCCTCAGAGGACGTTGGGCAAGTGGAAGAAACTAGTGATGTTGACGACATTGTCGAAAAATATCACGAAGCATTATTCCAAGATGATGCAGCGGAGGCTGCTAAACTACTCAGAACCTTGGCAAATAGTGGGCGCAGCAATGCTACCCAAAATGTAGAAGAGGTTGTGAATCAAGCTATTTTATCTCACGAAGCGAAGAAAAAAGCAGAGCGACAGCATATTGAGAGAGCCGCTTATCAGGCAGAATTAGAGGACGCAGTTCGATCCTTTAATGATAGTTATCCTGATATTGCAGAATCTGAAGAGCTTAGAGCGATTGCGGATAGGAAGACGATTACCCTGACTCAGGAGAATCCTGATTGGACACCGTCGCAGATTATCAATGCAGCTGCTGAACATACTCGTGAATGGGCTGGAACTAGTATTGAATCAAATAGCAGGTTTAATCGCAAACAAAAAATTGTGAGACAACCTAAATCTGTAAGGGCTTCAGCTGGCAATTCTAAAGATAGTGTCCCTTTGACACCTTCTGAGATTGTCGCAGAAATGCGTAAAGCTAGAGGTCAAACTATATAACTCTTTTGGAGGTTAATTATGGCTGGACAAGTATGGTCAGTTAATACCTCTGGTGGTTATATGTATGCCGATAATCTGAGCCGCCTGCTACGCATGGCAGTTCAGCCTATGGTCAAGTTCCGTCAGTTCTGCGACGTTAAAGACGCAGCGCATCAGGGCTTGCACCGTGGTGATACATTCCACTGGAACGTATACAGTGACGTTGCCACTCAAGGCACGACGCTGACTGAGACCAGCACCATCCCAGAAACCTCGTTCACTATTTCTCAGGGAACCATGACCATTACGGAAGCTGGCAACAGCGTACCGTTTACTGGTAAATTGGATGATCTTTCTGAGCAGCCAGTGTCCGAAGTTATCAGGAAAGTGCTGAAAAATGATGCTGTTAAAGGATTCGATAATCTTGCTGCCGCGCAGTTTGACGCTTGTAAAATTCGCGTCACTCCTACCGCGGGAACGAGTACGACTTCTTTGGTAGTTACTACTAATGGTGCATCTGCAACTGTTAATAATGTGGCTCTTGGAAAAGATCACGTTAAGTTAATTGTAGACACGATGAAAGAGCGTAATATCCCGGCTTATGCTGATGATGATTATTACTCTATCTCACGCCCCTCAACCTATCGAACCCTGAAGAATGATTTGGAAGGCATTAAGCAGTATATTGATGCAGGATTCCAGATGATCATGAATGGTGAAATTGGTCGTTATGAGGGTGTCCGCTTTGTCGAGCAGACGCACAAGGGTGCCGCAGCTCTCGGTACTTCAGCTAGCACATGGTCCAACGGCAAGTCCGATTGGTGCCTGTTCTTTGGTGAAGATACTGTTGCTGAAGCAATTGCTGTTCCTGAAGAAATTCGCGGGAAAATTCCTGGGGACTTCGGAAGGGATCGTGGCGTTGCGTGGTATTATTTGGGAGGTTTCGGCCTCGTTCACACACAAGCAGCCCAGTCACGAGTCGTGATGTGGGATAGCCAATCATAAGGAGAAATTGTTATGAGTTACAGCGATCCACGTCCTTATTGTATTAGTGCTTACCATGATTTTGGTGCTGGTGGTGAGGCAATGACCTTTCGAGGACCGAAAGGAATGCAGGGAACTATCAAAGAAATCAATGTTGATGCCTTTGAGACGTTCACCAATACTACTACCGAAGCGTTTATTCGGTTGGGTTCTGCGTCCGCAGGTTACGAGTACGTAAACATGGGTTTAGGTACTTTGGCTGATGCTGCAAATGCTCAGCTAACTGCAGTAGCCGCTGACCTAGTATTGGAAGCCCTTCCGGCTGATACCGACATTCATATCACATTGGTAGCCCCCACCGGCGGTTCTCCCGCGGGCAAGGCTCACTACCATATCATGATCGAATGGTACTAGGAGGAAATCATGGCTAAAGATAGTGCAAGTGGTAAAATTCCTGCTAATGGTCTCTCTGAGAAAACTTCTTTTGCTAACGAAACCCCGGCCTCTCTTGGCCTGGATAGCAAAGGCAAGGCTCAGATGCCTATTGGTACGGTAAAGAAAAGCGTTTCTACTTCTCACGGGAAGTTTGAGATGTGTTAATTGATGCGGGGGAGGGGCAACTCTCCCCCAATTCATTACGGAGTATTAAATGAAAAAAATTAATATGATCACAGCGTTCATTGGAAATCCAGTTGAAACACCTATTGAAGGCTACGGATTTACTGAGCCAGAAAAAAAGGGTTACACCAGTGGAAGCCAGCTGTTTGATGATCGAGCTATGGAATATAGAAACGAGCAGCCACGATCAAACAATGAAGCCCGGGCTAACGGGAAAATGGTTCGTTCAGGTATGACTGTATCTGGATGGGGATTTTAAAAGGGATGATTGGTAGATAATTGAAAATAATAAAAGTTCCTGAAAAGGAAATTTCTGACTTTACTCCAGAAGACTTTGGCGGAATAAGAAAGGAAAAAACAGTTTGTATAATTAGGTATGGGGCTTTCGGAGATATACTGCAAACAAGTTCAGTACTGCCTCTATTAAAAAAGCAGGGATATAGAATCTGCATTAATACTAATGAAGTAGGAAAAGATATACTAGTATCTAATCCTTATGTTGATGAGATTATTGTTCAAAGAACAAATCAAATATACCCAGATAAGCTAGATGATTACTGGAAACATTTTGATAATTTGTTTGATAAAGTAATTCAGTTTTCAGAGTCTGTAGAAGGTACATTGTTGATTGTTGGTGACAGGACTGTTCAGCTAGAGCGGGGCCCGGTTCTTGTACGAGGAGACGAAAGGTTTTACTGGACTAAGGACGATATTCATGCGTCGTGTAATATTAATTACATGGAAAGAATGCATGACATTGCTGAGGTAGATTATGAGTTTGATACCTCATTCTATCCAACTAAAAAAGAAGAGTCCAGAATAAAAGACTGGAAAAAGAAAAAGGTAAAAACTAAATACCTTATTATGAATGTTTTATCTGGCTCTTCTGTTCATAAAGTATGGCCTGAAAATGATTCATTAATGTCTAAGTTTCTAGACATGCGGAAAGACGTTACATTTATTACTGTTGGTGATTATGCTTGTAAACTTCTTGAGCAAGGTTGGGAAAAAGAAAGCAGGGTAATAACCACATCTGGAGATTGGCCTATTAGGGATGTATTGACTTTAGTTAAATCTTGTAATGTAGTTGTTGGGCCCGAAACTGGAGTATTAAATTCAGTATCATCTAATGATAGAGTGCATAAGACTTTATTTTTATCGCATTCTTCTAAAGAAAACCTAAGCAAGCATTGGAATAACACCACAACTTTTGAGCCTTTTGAGGCGGAGTGTTATCCATGCCATAAGATGCATCATGGATTTGATACTTGTAATAGGGACGAAGAAACTGGGGGTGCTTTGTGTGCATCTAAAATACCTGTAGGTAAAGTTTACATGGATATAGCGAAGAACTTAAAATGAGCACTTATTTAGTTTTATGCCAAGACTTGGCAAGAGATATAGGTATACCAGGAACTGGGCCTTCAAGCGTTACCGCTTCTGATCTTTCAGAAGAAGAGATTGCTGTTGTTCGTTATATCAAAAACGCAAATCTAGATGTGCAGCGAAGGTGGTTTAACTGGAATTTTCTTTGGTCAGAGGCTACCCTTACCCCTTCTGTTGGAACGTCAACATTAACATCCCCGTCAGACCTTGCCAACTGGAAGCTTGATTCTTTTATATGGTCGAAAAATACCAACGAATATCAAGAGCTAGAGTATATAGATTGGGATGAATATAAGTTAGATTACAAGCTTGGAGTTATTGACTCTGGTACTCCTGAAGTTTTTTCTGTGAAGCCTAATAATGTTATAGATGTTTACCCAACTCCTGATGCAACTACAGCTATCTCAGCAGACTATTGGAAAACTCCAGCAACCCTTTCCGCTGATTCAGATGTTTCTGCTATACCAGCAAGATTTCATAGTATTATTATTGCAAGGGCTAAAATATATTACGGAGAAAATGAAGATGCTCCGGAAATACTTAGCGGCGCATTGGCGTCTTTTGAAGACCTAATGGATAAGTTAGAATCTGACCAGCTCCCGGGGCAAAAGAATAGAAGGTTCTCCAGAGTTCAGGATTTATTTAATTACACAGTTACTCCAGAATGACAAAGTTACGTAATAGGGCTCTCTCAGCTTCAAGTTTAAAGTCTAGTTATTTTCCATTTACAGGTGGGATAAACTTAGTTGATCCAGCTTTAGCTATTACACCTGGAGAGTGTGTATCTGCAGATAACTTTGAGGTTGATATTAGAGGAAGATATCAACGTCTTGACGGCTATGAAAGAGCAGATGGTCAAACGCTTCCGTCTGAGGTTGTATATTATAGAATTCCTTTCACCCTTGGAACCTCTAGAGATTCAGTTTTTAACAGTGCTTATAGCGTTGCTTTTGATATGCAAATACCATCTACTGGAGATATGGTAAAAGGGGAAACAAGCGCAGCTGTAGGATCAATACTTCAGGTTAGTATTGAAGATGTTACTGGAGATTCAGCGGCTGGTTCTTTTGCTGGATCGAATGCTGAAGGATATATATATTTTATAGTAACAAGCGGAACGCTGCAAGACGGAGAAACCTTGCTATTTTTAAATAAAGACAGCGCTTTTGGAAGCGCATTTAATGTGGAGTATACATAATGGGAACACCTACAGCCTTAAGAAAAACTAGGGCAGTCCTAACGGGTACAAGTTTTGCAGATAATACAACTGGCGCTATTACAGCTCAAATGCTTAGGCAGTATGTTGAATCTGATATGGGCGGATATGGCTGTATAAATCATGCTTCTGCTGATGGAACACCTGTTGCTCAAGCCATTGCTAATGGAACTACTGTAACTATTGACTGGTCTTTAGGGTCATCCGGTTCTGACGTAGCGCAAGATACTGGAACAGTTTCTTCAACAACTGTTGGAGCTGATGCTGACTTTGCAAATGATCAGATTAGATTGTATGACAAAGGGTTTTACTTTATTTCTTGTAACCTTTGTATAAAACAATCTGCTACTGCTAACATTATCTGGACTGCAATGTTGTCAACAGATAATACTGGAGGATCAGCTACTGATGCCCCAGCCCTAAAAGGTATTCAATATATTACAAATGCAAATGATGTTGGTAGTTTCAACATGAGCGGTATTATTGATGCTACCGGCCATACCACTTATACAGATGTGTATGCAAGAATAAAACACAACAACGGTGGTAGCCAAAATATGCTACTTCAGTATGGTCAATTGTCTGCTGTTAGGATTGGTTAATGGGTCTTTACGCAACGTCAGTTGCTTACGGCCCTCCTGTATTGAGAGACGCAAGTACTGACGCTTCATTAGTAGCAGAACTTAGAACAGCTATAGAAGATCAGAGAAGCATTATAAATATAGTCCCCGGAGAAGGCTCTGTATTAGGGGTATGGGTATATAACGGAGATATATACGCATTTAGAAATAAAGTTGGCAGTGCCTCTGCAGGTATGTATAAGTCTTCATCTTCTGGATGGACTGAAATTAATCTAGGAACTGCATTAAACTTTGACGGCACTACTACAAATGGAGAGCCGACTCCTGGGTCAACGGGAACACCAACAACGTTAACTGGGGCTACTAGCGGTGCTCAGGCTGACTTGCTTGGTATATCCTATCATGGCTTGTGGGAGACGGGTGCGTCAGGCTCTATGGTCTTGGGTAATATAACCGGAACATTTGAAGATGATGAAAATATTCAAATGCCGTTACTTTCCTTTGATACAGGAACATCTGAGATTAGCGCTGGAGATACTATAACAGGAGCTTCTTCAGGAAAAACTGCAGAAGTTACAAGCGTTACTATTACTTCTGGATCATACGCAGGATCAGATGCCGCTGGATATATTTCAGTAAAAAATAACAGTGGCACCTGGACTAACAATGAAAATATAAATGTATTAGGAGTAAGCAAAGCCTTGGTAAATGGCGCAGCTGAACCTACCGCCGTTACTGTAGCTGTTGCGGATGGAACTACATATGAACAAACCATAGCCCCAAATGGAAAGTATGAATTTGTAACCTATAACTTTAGGGGAGATACTGCAGGGATTACTATGTACGGTGTTAATACCGTAGATAATGGATTCTCCTGGGATGGAACTACATTTATAAAAATTAAAACAGGGTCGTCTATTGACACACCTGAGCATATTATAGCTCATACCAAACATTTGTTTTATTCTTTTCCTAGCGGCTCTATACAGCATTCAAGTATTGCTGCTCCAAATAAGTGGAGTGTTATAACGGGGGCGGCAGAGCTTTCGGTAGGCGATACAGTATCAGGGTTCTCAATAGAAGTAAACGATGTAATGTCGATTTTTACTAGAAACGAAACCTTTATGTTGTACGGATCGTCTTCTGCTGATTGGGCTTTAAAGAGATTCCACCAAGGAACCGGCGCTGTTCCATATACAATGCAGAAGATGGATCAAACATTCTTCTTAGATGATAGAGGTATTACCTCTATATTTACTGTACAGGCATTTGGAGATTTTCAATCTGCTGTAGCTTCTGATTCTATTGATCCATATATGCAGAAGAAAAAAGATAATGCTATATTATCTGTAAAGGTTAGAGGAAAGAATCAGTATAGATTATTCTTTGATGATAAGACCGGCATTGCTATGACCTATATCAATAGGCAAAACCGTGGGATTATGCCCTTCACTTTTAAGCATCAGATAAGCTCCGTCTGCTCTGCAGAAGATTCAAATGGTTTTGAGGTTGTATATGGAGGCTTTGACGATGGGTATGTTCGCAAGATAGATTCAGGAACAAGCTTTGATGGGCTATCTGTTCCTTCTTTTATTAGAACATCTTACCATAACTATGGTTCGCCACAAACAAAGAAAAGGTTTAGAGATATAAATCTAGAAGTTAACGCTGATACAGCTACAACGCTTACAGTTCAGCCAAGCTTTGATTATGGCGGCACTTATACACCACGAAGTTCTCCATCAGCATCATCCTATACTGTTGACGTTACTGCTGATCAGTGGGATGAAGATGATATTTCTAATGACTCTACTGGCGTTACTGTTGTCGCTTCAGAAAGAATTAAAATAAACGGTATAGGAACTAACATGGGTCTTATTATTAAGAACGAATCTATTTATGATAAACCAATTACGCTTCAAGGAGCGGTTGTGAACTATTCCCTAAGAGGTATTAGACGATGAACATCCCTAAGAAAGTAGGCAATACAAGCCTTTCGTATATAACTAACGAAGAGAGAAAACTTCTTAGACGAAGGGATGCTGTAAAAGGATCGCCTAATAAAAAGACTACTCATGGTATTCCTCGTTTGTCTGGATGGGATACTATGATGGAAGAAAAAAGAGCCAAAGAAATAAGAGCTAAAGAAGATGCTCTTAGGGCTGCTGGTTTTGAAGAAAGAATCATACATGGAGGCGGCGGCGCTGGCGGCGGAGACTTTGGATGGTTCCATGCAGGAAAAAAATTAGGCGCTGGAGTTCCTGGCGCTCCTGGAACCCCTAAACCAACAAGCAGGCCTTTAGGAATTGCTCATGAAAAATGGGGTGCAGCTACTACCCCTAAAGTAGAACCTATCAAAGTTGCAGAAACACCAGCGCCTAGCGGTGGAGGTAGCTCATCAAGACCAGCTCCTAGGCCAGCTCCGGCTCCAGCCCCTTCTCCCTCGGCAGCTCCCGCTGCTCCCGCTGCTCCGGCAGCCCCAAGTTATTCATCAGAGGTTTCTAATTCCGTAATAGACCCGGATCAATTACAGCAACCCATGCTTGATGAGATTGTTGCTGATGGGGTTAACTCTGAGCTTCTAGAAACCCGCCTTACTAACCTTATTAATAAAAACAACCCTCTATTTAAAGCGGCCACAACTAAGACTATGCAAGCTATGGCAGCTCGTGGATTAGTTAACAGCTCAATTGCTGAAGAAGCTGTAATGGGAGCTATTCTTTCGGTTGCAAT
>Ga0098036_1000878_pt1 | contig 12108 bp, 10 predicted proteins | sample 4_EtaG_FD_77064 | JGI IMG/M metagenome (GOLD analysis project Ga0098036, IMG submission 77064) | Marine viral communities from the Subarctic Pacific Ocean - 4_ETSP_OMZ_AT15127 metaG | ecosystem: Environmental > Aquatic > Marine > Oceanic | place: Pacific Ocean | collected 2015-01-07 | reverse complement strand
TGCTAGATGTGGCGCCAAGCAGATCGACCTTGATGTCCGTCGCGCTCGAATCGGTCTGCACCACGTAGTTCCGAAGAACGACGCTCGTGCCCGTCGTCGTGTACGTCTCTGTCGGATCTTGATAGGCGTTGCTTGCAGCAAGCCCACCCGCCGTGCGGAGAGTCAATTCCCCCGTCGTCACAAAGAATGCGGCTCCAAACAGATACTTCGTGTCAGCCTTGAGCCCTTGGACTGTCTGCGAAATGCCGGCGCTGGCAGCACCCGTAAAACGAAACGATCGCTTGTGCCCGCCGTAGGTATCGTGCGCCGCGGCGGCGCTTTCGATTGCCGAGGCGGTGAGCGTGCCCTCCTCGGTCCAATACGTTGGCGGGTCTTGATCCGTGATTACGTGATCTTCAAAACCCGCGTTCAGCAGCAAGTTCGGGCCAGCGATCGGCGGTTCTGTCCAGCCGAGGGTCGTCAGGGTGTTAGAGGCGTTAGTAGCCTTCTGCTCCGTGAAGTATCCGTTGTTCGCCTTGAGGCGGTAGCGAATGCGCTCAAGTTCCTGCTCGAGATTAGCAGGGCGACTTGTTCCGAAACTGTCTCCGGGCGTGGTCGTCGTCAAGTACGTCGCATCGTCGTCCGCGTGATCCGCGACCTTCGTGCCGTCAATTTCGACCAAGGCAGAGTTCGGAATGGCTGCGGATGACGAAATGTTATCGGAGTCAATGTTTCCGTTAAGAACATTGACGATACCGTCCATATCCGCGTTCAACTCAGCTGCGGGAAGTTTGTTGCCATCGACGTAGCTCGTGCTGCCGTCGCCAGATACGGACTTTGCCGGTCGGGAATAAGTTGCCATTACGCGGCCTCGTCAGCCATCCCGCGAACGGCAACGTCCTGGGTGATGGCTCCGATGAAGAAAGGTTCGTTGTTTCCTGCGTGCGCGAATTTGTGGGAGATCGTGAAACCCGATCCTGCGCCGCGAACGCGATCACGAATAAGGTTGTCGCCGGCTCCGATCGTGCCGTCGGCCCGCTCAGTCCCAAGAGTGTCGCCGGTCAAGGTGTCGCCCAACTCGAAACCGGGCAACGTCATTTCAAGCGACGAGGTCGCACCCGTGATGGACGCATCGTCCAGCATGTAGGTGTGGGTCGGGAAATAGTCGCCTGATCCGTTTGCCATAATGAACGCATTACCCACGCCCTTCTCGATGGTCGGATACTCAAAGTCCTCGTCTTTTGTCCTAAAGGTCACCGCGTAGGAGCTTGCAAAATCAGAGTAGCTTGAGCGGCTGAAGTGCCCGAGGTGCCCCGCAGATCCGCCCAGGTACACCACTTCCTTGTTGCTACTAGGTTCACGCGCCATCCGCAGATAGTTTGCAGACAGCGAGCCCGCGAGCTTCCACTTGTACCAGCGAACACTCTCCGGACTGAGCCGACCTGAACCCTTGATGTCCATGCAGAGAATTGTGTCGGGCGTGCTGCTGGACCCGGTAGGCACGGCAAAAATCAACATGCCCTCATCAGGCCAGTAAGCCGCGGAGATTCGGTCTAGCTTGGACTGATTAACCGTCTCCCAAGTTTTCCGAATCGGATACGAGAGGAAGGTGTTTTCTCGATTGCCGTACTGCTGCGACAGAGCGATCGAGTGGATGCCGTGTTTTGAGACGTACACCGCGTCGCCCTGGTCGTAGCCGAGATCGACGAAGGCGTGCTGCGAGACGCATCCGTTAGCAATCGCGTCCGTCTGGATAAATCGGTTCGCGTTGCTCGTGACGTTCGGGTTCAGTTGGAACGCGAGGATGCGTTTGCTCGTGAGGAACAGGAGGAAATCGCCGCGATTGTCCTGATACGATGCGAGCCCAGTGCTGATTTCCTCGCCGCCGTATGCGCCGACGCCGGGGTTTTCACCTAAGAGCTCGCCGGGAATACAGTTGCTCGTCGGCCAGCTCGTCTCGTCCGTCGTAGTCTCGCCGTAGTTGCTGTAGCGGGCCACCAGCGGGTTGTTGTAAAAGTCCGTGCCCGTCTGGAAACCAGACAAAAACAACGCGCCAAACTTCGCAAACACGTACTTTGGCCGAAGCCCCAGCCCGGCGAGGCGAGCGGTCGCTGCGTTGCTCGTGTTGCCATCCCACGTCCAAATCGAATCGCCGGAATTGCCACCAGCGGCGTACATCAGGCTCTGATGGTTCGCGAATGACCAAAGGTGCTGCGAGCCGGCGGTGATGGTCGGACTGCTGGAAGTCACTTCTGTGTCTTCGGTCCGATACACCTTCCCGTTGGCGACTACAACAAGCTGACGGCCGTCGTCGCGGCCCTGCCGGAATTCATGGATGCCCTGCACCGCAGGGTTTGACGTAATGTTCGCGTCGTAGACGGAGTCGCGAATCAGTCCTGGCCGCGTGCCAGTCAGATTTCCCAAACGTGCAGCGTTCGTTGCCTCTCGCAACTGACCCGGCAGCAGGGACGCGGGGTTCTCGTCCTCGTTGAGGCCGTTAAGCACGGGCGTGGTTTGCGGCTGATACGGCATCAGCTATCACCGCCAAGGAGACGGCCACGCGACACGCGCGCCCCGACGCCCTGCCCTCGTTGCGATCCGTCCCAATTCCCGATGCGCTTGCGCTCTGCAAAGTTACCGCTGTGACGACGATGCTGCTCCGCCACCGTGTTCATCGTCATGGCCTTGTAACGAGCAACCGAGCGAGAATCTGCGTCGTCGTAAAAGCCCTTCATCGAGATCGCGGCAAGGTCTACGATCTGATCGACGATTTCCGGCGGCACCCCCTCAAGCGTAGAGGTTGTCTCGGTTATCACTGGGTGTCGGTAGTGGTATGTGAAGTCGAGAACGTAGGCTTCGTCCGGCACGGGCCAGACCGACATGCGAAGACCCGGCGAAGGCGCCGCCCCCGCCAAGTAGGTCTGCGCCTCAAGGCCGCCAACCGAAACGACTTCCGGCGTGCCGTATTCGATCTGTGGACGCGGATACAACTCGTCAAAGGCGACGGTCGCGTCAACCTGCTCCAACGTCACGGGATCGTCTTGGTGCGTCACGCGAATGACAGATCGCACAGTGTCTGGCAGGACGTACTCAGCGTAAAAAAGTTCGGCGTTGACGCCTGAAAGCGAGGCGCCAATTTCGGCGCCAAACGTGACTGCCGCGGTTGCTCCCGTAGCCGCAGCGGCGATCACGCGAAACCCAGTGTTTCCGTAATCCGAAGATCCTGTGGGCAGGACGCGCGTGATATAAGGGTAATCCGCACCACTCGCCCCGCCGCGAGCAAAATACTCGTGTGCCGTTGCGGTGGTTACCGTTGTGTAGTTTAGGGTCGCCGAAGAAGATCCAGACGCCGCGGTTATCGTTAAAGATTCGCCGGTTGCCGCCTGGAAGCGAGGCCGCAGCGTCATCTGCGCTCGACGGATGTCGAACTCCCATCGCCGCGACGAGCACACCTCGTCAATCGCGACATTCAGCGCGTCCAGCGTGGCCTGATCCTCGGTCGCGTTGAACATAGAAACGTCCGGCATACGCCGACGCCGGTTCACGCGATTGACCAGACTGAGCGCTGTGACGCTGAATCCCACTAGTCTGCCGCCTTCACGTTGTCGCCGTCACCGCCACAGGCGTCGTTGTTGCACTTGCGCTGGTGTTGCTTGACGTACCCAGCCCTCACGCGCTTTCCGCAAGGAGCTTCCTCGTGCTTCGTGTCTGCGGTCGCTGCGACTGCTTCCTGTGCGGTCATGCCCTGGGGCTCTTCGGGGGCCGTCTCGAGGGACTGCATCTTCTCGGCCAGAATGCGCTGCGTGTCGGCGATCGACTTGAGCGCAGACGCGATGTCGGAGCGGTCCTCCTTGTCGCGGAGATAATCTTCCTCGCTCTGCCCATCCGGCCCGTACTTCTGGTGAGGCTTGAACTCCTCGTTGAGCTTCGGGTCGAACCCGATCTCGATCATGCCAGGACTCTCGGAGTAGATGTCCGGCGTTTCCTTCACGAAGTTCACGACGTTCGGGACCGGCTCAAAGCCAGTGTCCGAGCCTTCGACGTAAACGAAGGCGTCGAGATAAACCTCGTATCGAGCGCGGAACTCTGCTTGATTCAGCAGACGCCCCTGCTCGTCGAGCGCGAGATCCGCGCGCTCCGGCAGCACTTCGCCACAGAGGAGTGGTCGTCCGCATGTCAAAATGAATGGGACGTACTCGTTGATGGCGGGGTCGAGGACTGTGACCTCAAGATCCGGAGAAAGCGACTTCTTCAGTCCGGCAAGCCGGACGGTGCCGCGCTCGTACACGGGCTCGTGCCCGTAGCGCTGCCACTTCTGAAGCTGCTTGTTGTGAATCTGTTGTGCTTGCTGGAGAGACATGAAACCTCGCTAGAAAAGGTGAAGGAGGGGCGACGAGGCCGATCCCCGCCGCCCCCACTTCAGAGTGCTACGGAGCGATCGTGAGGAACTTCGGGTAGTACTCGGTCGCCACGCCCGTGAAGAGCTGGACACCGATCGGCTGCGCTGCGCCGTCACCCACCTCGACCTGACCGGCGGTGGTTCCCGACTGGAGAACCGCACCGATGGCCGTGGCCGCATCGTCCTCAAGCGCCGACACGCCCCACGTCTGTGCCCAGAAGTACTGGGCGGTGCTGTTGCCAGCCGGAACCGCGAACTGCGGCACGCCACAGACGAAGTGGACGTGCCCTGCCGCCGCCTCGACGACATCCATCCACGGGTTCTTCAGAACCGTGGCCTGAGAACTCGTCGTGAGCGCCGTCTCGATCTCGCCAGAGAGATCGAACGTCGCCGCCGTCGTCGAGGACGTGGCAGCGTTGCCGGCGATCCGGTAGGTGCGCCCCTCGCCATCCACGTCGTTGATGACCAGATAGCCGCCCTGGTAGGCGTCCTTGGCGAGCGACTCGGAGCCGCCCAGCGTCACCGCCACAGACTCGTCACCCACCGCAGCCGCTGACGCGACAGCAATGTTGGCGTGGTTGGCGATGATGACCTCGCTCATCACCAACTGGCCGGCAGCAAGGATATTCGAGTCGCTGGTGCGCGTGTAGTAAAACACGCGACCGTCGCTGGTCTGGCCTCGCGTACCCACGTCGTGTCGAGCCGTGGTCACAGCTTCTCGGATGGTCTGGTTGCTTGCGCCACCAGCCGTGAGAATCGGAGTTTCGTAACTCATGGTGATGGCTCCTTTAAGCCGTGATGCCGGTGAGCTTGTTGTTGTACTTCCGCGCGGAGCAGCAGAGCTGGCCCTCGAAGAGCACAGGAGCAACAAACGCATCCTGATTGTTGCCCCGCTCCATCGGCGAAATGTCGAAGAGCGCACCGGGGAGGTGCCTCATGCCAATGAAGTCGGTGTTCAGGAACAGAGCCGTTCCGGAGGGCACCTTGGGGTCGTGGAAGATCGGGGCGTCCTTGAACCGAATCTGATTGAAGGACATATCACCGACGCGCAGATCCTCGAATCGGACCTGCGGAGTGAGGCTTCCTTCGTAGAAGCGGTAGATCGCGTCCGTCGTGAGAATCACGTTGGGCTTGATCGAACCCTCTTCCGCGTTCATGTACGCCGCCCGGAAGTCCGAGATACCTCGCGTCGCGAACGAGCCGCTGGCGAAGGAAATCGAACCCGGAGCCGTACCCTTGTCCGAGATGCCTCGAGAGTTCCAGTTCGTGAACGTCGAACCGTTCAGCGACTGAATCTCGTCGTTCGCGCTGATGATCTCGAGCAGCGACGTGATCGCGTTCGGCGAAGCCGAAGAGGCGAGCATGGCGTCACCGACGTAATCGACCATCGACGACACCGTGTCGTCCTGCTTGTGCCGCAGAATCGAAGCGACCTGGGCCGCACCCGAATTCTTGCGGAGCGTCGAGCCGTCGATAACGACGGAGCCGGCGCCTAGCTTGAAGTTCGCGCGCGAGCCACGAGCCGTGTCCGAGGTGTCGAGCGAAATCTCACCGAAGCCACTCGAAAGCCAGCGGAACGAATCGTTCTTGCCGAGCTTCACGTTGACGCGGATCGACTCGCCGGTCACCGCTTCGGCACCAGCCGCTGCGGGGGTGTTGTCCTCACCGATGGCGCCGTTCAGCGCTGCACCGATTTTTCCGAGGAAAATGCTCGTCGCGGGGGAGTTGTCGATCGCGTTCTCGACGATCCCCGGATGGATGTGCTCTGCGGTCGTGACCAAGAGCTCATCGTAAATTCGGGTGGCATCAGCACCCGCACTCGTAAGAGCCATTTGTTTTCTCCGCTACAAGACTCTGGGGTCAATCCCCTTTCGCCTAGCAGCCTCCTCCAGCACTCGCTGGACGTAGTCATCACGCACACGACCTTTGGGACGAGCGGGCATCGGCGGAGCCCCCGGACGCGACGGGTTTACCGTCGGGGCGTCCGTTGACTTCCTCGCGAGCGCTGCGGCTTCGGGAGTGTCGTTCGATTCGGCCGCAACCAACCTGGCTGCGTGCCGCTTGTAAATCGGCATCGTCACATACTCGAGGACGCCAATGCCGTCGGGACTCGCCAACTGATCGACAAGTTGAGCCTGCACGGAGTCGCCGCGTTCAGCGGCGTCATATGCGTGCTTGTACTTCTCATTAATCAGCTTGGACGCTTCCTGAAAGGCTTCGGGAACTCCGTCGAACTGCGACAACGCCTTATTGATGTTCTCCTGAACACGCTGTTCCTTGCTGCGGAGGTCGGCCCCCGCCGCAACGCCCTCAAGGTTGGCGAGCTTGCCGGTCAGCTCGTCAATGCGAGCCGTCAGCGTGTCGCGCACCTTGCGCGTGTCGGGATCAATCCATTCCTCTTCTTCAGGGGCGTCCTGAGTCGCCTGCGGAGCGGCAGGCAACTCAACCCGTCCCGTCTGAAACGCGGACTGGACAACATCCATCAAGCCAGGAACCTGCTGTACCCGGCTTCCAAGATCGGCAAACTGAATCAGGCGATCTGTGCCCCCCGCGAAATCCACGAGTTGCTGCACCGGCTCCAGTTCCTTCACCCGGTTTGCGAGTTTTGACGAATGGGCATCGCGCTTTTGGATCTGCTCCCAAGCGAAATCCCCACCCATTATCACCCGCTCGCGGAGGTCCGGTTGAACCTCCTGCACGTCGTTTCCGGCTTCGGACGCATCCGTTCCAGGGATTTGCTCGAATCCCTCGACCGTCTGTTCCTCGCCTTCCATCGCTGCGCTCACAAAACCTCCCTAACTCTTGGGCGATCCCGTGTAGGAATACTTTTTACCCATGTTGAGGTGTTCATCGTTTCGCGCGCCGCCGACCTTTTCGGCTGACGCGCCCAAACCCATGCCTTTGGCCTTCGCGTAGGAGTCGAGCTCGCCCCGGCTGGAAAACGGCTCGTCACGCAAGTGCGGGTAAGAGCGAGGTGAGCCCCACTCCGGCGTGTTGACCTTCGTAAACTGCACTCGCATCGGTTTGCCGCAGCACGAGGGCACGTCGTCGCTCCAGCGATCGAGTTCTTCCTCGTTGCAGCGCGGGCAGTAAAAGGCGTGAAGCACCGCCATCAGGAGCCTCCGATCGCGCGGATGTCAGGAAGCCCCTGCTGCGCCGTGCTGACCGGCCCCATGTCCTGCGAGCCGCCTTCGCCTTCGGCGCCCTGCTGCTGGCGAGCCATCTCGTCCGTAACCTGCTCGCCCATCACCGCCTGCTGCGGGTCTTCACCCGACAACTCCGTGATGCGCTCGTGGTAAAAGCGCTGGTTGAGCAGTTGCGACTGGACGCCGCCCAGCAGGTTGAACCCGCTGGCGGTCTTGGAAAGCTGCACCGCCGGGTCGATCTTCAGCGTCGAGTCCAGACGCACGGCGTACTCAAACTCGCCCTGGAGGTCGGCGATGTTCACGCTCAGGAAGCCGCGCTCGCGATCCGACTGCTCAAGGAAGTTGAGGTTCTCGGCGCCGACAATCGGGACGATCATCTCGCGTGCGTCTTCGCTCTGAAGAAACGAGCGGTGCGTCGTGCGGACTACGTTTGCCCAGAACGCCTCAAACTTTTCCTGCGTGCGGCCTCGGCTCATCATGCCGCCCGCCGAAATCGCGTTCGCCTCTGCCGCCGTCTCTACGTTGGCACGCTGCCCACGGTCGAAGGACGAGACGCCGAGCACCTCGCGGATCTGCTCCTTCAACTGGTACGTCAGGCCGACGAGCTGCCCGTCGATGGAGCCGAAGGGGACTTCGCGAATGACGGCGCTGGGGTCGCCCATCGTCGCAACAGCCTCAACGATCGAGTCGGGGTTTGTGAGGTTCGCTTCCTCACCCGCGTCGAAGGCGTCTTTGCGGTAGACGATCAGCCGCCGCACGCGGCTCACCATCGCGTTGATGATTGTCCAGATCTTGTTGTATAGGAGCTGTTCCCCAAAAAACATGCTGGGGAACGGGATGCCGAACGGGGTGTCGAGCTGCGGATTGAACGACAGGTACGAGAACGGCAACTGGCCCCACTCGAAGGGCCACTCCGTCTCCTCGCGGATCAGGTCGTCGCATCCAGGCGAAATGCCGAACACGCGCCGCTCGTCCGCGTCGAAGAACATCCATTCCTCGTACATGGGCATGACGTTGCGGTCGCCCTCGAGAGGCTGACTGCCAGAGCCCTTGTTACGATCCTCCTGAAACCGGAGGTCTTGGAACCACGTCGGGTGCAGATCCTTGCGGAAGATCAGGTTCTCGTTCTTCTTGATCTGACTCGCGAAGTAGAGCTTGTGGAAGGCCACCCACCGGGGCTCTGAGTCAGGGGCAAACGAGTTCACCATCGGGTCGATGCGAACCTGCCAAGGCCGCACAAACTGAATCCACGGCAGATCCGGCGTCTGGTTCTTGAACCGCGTGATGATCGTGCCGTTGTCGTCCTCGAATTCGACTTCCGGCGTGTAGCCGTGCTGCACGATGCCGAAGGGAGACAGCACCGCGGACAGCAGCGCCATGTCCACCTCTTCCTTGAACTTCCGTTCGCGCAGGATGAAGCGAATGATCTGCTCGTTGATCCAGGCTCGACGACGCGACGAAGCGTCCGCTGCGGCCCCTCCGATCGGCCGCACAATCGGGTCGGGGTTTCTCGCGCTGATCCCGCTAACCAGTGAGTTGACGATCGAGAACATGATGTTCCCGACAAACTGGTCCGCCATCTCCGTCGCGCCATCGAGTGCCCTAGGGAAGTCGCCGCGATAGCCGTCGAGGTACTGCATGAGCGAGTACCGATCGGTCATTCCTGACTGGCTGTCGGGGACGAGCCCTGCGTTCTGCCACTCGTTGTGAGAGTGCTGCAGTCGCATTTTCCATTCTTCGACTTCAGTTCGCTGCAACGCTCAAGCCTCCGACGCGGTTGCGTCCGTAGCTGGGGCTCGCGATGCGGCGATCCCGTTCGACGGCGCGGGCGACATTGCGAAGCCGGTGGCGCTCGAAATCCGATATTTCCCGCGTGAAGTCGGCGTCCATGTTCACGGGGCGCGTCATCACGAAGTACCGAGCCATGTCGTAGGCGTGGTCGGCACCGACGTAGGCGGTCGTCGAGTCTTCGCTGCGAACGCGGTCGTTGCGGCGCAGCGTGCGCCACTCCTTGATGACATCGACGTTCTCGGCGTGAATGAGCATTCCGGGCTCGCCCGTCGCCGGGTCAAGCTCGAGATAGTTCATGAACTCCATGTGGCCGGCCTTGCGATCGGTCTGCGCCTTCTTGTCCACGTCCCAGATCGGCAGGCCACGACGGCGGAACAACTCCGCCACTTCCGGCTTCTTGGGGTCGCCGACGAGGCGGCGCAGCATGTTCGACTGGTCGTACTCGCGCTCAAACCAGCGAATCATGTCGAGGACGCGAGCCACGATGTCGTCGGGGACGAGCCCCTTCTCGTAGATGGACTTCCGCAGCACGACCTGACGGGGGCCAACCAGCCAAAAGCCGATAGCGGTGCCGTCGCTGTATCCGTAGTCAAACGAGACGTGCAGATCGGCGTGCGGGAACCACGACAGGTCGTAGTCGATGACGTGCGCCGGCTGGCCTTTGTCGCCCACCTTCTCGCGGATCGGGACGATGCGGCCTCGATGAAACACCCAGCGCCCGCCGAACTGCTCCGCGAAGCCGTCCTGCTTCATCGCGGAACACTGAACCGTCTCGTCGAAGCAGTCGTGGCCGTTGGTGAGCGACGGGCACTTCTGATCGTCCAGCGGCGTGGTGACGATCTCGTTCTCTTCTTGGAGCTCCGCTTTTGCGTGCTCGATCCAGAAGTTTTGCCAGTCAAATTTTGGATTTGCGCGGCCGGTGAACCGGAAGTGCTCTGTGCCTAGCGCGGGGTTTTCTTCGCCCTGCTGGATCAGTTCGTAGATCCAAGCGGCCTGGATGTCGGGCGTCGTCGGCCAGACGCTGCGGCCGGTACGGGTCGAGAGGTATTTGAACCAGACGACTGAGTCGAGGCGCGCAGCCTCCGACATAATCACCCAGTCGAGCTGCTGGCTTTGGAGCGTCTTCTCGTTCTGAGCGGTCTTGACTTCGATGATCGAGCGAACGTCCTGGCCCTTGGCGTTCTTGCCCCAGACCAGCTCGATTTCCATGTCGCCCTGCTTCGGACTGTTCTTGCAGCGCCCCAAGGAGTACGGGAAACCGGCCTGCTCCTTGCGCTCGACGAGATCCTCCCAGGCATACGAGAATTCGGCTGCTAGCGAGAAATTCGGAGCGACGATCCAGCCGCGCTGCGTCTCGAGATCCGGATTCAGCGCGAGCATCGGGCCATGCGCCAGCACGTCGGGCAGCATGTCTTTCCACCCTGCATACGACTTTGACGTGCGCGCCGGACACGAGATGATCTTCGTGCGTGCACGAGATTCGTGGAACGCAGCCACCGCCGGTTCATGCACGTCGTACCCGTAAACGTCGAATACGAGTTGCCGGAACTTGGCGCGGCCCTCGTCTGTGACCTGGGCGGTCAGCTAGTAGCCCCGGTGCCAAATGTCGCAGGCCACCGTCGCAGGAGTCCCGCTATTCAGGTGGAAGGTCAGCACACCTGCGCTTTCCGTGAAGGTGTAGAGCGTCGTGGTGCCAAAGGCGGCAGCGACCAACTGAATCGACTGAAGCCCGGTGTCGTAGGTGTCGCCGTCGCTGGGACTGCCGGTGAAACTGAGGCGGAGCTGCTTCAGCCCCTGAAAGCGGCTGGCAGCGTCCATCGGGCCACCGCCTGCGACTCCGGTGCGGAAGGAGTCGGGCTCGACGGTGCTCGTCGTGGGTGCCGCGTCCTGCCCATGCTCGCCCCAGACGTGCAGGTAGCCGTTGTGCGTTCCGGCAGCGGCGTTGAAGGTGATTACAGGCGAGCCCTTGGGAGCATTTGGACGCACAAAATCGCCGCTATTGACCGGAGACCACGACGCGCCGCTGATTCGCAGCCCTGTGTCGAAGACATTTCCGTCGTCAACGCCCTGGTCGATGAAGTCGTACCGGTAGTACGCCTGACCGAGATTCGGGGGCGTCGTGTCGGGCCGCGACATGCTGGCGTGGTCAATAGACTGGTCTGCATTCCTGACGAGTAACGCCATAGAAATCTCCCATTCCGCAGTCATGCTGCGACAGGGGAAGTCTATAAAGTTGTCAAACCCCCACTCGACAAGTTGAGTTTATGAGGCATTCTGACTGGGCATCGCGCAGGGGCACAGCCCCCGCCCAGTTGGGACCGACAGATCAGCGGGGGACGCCCTCGCAGCGGTGGCCTAGGCCGGAAAACACACCGACCACACAGCCGCACCGATCTGCCGCTCGAAAGCCTGAGACAGCAAAGTGTGCGGAATCGACCGCGAATCAACGGTTTAGAGCGATCTGCGGATTGCCCGAACCCACGATGGCCCCCGCACTTCGCGAATCAGGCAAGCGCCAAATAGAAAAAAATCGCCCGATTTTAAGGGTGTGGTAGAGCTGTATCCGAAGGGCAGTTGTTCAGACAAAAGCCCTCTTCCCGTACAGCCGGAGAGGCGATTACCCAGAGCCCGCGAATTCCCTCTACGGGGAGTTCCCCCACGCCTACGCGGATCTGCGGCGCCTTCGCGGAACCTTCGATCAGTCCAACCGCGCGGGTGTTTGCGTCTAGGTCTGGCTGCGCCTAGGCAGAGAAAAGCAGCCTCCTCCTACAACATGCGACATCTGCCAACTCT
>Ga0098036_1000877_pt1 | contig 12119 bp, 10 predicted proteins | sample 4_EtaG_FD_77064 | JGI IMG/M metagenome (GOLD analysis project Ga0098036, IMG submission 77064) | Marine viral communities from the Subarctic Pacific Ocean - 4_ETSP_OMZ_AT15127 metaG | ecosystem: Environmental > Aquatic > Marine > Oceanic | place: Pacific Ocean | collected 2015-01-07 | reverse complement strand
TCCCGTTTTCTATACCAGCGTTCCAGAAAGAGCCCGCAGTTCATGCGTCGGCTTTTCCTGAGCATTATCAAGCGCAAGGTTGGCGACACCGCCGACATGCGGCATTTCACCCCCGATTACAATCCCTGGGACCAGCGCCTGTGTGTGGTGAAAGACGGGGATCTTTTCCAGGCCATGAAAGCGGGCAAGGCCTCCATCGCCACCGATCATATTGACCGCTTCACGGAAACCGGCATCCGCCTGAAATCGGGCGAGGAACTGGCGGCTGACATCATCATTCCGGCAACCGGCCTGGATATCCAGATGCTGGGGGGTATCCGGCCGACCGTGGATGGTGAAGAAGTGGTGATGAAAGACAAGGTCATCTACAAGAATGTGATGGTGGAGGGCGTGCCCAATGCCGGCATGATCTTCGGGTACACCAACATCTCCTGGACCCTGAAAGTGGATATTGCCGCCGAGTACCTGTGCCGGCTGATGAACCTGATGGACAAGCGTGGCTATCGAAGCGTGGTGGCCCGGGATACCGAAAACAGTCGCGGCGACGACACGGTCCTGGGATCCCTCAATGCCGGCTATATCAACCGCGCCGCAGATCGTCTCCCCCGTCAGGGTACCCGTGGGCCCTGGAAGTCCTCCCAGAATTACCTGGAGGACGTCAAAATCCTGCGTTTTGAGCCGATCGAGGATGGCTATCTGGAATTCGACGGCAAGCGGACCCACGCCAGTCAGAAAGAATCCGGTGGTTTCCTGCGGCCCCTGCGCTCGGCCCTGTTCGGAACCTGATCACTCAAAGGCCGAACGTATAACGTCCCGGTAGTTGCGGATACGCTGCACGTAGTGCACGGGCTCGTAGCCACGGGCGTATCCGTAACGGGTGCTGGGGTAGTATCGCTTGTCAGCCTTGAGGGGTAAAACCTCGGTCATTTCCTGCCAAGAGTCCGGGTTTTTGTTCAGGGTTCGAGCCAGTTCCCGGGCATCCAGAAGATGGCCCCGGCCGATGTTGTAGCTGGCCAGCGCCAGAAAGGTGCGGTCCGGCTCCGGAATAGTCTCGGGCAGGCGGCGGTGCCGGTCGGCCAGGTACCGTGCTCCGCCATCAATTGCAGCATCCGGGTCCAGCCGGTTGGTCACACCCAGTGATTCGGCGGTTCGTCGGGTCAGCATCATGATGCCACGGACTCCGGTGGGGGATTTTGCTGCAGGGTCCCAGTGGGACTCCTGGTAAGCGAGGGCGGCCAGCAGGTCTGCGGGCATCCCGGTTTTGGCCTCGGCTTCCCGGAATTGATCAATGAATTCGGGTAGCCGATCCTCAATCCGACGGTTCAGTGCCCGCAGATCGACAAAATCGAAATCACCGATATAGGAATAGTAGCGGTTTTCCATCAGGCCTATGGCTTCATCGCCATCGACGCTGTTCATCCACTCGTGGGCATCCGAGCCCAGATCTTCTGAACCCTTGGGCAGGTACCAGCCCAGATTGCGGCCCTCTGTGAGCGTCATTGCCACTTCCAGATGCGGGAAGTGCCGGCGCATCACCTGAACAATGTTGGAATCGGCGACGGTACAGCCGACGTCCTGCTCGGCAACATCCGAGAGAATTACTTCTGTCGTGCGGTCTGCATCTTCCTGAAAGCCGATGCCCGGGTGTTGCTCATTGAGCTTGTTCAGGGTTTCAACATAGCTGGAGCCGGCGGTCACCACAATATCGGTGCCCGGGATGTCCTCGGGTTTCCGGGGCATGGGGCGCGCATCGCGATGGCAGACCAGTTGCTCGGTAATCTCGGTGTGGGCCGGGCCCCGGGCGAAACGCTCATCCCGGGAGGCCAGGTGAGTCAGCCCGGCTGCCGCCAGATGGGTGTCGCCGGACTCCAGCGCAGCCAGAACCTCGCTGGTGGATTCCAGCATGTTCCATTCCACCTGCCAGCCACGCTGTTCGGCATAGGCGCTGATCAGCGCATGCTCGGGACCGACGGGATTTTCGTGGCGATCCAGATAATAGGTGGTGGAGCCGTTGCGGGTGGCGACTTTGAGTGTCCCGGTTTCCGACGGTGGTCTGAGCTCTGCTGTCGGCTGTGTTGTCGTCTGTTGGCTGTTATTTTCACTGCAGCCGGCGAATACGAGCGGCAGGATCAGAATGCCTGGGGCGAACTTCCATCGGGGCATGGCGGGGAGTTTCCTGTTTTTGTAGGATGGCTTCTACGTATTAACACGTATCTCCTTTAGACCATACTCCTGGATTCCGGAATTGGATCCTCTTCTTGGCCAACAGAACCAATGAGGATCTCAAGTATCCCGCCAGCAGAGAATGTGTCAGGCTGAACGCCCCTTCTTTACTACAGATCACAGGCGACCGTTGTATGGCCTCCGGTAGAAAAAGTAGAAAACGCTCTCTCTGGCATCCCACTTTCTGGGGGGCCTGGGCTCTGGTCTTCTTGCTCTGGCTGTTGTCATTTTTGCCAATGGGACTGAAGCAGCGATTCGGTCGCTGGCTGGGCAGGCTGCTTTCCAGAAAAATGCGATCCCGTGCCAGGGTTGCGGACGCCAATCTGGCGGCTTGCATGCCGGAACTGGATGAAGCAACCCGCAGCCAACTGGTTGAGGACGCCTTCGTGGCCTCTGCACGGGGTGTTCTTGAAAGCGTTCATGCCTGGTGGCGGAACATGACGCCCTATTGCGAGAGCGCCTTGGTGTATGGCACCGAGCACCTTGAAGAAGCGAAACGACGCGGCAAGGGGGTGCTGCTGATCGGTGGGCATTACAGTATTTTTGATTTCGCACTGCCCTTGATTGCCTGCAAGCTCGAGAAGCCCGGTTACATGTATCGCCCCAACAACAACCCGGTGATCGACCGTATGATCGAACGCGGCCGCCGACGCCATTTTGGTATCCGGCCCTTTACCAAGCGCCAGATCAGACCGATGTTGTCTTTCCTCAAAGAAGGGGGGCAGGTCTGGTTCGCCTGTGACCAGGATTTCGGCAACAAGTCGGAGGTGTTTGTGCCCTTCTTCGGGGTTAGTGCCGGCTGCATCACGTCGCCAAGCTTCATTGCCAGGGAGTCCGGTGCCGCCGTCATCTGCGTGAGTCATCTGCGAATGCCCGATGGCAGTTACCGGGTGGTTTTCTCTCCGATTCAGGAGTCCTTCGGCGAACATCCGGAACAGGACGCCAAAGTCTGGAACCGTTTCATTGAAGCCACCGTTCGTGAGCAGCCCGATCAGTACCTCTGGCTGCACAAGCGCTTCAAGAGCAGGCCGGAAGGTGCGGCAGCGATCTACTGAAGACCTTTTATGCGTAACGCTTTACGCTGTTCTATGCTCAAGACTTCAGCAAATGTTCAGGAGAATCCCATGCGCTGCATTCTCAGACTGGTTCTCGTGGCATCAACCCTGTTGTTCGCCACGCTCACTCATGCCGCAGATGGGCTGATCGCGGTGAAAAGCAGTCACGATGTCAAAGCGACGGCGGACAAACTCGAGTCTGTGGTGAAGGAGAAGGGCATGACGGTCATGGCCCGAGTTAATCATCAGCAGGGCGCCGAAAAAGGCGGTCTGGCGTTGCGTCCGACCGAAGTGGTTATTTTCGGCAATCCCAAAGTCGGTACGCCACTGATGCAGTGCGCCCAGAGTGTTGCAATCGACCTGCCCCAGAAAGCCCTGATCTGGGAAGATGCCAACGGTGAGGTATGGTTGGGGTACAACGATCCGCAATACCTCAAGAGCCGTCATGGCATTGAAGGCTGCGATGAGGTGCTCGGAAAAGTGAGCGGCGCACTGGGGAATTTTGCCAAAGCGGCCACTCAATAGATAAAACTCAGGCCACTATCGGGAAATCGGCTCCGGTTCATTCCTTGGGTGTACGGATCTTTTCCAGGCCCCTGGCCAGGGTTGCCCGTGACAGTTCGCCCATGTGGGAATCGATTAATTGGCTTTGGGCATTGTAAAACAGCGTGGTTGGCAAGCCATTGCTCCCCACGGCCCGGGCCAGCTGAGCCTGATCGTCCCGGTAGAGATTGTTCAGGTTCAGACGGTTTTCCTCAAGAAAGGAGTGGATGGTTTCCGGCTGTTCCCGCTGGTTCGCAAACACAAAAGCAACGTCCTTGTAGATATGTTGGGCCTCCTCCAGCACCGGCATTTCCCGGATGCAGGGTGGGCACCAGGTTGCCCAGAGATTTACCACCAGGGGTTTGCCCTGAGCCAACTGGTTCATGCTGACCAATTCGCCATTGAGCGAACGTAGGGTTATTTCGGGCATGCCGCGGGCCTGTTGTTCTATCAATGTGATGGTGCCCGCTGTAGCCGCCCAGAACAGGGCGCCCGTTAACGCGGCCGTGGCCAGTGGCTTGCGTTGAGCCTTCCTGCGCCACAGCAGGAAACCGGTGAAGACGATGGCGCCGATGACACCCCAGAGCACATCAAAACCGCCGTCCCGGATATCAATGATGCCCAGCAGGTCGTTCCGATAATGCTCGAAGTAGCTGATCACGAAGCCGATCCGGGCGCTCAGCATCGCTACCACAAAGATATCGGCCACCGATCCGGCTACGGGCACGCGGTATTTGCGGCCCAGCACCCCTCCAACCAGCAGAGCCAGGCCGAAGGCCATAACCAGTAGTAGGTGACCGATGGACAGGCTCAATGGGCCGATACTGACGCTCATTCCTGAAACTTCCTTATAAATCCGTGTTGGGTTGCGCTGATCAAAACACTCTGACTTGAGGATGTCCGCCAGGTTCCTTCGGATGCTTATTATAATCACCTATGGCTAATTGCCCGGGCCTCTGTTACTGTGCCTGCATCCTGCCTCTAGGGATTCCGCAGTTTAAGGCTTTAGGCCCGTGCGACCTTTCCATACGACCTGTCAGAGGACGTCACCCCGATAACGGCGCGTGACCGTAGTCGTCTTTTATTCCATGAATGTTCATGGCATCTGCCCGCATTCACCGAGAACGGTGGTCGTGGAGGCAGAATAATCAAGAGTTGATCCAATATGAGTTTTTCTTCACTCGGTTTGTCCGAGCAGCTGGTTCGTGCCACGTCTGACCAGGGTTATGAAACCCCGTCTCCCATTCAGGCCCAGGCCATTCCCGCCGTGCTTTCTGGCCGGGACGTTATGGCTGCTGCCCAGACCGGTACCGGCAAAACCGCCGGTTTTACCTTGCCCTTGCTGCAGCGTCTGGGTGAAAACCCGCGCACCGGCAAAGGCCCCCGCGCCTTGATCCTGACGCCCACCCGTGAACTGGCGGCGCAGGTTCATGACAGCGTGAATCTTTACAGCAAATACATTCCCACCAAGGCCGCGGTGGTCTTCGGCGGTGTGAAAATCAATCCGCAGATGATGAAGCTGCGAAAAGGCCTGGACGTGCTGGTAGCAACACCGGGCCGTCTGATGGACCTGTATCAGCAGAACGCTGTGCGCTTCAACGAGGTGGAAATCCTGGTTCTGGACGAAGCCGACCGCATGCTGGACATGGGCTTTATCCGCGACATCCGCAAGATCCTTTCGCTGTTGCCGGCCAAGCGCCAGAACCTGCTGTTCTCCGCCACCTTCTCGAACGAGATTCGTACCCTGGCAGAAGGTCTGCTGGATAACCCGGTTCAGGTTGAAGTCGCGGCCCGAAATACCTCTGCCGAAAACATCAAGCAGTCTGTCTACCCGGTGGATCAGAGCCAGAAAACCGCCCTGCTAAGCAAGCTGGTGCGTGACAACAGCTGGGACCAGGTGCTGGTGTTTACCCGGACCAAGCACGGTGCCAACCGCCTGACCCAGAAACTGGAGAAGGACGGCATCACTGCCGCCGCCATCCATGGCAACAAGTCCCAGGGTGCCCGTACCCGCGCGCTGGCGGACTTCAAGGCTGGTGAGATTCGCGTGCTGGTGGCAACGGATATCGCTGCTCGTGGTCTGGACATCAAGCAGCTGCCCCAGGTGGTGAACTTTGAACTGCCCAACGTGCCGGAAGATTACGTGCACCGTATCGGCCGTACTGGCCGTGCCGGTGAAAGTGGTCACGCCCTGTCGCTGGTCAGTGCCGATGAAGGCAAGATGCTTGCCGGTATCGAAAGGCTGATCAAGAAGCAGCTGCCGCGTACGGAAGTGGAAGGCTTTGAGCCGACCAACAACCTGCCGCTGAAACCCAAGGCGAAGGCCGATCCCAGCCGCGCCCGTAACCGTAATGGTAACGGCGGTGGTAATGGTCGTCCCGGCGGAAAGCCCAAAAGCTTCGGTGCCAAGCCAGGTGGTCGCAGCGGTGGCCGTAGCCAGAATGGCGGTGGCCAGCGGAGTCGTCCGGCTCAGCGCCAGAGCGCCTGAGGGCTGATTGGCAGTTAATAAAAACGGAGCTTCGGCTCCGTTTTTCTGTTTTCAGGTAGGCAAAAAAAGGCGGGGCCGGAGAAGCCCCGCATAGGAAAACGCACCTTCCGCCAGCCAACAGACCGTGGCGACCGGCGGAGGCACGGGGATCAGAACTTGTAGGACACGCCTACCATATAGACCCAGGGGTCGATATCCACGTCGATAGTGCTGGTATCGGCGACTGCATTACCCGCGTAGGCATTGATGGTGGCTTCGGTATCAATGTCGATCCACCATACCGCAGCGTTGATGCCCACGTTTTCGGTAATCATGTAATCGAAGCCAATTTCGGCCGCGAGACCAAAGCTGTCATCCAGCTCGATATCGGTGCTGGTAATCGTGCCGGCGGGGGTTCCGAGGTTGGCTTCTGCAACCGAGTCATAGACCCCTGTAAGAGTGCTGGTTGTCTTCTCTTCAAAAAAGTTGGTGTAGTTTACGCCCGCACCGACATAGGGCTGGAATTTGCTACCGCTGGGCATCGGGAAATATTGCAGCGTGATGGTCGGCGGCAAGTGCTTGGTCTCTGCCAGTTTGCCAGCACCACCCAGAACTGCGCCATCGCCTTCAATATCGTGTTTGAAAGGAGTCGCAGCGAGTACGCCAACAGCGAACTGGTCTGTCAGCATGTAGCTTGCAGTCAGTCCCAACTGGCTGTTGGAATCAACGCTGACGTTGGCGCCATTAATTTCGCCTACGCCTTCGGACTTGAGATTGCCACTGGAAGAATCCGGATCAACCGTTGCCACACCAACGCGGCCAATGAAATCACCAGCTTCGTACGCCTGAACAGCGGGAGCAGCAGCCATAACCGCTGCAGCCAGAACACCAAGTTTGAATGTACGGGACATATCCATCTCCTTAACCTGAATCGTTGATGACTGCAGATTAATGACATCGGGAAATGGAAACTTGATTTAGCGCAAGAATGCCCTGGCAGGTGAGCGGGTTTGATCAGTGGATTGATACAACTCAAAAAAATGGACGGTGGTGCGCCGACTGCGGCTTTTGCGGATGGTCAGGCCGAGTTCTTTTTTCGGACTGGCAGGCTTTCTTCCGGCACAAACACATCGCGAATGGACAGGGCCTGGCCATCGGCGTCCTGTACTTCCACCGTGTGTATCGGGCGACCGGTGGCGCGGTCGCGCAGGTCCAGCGGAGCCTCATCCGGGGCGGGGTTCCATTTATCTCCCCACTGGCGAAGCGCGATCACCACCGGGAAAAGATCCCGGCCTTTTTCGGTCAGGCGGTATTCAAATCGAGACCCGTGTTCGCCCACATCGACCTTGCGCAGAACTTCATTGTCCACCAGCCGCGCCAGGCGGTCGCAGAGGATATTCTTGGCAATGCCGAGTTCCTGTTGGAAATCCACAAACCGGCGGGTGCCATACATGGCATGCAGCACAATCAGGAGGGACCACCAGTCACCCACTTCATTGAGGGCGCGGGCGACGGAACAGCTGGAGTCATCAAAACGTTTTCTGGCCATGTCGGGAGTGTACCGAATAGGGTTGCATTTTAAAACCAGATTTAATAGGGTTGCTTTACGAAACCAAATTAGTGAGGTTGCACACTATCATGACCATGAATCTTGGCCCGCTTTTCGAACCGTTTGAACTCCACAACCTCAAGCTGCGTAACCGTGTGGCCATGGCCCCGATGACCCGCAACTTCTCGCCCAACGGTGTTCCGGGTAAGGACGTGGTGGCCTACTACCGTCGCCGTGCCGAAGCCGGCGTTGGCCTGGTCATCACCGAAGGCACCACGGTGAACCACCCCGCTGCCAGTGGGTATCCGAACGTACCGGCGTTTCATGGCACCGACGCTCTTGAAGGCTGGAAGAACGTCGTCGACGCCGTGCACGAGGCCGGTGGCACGATTTTCCCGCAGCTTTGGCACGTGGGCGCCGTCAGGAAGGAGGGTACGCCTCCGGATCCCTCTGTTCCCGGTTACAGCCCGTCTGGGCTGTTTGCGCCAGGCAAGCCCAACGGCAAGGCCATGAGCAAAGAGGACATCGAGGACGTCATCACCGCGTTTGCCGATGCCGCCCAGGATGCCAAAGCCCTCGGTTTTGATGGTGTCGAGATTCACGGTGCCCATGGCTACCTGCTGGACCAGTTCCTGTGGGAAGGCACCAACCAGCGGGACGATGAATACGGCGGCTCTATGGAAAACCGCCTGCGTTTTGTTGTCGAGATTGTTGAGGCAGTGCGCCACCGCGTCGGGCCTGATTTCCCGATCATGCTGCGGTTCTCCCAGTGGAAGCAGCAGGATTACGAAGCCAAACTGGTTGATAGCCCTGAGGAACTGGAACGGTTCCTGAAGCCACTGGTGGAAGCCGGTGTAGACATTTTCCACGCCTCCACCCGCCGTTTCTGGGAGCCGGAATTTGAAGGCTCGGATCTGAATCTCGCAGGCTGGACCCAGAAGCTCTCCGGCAAGCCGACTATGTCCGTGGGCAGTGTCGGGCTAACCGAAGATTTCATCAGCGGCACCTTTGCCAGCAAGCAGGAAGCGGTTGAGAAAGCCGGAATCGATGAACTGGTGGAGCGCATGAACAACCACGAGTTCGAGCTGATTGCGGTTGGTCGGGCACTTCTGCAGGATCCCGAGTGGCTGATCAAGGTGAAAGAAGGCCGCCTGAACGAAGTGGAATCCTTCGCCAAGAAGTCCCTCGCCAAGCTGTATTGATTATCCCCTTCGATCGGACGATCGAATCCTGCCGCAGCGCCTCCGGGCCTGCGGCTTTTTTTGCTCCCGAATCCTGTCGTCTTCGTAATCGCGTCTGAACAGAGACACGTTATGATGGGTGAAACTCACCCGAAAATGAGGGATTGGTATGTCGATGATTGGTTCGGTTAAAACGCTGGGCGTGGCCTTGATGATGGCGGCCATGGTGGGCTGTGCGACTGTCGGCAAAGACTTCGCCACCCACAATGTGGACCAGATCCAGATTGGTGAAACCACCCGGGCCGATATTCAGGAGATGTTCGGCGAGCCGTGGCGCACCGGGATCGAAGACGGCAAACGCACCTGGACCTATGGCAAGTACAAGTGGTCTGCCTTCGGTGATGCGGAAACCACTGATCTGGTGGTGCGATTCAACCAGGACGGCACCGTGTCGTCCTACGTGTACAACACCACCGAATAACTCCCGAAGTAAACTGGCGCGGGGCTGCCCTCAGCCCCGCAAGCCTCCTACCAGCTTATCGATGCTGTCCTTGGCATCCCCGAACAGCATACGTGCGTTGTCCTTGAAGAACAGCGGATTCTCCACCCCGGAATAGCCGGTGGCCATGCCCCGCTTGAGGATAACCACCTGGTGAGCCTTCCAGACCTCCAGCACCGGCATGCCGGCAATCGGGCTGCCCGGATCCTCGGCGGCGGCCGGGTTCACGGTGTCGTTGGCGCCGATGACCAGCACCACGTCAGTATTCGGGAAGTCGTCGTTAATCTCGTCCATTTCCAGCACGATGTCATAAGGTACGTGGGCTTCCGCCAATAGCACGTTCATGTGTCCTGGCAGACGGCCGGCCACCGGATGGATGCCAAAGCGCACGTTTACGCCACGGTCCCGAAGGATCTTGGTCATTTCGCTGACGCCGTTCTGTGCCTGGGCGACAGCCATGCCATAACCGGGCACGATGATCACCGACTGGGCGTTGCGCAGTTCTTCACAGACGTCATCGACACTGGATTCGTGCACCGTCTGGTCAGCATCCGCGGCCGCCGAACTGCTGCTGGTCTGGCCGAAGCCACCGAGAATCACGCTGATGAACGAGCGGTTCATGGCCTTGCACATGATGTAGCTGAGAATGGCACCGCTGCTGCCCACCAGGGCACCAACAACAATCAGCAGATCATTGCCTAGCATGAAACCGATGGAAGCGGCTGCCCACCCGGAGTAACTGTTAAGCATCGACACCACCACCGGCATGTCGGCGCCGCCGATGGCCATGATCAGGTGAATGCCGAGGACTGAGGCAATGGCGGTCATCAGGATCAGGGCAACAATACCCAGGGCCATGTTTTCAGTACCCAGGAACCAGGCCCCCAGCAAGACGCAGACAATGATCGCTGCCAGATTCATCAGGTGCCGGCCGGGCAGGGTGAGCGCCTTGCTGTCGATTCGGCCATCCAGTTTGCCGCAGGCCACCAGTGAACCGGTGAAGGTAATGGCGCCTATGAAGATGCCGACAAACACCTCCACCAGTTTGATGGTGTGCTCGGTACCGGATGTGGTAATCAACGGCTCGATATAACCGGAAAACCCCACCAATACCACCGCCAGACCCACAAAACTGTGGAGCAGGGCCACCAACTGCGGCATCTGGGTCATTTCCACTTTGTTGGCGATGGGAATGCCAATGCCGACACCGAGCAACACCGCAATGATGATGGCGGTGATGCCTCCGTCTACGCTGGCCAGAGTGGCCCCCACCGCGATGATAATGCCGGCGACCCCGTAGAGATTGCCGCGCCGAGCCGATTCCTGGTGGCTGAGGCCACCCAGGCTGAGAATAAACAAGATACTTGCGACCACGTAGGCCACGCTCACCAGTCCTGTGCTCATATCGGGCGTCTCCTACTTGCGGAACATTTTGAGCATGCGATGGGTGACCCGAAAGCCACCGCCCACGTTGATGCTGGCGATCAGCACCGCGACAAATGCCATGATGCCAACGGCAATATTCTCCGCCTGGGCCAGATGAAGAATGGCGCCTATCACGATGATGCCGCTGATGGCGTTGGTGACGCTCATCAGGGGGGTGTGCAGAGAAGGCGTCACATTCCAGATCACCTGCCAGCCAATAAAGCAGGCCAGTACGAACACGGTGAAGTGTTGCAGGAAGCTTTCCGGCGCGTGGGCGCCCACTCCATAGAGTGCCAGTGCCGTGACCACTAACAGCGCGCCTTTGCCGATCAGGCTGCGACGGTCTGCATCCTTCTTGGCGGCGGCTTTTGCTTCGGCTGAAGGCTCCTCGGTCCCCGGTGCGGGCTTGGGACTGACCGGCGATTCAGGTTTTGGTGGTGGCCAGGTGATGTCGTTCTCGTTCACCACCGTCAGACCACGGATGACTTCATCCTCCATGTTCACCAGTGGCTGGCCGTCCTTTTCCGGTGTCAGCTCGGTGAGCAGATGCACCAGGTTGGTGGCGTACAGGTCACTGGCCACCTTGGCCATGCGGCTGGGCAGGTCGGTGTAGCCGATCAGGGTAACGCCGTGTTGATGGGCGACTTTGCCCGGTTCGGTCAGCTCACAGTTACCGCCCCGCTCGGAGGCCAGATCCACGATCACGCTGCCGGGCTTCATGGATTTCACCATGTCGGCGGTGATCAGTTTCGGCGCTGGCTTGCCGGGAATCAGGGCGGTGGTGATGATGATATCCACCTCTTCCGCCTGCTCTGCGAACAGCGCCATTTCAGCCTTGATGAACTCGTCACTCATCTGCTTGGCGTAACCACCGCTGCCGCTGCCTTCCTCGTCACCGAAATCCAGTTCCAGGAACTCGGCCCCCATGCTCTCGACCTGTTCCTTCACTTCCAGGCGGGTATCGAAGGCCCGAACGATAGCGCCCATGCTGTTGGCCGCGCCAATGGCTGCCAGGCCAGCCACCCCTGCACCGATGACCATGACTTTCGCGGGCGGCACCTTGCCAGCAGCGGTAACCTGCCCGGTAAAGAAACGCCCGAAGTGGTTCGCCGCCTCGATCACCGCCCGATAGCCGGCGATGTTGGCCATGGCGCTGAGTGCGTCCATCTTCTGGGCG
>Ga0098036_1000875_pt1 | contig 12122 bp, 31 predicted proteins | sample 4_EtaG_FD_77064 | JGI IMG/M metagenome (GOLD analysis project Ga0098036, IMG submission 77064) | Marine viral communities from the Subarctic Pacific Ocean - 4_ETSP_OMZ_AT15127 metaG | ecosystem: Environmental > Aquatic > Marine > Oceanic | place: Pacific Ocean | collected 2015-01-07 | reverse complement strand
TGAACTAAAAGACCATGATAACTAGCATCGTACCATTCACCACCACCTTTAATATTGTACATGTTTGGTTCTTCGGTCTTACCATCCTTGTCTTTGTACATCTTGGTGGGGTGTGCTACTACTATAACAAGTACATCATACTTTTTTGCAAAAGATTCAATCTTGCTAAGATAGTCCATTGTGTAAACATTCACATCACCTGACCCATCTAAACTTCTAACTTTATTAAATGGATCTATTACCAAACACTTAATCCTTTTCCTCTTGACGAGTTCTGCACCCTTTTTCAATACAGATTCTAAGTTATAAGTGTCCATGTCGATAAAGAAAAAGTTATCATTAACATGCTCAGTCACTTCATTCCACTTATCACTACCTATCTCAGATGCCGGAGGCATGGTTCCCCATACTTTACGCATTAATTTATGTGCATGCATGTGAATAGGGTGATTCTCCGGTGATGCAAAAGCTGTCTTCCAATGATAGTTCTTGTTATAACCTACCACCATCTGATCAACAAAGTCTGATTTACCCGAACTTGGTATACCGGTTACAGTTATAAACTGCCTAGTGTATGTAGAGAATATCTTATCAAAATTATCTATTCCGATTTGGTAACCGGGTTTGAATCCGTTCACAACAAAATCCTTCAAATCATCTTCGACATCTCTAAGTGTTGACACACCCTCTAAAGGAACTTGTGTCGCTTTGTTTATTACATTGTTTAGCTTCTCAGATCCAAACTCCAACAAATATTCGTTGGCATCCTTACACCCATTGAAGTCTACAAGATAACAAACTTCAGCACCTAGTCTACGTATAAACTCTTGACGCAAAGCCTGACCGGCATCATCAGCATCAACCGCTAATACAATTTTAGTTTTGTCTTCAAGGTAATCTATACAGTTGTCTAAATAGTCTAGATTATTAGAGTTTAATGTAGCACCATTGGGAACTGATATAGCATTCTTAATGCCGGATTCATGTAGTGCTAAAACATCCATCTCACCTTCAACTATCACACAAGAATCATAACCTACAACTGAATTTATATTGTAGAATATTTTCTCTGCACCTTTAAATAGCTTAAAGTTCTTTCTACCGTCCCTATACTTTATGTTGATCAACTGATCCCCCATAAAATAATTGAACTTAATAGTGTTCTCTTTTTGATTGCTCTGAGGCATAAACTCCTTACCTTCGCTTACACGTAGATCATCAAGTGTTTGTTTTGATATACCTCTAGACTTAAACCACTCTTCAACTTTAGAATCAACCTCCTTAATGGTATTAACTTCAGGTCTTACATAAACCTTTTCACTAGCACCTTTACGTTGGTAGGTGTGTAGTTGGAATGTGGTGTTACAATTGTGACAAGTCCCAAGACCTCTCTCCCAATCGTAGCTTGCGCATTTGGTTTTACGATTAGATGGTTTTCTAGTAGAAGAACACAAGGGACAAGTCCCCTGTGTTTTACCTTCCTCTAGATCATATTGATTAAATTTATCAATAATAAAACCATTAATCTCTATGGTTTCTACATTCATAATCTAAAATGGTAAGTCGTTAGATTCAACCATAGCTTCACTAGCTTTCGCTTGTGGTGCTTGTTGCTGATCATCACGAGGTGCAGGGTCAGGCATTACACCATTCCCCCAAACAACTTTAATGTTGCCTAGATAAGTCTTCGCAGACTTAGACTCTCGTTCTTCTTTACTCTGACTAACCACAATTGGTCCTTGATTACCAAACTGATCAAGTTCATCATTTATTGATATTGATATGGGTAAGTATTTACCTTTCTTACCTTCGATAATCTTATCTTTAGGTATGTTACTTAGGTTTATACTACCGGTTATAATTCCAGCCATAAGCTTATTGTTTAAAAATTAAAAAAAAATTAAATTAAATTCCAGTTTTACAATGTTTTATTAATGAAAAACTGATTTGGATCAAAGTCTTCTGAATTATAAAACAACTCATAGGCTTCAATCGCTCTTTGTACCTTATCAAGCCCTGATCTGTAAAATTGATCAGAACAATCATAGACACCTATTTGATTAGTGTTCTTGTCTATTACTAAAAACAAGAAGTCGTAATCAAATATTTTCTTGTATATGTATGCTTGACTGTCGTAGTTGTATCTCTTAGCAGAATATTCAAACTTATGAATGTCATTGGTAGTCTTTAGATCTACTATAAGTTTTTCATCCACGTTTATTATGTCTGCCTTACCTTTCCACATACGACCCTCTATATTAGAGATGCCCGGCACTTCATATTGATTTTTTGGATTTCTGATTAAATCCCTACAAACATCATTACTTAAAATTTTATCTGTCATTGATTCAATCATGTCCACTTCATGCTCTAATAAGCATATCTCACCACCCGAAGTTTCCTTGTAGGTTTTAGTGTTTCTAGTTGATGACTTGATAATCTTGTACTTCTTTAGTTTGTCAGGTTCTAATATTGCGGTATGAAAATACCCACCTACAACAAGAGGTACAGTCTTATCAAAGGAATTGTGTAAAGACATTGGGTTGAGTAGCAGTTTACTTATGTCTGAGTTGCTAAGATATTTCTTACCAAACTCACCATAGTAATGCTCATCATCCTTAAGCTTTTCAAGTATTTCCTTTTCAGTCATCTTATAATGAAGACTTAATTAGTTCATCAACCCTAGAGGTGTGATTTGTGTTTGTTTTTGCCTTAGTAAAGTCTTCTGACTCATCCTGACCAAACACACCTAGTGCATAGAATCCGGTTAGTTTTAAAACTATCCTTGACATCGCCCTTTTCTCTGCCATAGCTAGAACATAGCTTTGTCTACAGTTTTTAGGGTTAGCTTCACCAAAGGTGGACAACCTCCTGTCGTTCCATGTAGCTGTAGCTTTCACAGCCGCTGATACAGACGGTGTATACTCCACCATCTCATAGTCAATGTCTATATCTGCCACCGCTTGGATCTTGTCAATCCCACTACGAGTAATTATAGTCCACCCTTGTGGGGACTTAAAGGTATCATCCTTATGTAACTCATACTTTTTGTACAAGTCATTCAATATATCGGTCTTACTTCTGGTATTCATAATATAAAAGTTAAATTAAACAAAATTACTATCTACGCTAAGTATAATCCAAAACCTGAGACGGATCTACATTCTCTATTAGTTTTTGAACCGCTTGTTTCTTTATTTTAGAAACCTTAACGTAAGCACTAGACCCTTTCAAGTCCAACGCATCTGCTATCTCTTGTGCTGAATGCTTATTACAATCAAGACCATAACTTAGTCTCAACACTTGATATTCTTTACTGTTTAAATGCTTCCTTAACAAACCTGATAAGTAAACATTCAACAAGTCCATATTCTTTGATTCTGATTTATCCTCCACCTCTAAAGATATGTCTTCCTTGTCTTCATATTCATCAACTGATAAAAATATAGAGTTGAAAAACATAGCCACCATCTTCTCATCTTTACCAAAGTTCTTCCGGATCTCTTGCAACTTATGCTCTGGGATCCTCATGTCTGCTCTATTAATATCTATTCCCCTCCTTATCGCACCCCTTATCCTTTTAGACAAAAAAGCTTTCATTGTATTTTCTTTATATTTAGACTGATTAAATATATTCCAATCAATCCTATCTATTGCTTTTATTAAACCTAAACTACCCTCTTGTATTAAGTCTAGGATATCCATAACACCTGAAGCCTGAGATGCAGTTGAAAACTTCTTCGCTATATTTTCAACTAAAGGTAAAAATCTTACTATCATTTCATCTTTCGTAAGTTCATCGTATGGCTTCTCAAAGTCTACCCTACTAACTCTATTACTCAGATCCTCTTTGTATATTCTATATGTGTTTGCGTTATACTTTTTCATTAAGAATATCCCTCTCAACCTTCAACTCAGTATCCATAGTTCTATGTATAGTTCTTGTTGAACAATTTAATATTTTAGCTATATTAGATATGGTTATCTTTCTTCTATCTCTGTTGATTTCTAACATGCATTCATAAATGCTTTCATTATCAACAATCTTAGATCTACCTACCATCTCACCAACTATCTTTAATTTTTGCTTTCTAGATAGTCCGGTGCCATCTTTAAACACTATTGTTTTTTTCTTGTTTCTAGGTTTTAAAGAAAAGTCATTAGACAAGGCTTGATCTATGTATCTGTCTAAATAACTTTTCTTAATTTCAAAGGTAACAAAACCATTTTTAATTTCAGCTATAAAGTAAATTATTTTCCTAAATTCATCTTCATCCCAATCTATGTTTATGTACCTTAACACCATTATATGCCAAATTAAAGACTTGTATGTAGTTATTTTAGCACTACCATAAAACAAGTTATAATCCTGATATGTACCTTCTTCATAGAAAGATCCCCAATAATACTTTTTAGTTGGAACATCTGTGGTAGGTTCTTTCTTGTACTGAAATCTTCTACGATGCAGATAATCTATGTTCCTTGTATAGTGTGACATTAGCCTGTTACTATTATATATTATATACCCTATTGTCACACTTGTATGTCATCCGATGTAATTTTAATTCTAACCCCTTTCCATTTCCCTAATTTTCTAGAATTTTCTACAAGAAAATCTATTGATTTTTTGTAACGTCTATTCATCACATCTTGAATCTGCCAGACACCATCGAGATTTCCGGCACCTTTAACTTCTATACATTCTCCAAACTCCCAACCTTCTTTTAACATATCTTGCGATACTGCCACCCAACGATGTACCTCTGGACAATCAGGGTTTATAATTGATCCTGATGCGGTGATAAATGGCGTTGAGTCGGTTTGCTCCGGTACTGCGTTATATACTGTTGCAGTTACCAAAATTGCACCTAATAACTTAATCATAATTCTCCTCTTTTTTGATTATCAATTTGATCTAGCTTATTATTAATTTTGTCTATTTTATTTTTAATTATTGCCGCTTTCTCATACTCTTCCTTATCCTCGTATGTGTTTAGTAAAGTCATGAGCCTAGCTAGTTCACCCACCAACAACTCCTCCTCAGTTAGTTGAGTATTGAGTAAAGTAAATAGTATATCGTTGATGTTAAATAGGTCAGCCTCCATTTTTGCTTTAGCTTCCAACATCTTTCTTATTACTATGTCAGCAATCTCATTTTTTTCTTTTTCAGTCATATAAAATTATCATATAGTTTATCATCTTTTTCTTGAAGTTCAACAATACGTTCATACTCTTGCTCCAAATAGCTATCTATCATTGCATCCTCATATATCTCTTCATCAATATAAATTGATAGATCACCCTTCCTAAGTTCTTGAATAAACACTAAGGATAAATCGTAATTGTTGTGAAACACATGCTCATTAAGGAATACTTTACCTGAAGATCCTTCCGGATCCTTATTAATAGTTGGTATGCCTCTTGCATCCTTACTTAAAATATTTTCATTATATTTTGCGACTGTGAGTTTGTATCCATCGGAGGTATAGTCCGAATAGATTTGAAAATCGCACTTGCCAAATGAACTTTGGTCTTTGCATATCTCCGTTTTGTAGTGGTCTAAAACGAAGTTTATTCTATCTTGATCTTCCATATATAATTACAGGTTTTTGGTTTAATTTAATAGCTGTAAGGGGAGGACTCGAACCTCCAAGAGTGTAAAATACACCCACTACCGAGATAGGGTAGCGTGTCTGCCATTCCACCACCTTACAGTGTGCAGATTTTTTTTAAAGTGAATCTGCAAACACTTAAACAACTAAACAACACTATGAATAAACTACACTATGTAGTGTCTTTAATTACTAAACTGTGCTATAAAAGCTACGATAGTAATAATATTTATAATCATATAAATTATGAAGCTGACTATACTATCTTCCTTGTCTAACCATTCTTTATAAGATTGCAAACTTAGCATACTAAATACACCTATCAAACATATTCCGTATATAAATAATTGTGTTTCCATATCAATAATATTTTTTTACTTCTTTAATTTTTCCGCATTTACCACATTTGTCTCTTGACATTGCATTCAATGCACCACATACACACTCCCATGCAATAGCTTTATTGTCGTTCATAAAAGTCCATTCAGGTTTAATCATAAAACTCATTTATTTGATTTAATGATTTAGATCCATAAGACGCATAATCTGTATAAGAGTAAATTAAGGTTGTACCTTTGTTCTGCTTTACCTTATCCATCCATGCGTTCTTAGGTATTGTGTACGTGTATAGCATTTTTTTCTTGATTAGATACACTTTTTTCTCGTACGGATCTCCGGGACCTTGGATAGTAGATGGGTGTAAGTTATTCCTATATATACACTTCCTTATATCCTCAGTCAAGAACCATATATCTTTACCATCTGGTTTATCAAATAACACCCAAAAGTCTGCTTTGGTTGTAGTGATGCCCGAAGGTTTATCATTACATTCACATTCAATTGCTATGTTACCAGATGTCTGATTCCTTTCATCATATTTAACTTCCAAGGCTATATTAACTTCTGGTATATATATATCCCAATACTTAAACTTACCCTGCTGCATGTATGCTAGAGGGTAATCCTTCTTTGCCCTTTCTAGTATGATCTCCTCATACTTCTTACCTATCTTTAGATCATCTTTAAACTCTCCCATTTTCTTTTATTTTTTTGTTTTTGTCTCTAAACTCTCTCCACAGATCTGCTCTGTAAGATACTTCAGAGGGTGCTATTAATAAATGTATGTCATCATCATTGAGTTGCACATGCAATACCCTAGATATTACCACATAGAATCCACCATACTCATCTATGTATGCTTCAACGTCATGTAACTTAAACCAAGCTAGTGCATCTTTTATTTCTAGTTTTTCTTGACTTTTCATTTTGTTTTTTGTTTACGGTTTATACTCATTGCTTTCAAATATCTATCACTTGTTACAATCTTTTGCAACCTCAAAGCTAAACCACCATTCATGGTTTTGTTAATCAAGTTAATATCTGTAGTTGTTATTGCTTTGTTCTCAGATAGTCTCTCAAGTAGATTTTTAATCATGTTGACTTCATCCTTTTTATACCTGAGTTCTGTAAATATCTCAGCGTACAAACCCCATTTATTATTTTCAAATTCACTATTATCCTTATTTTCTTTTCCCATTTTTTAATTTTTTATTTGATTTTATTTGTTGTTGTCTAACTCTATTCCATATCCAATCTTTAATATCATTAGAGAATACAAAAGCCCATCTATTATCCCCCATTAAGCCTCTGTTGTTTTGTTGAAGGTCAGATAATTGACCACCTATTGGTATTTTGTTTTTAGTCATCTTTAGTCATAAGTTTAAATATCCCGAAAAATATAACCACAAATAATAATAATGTTAATACTACTCCTACTATTGCTCCCATAATTTTAATTTTACTTTTGATTCTTTTTCTATTTTTATCATATCCATTAGTATGTTGGGGATTTCTTTTATATCTTCTATCGACCATTTTTCCTCCCACACACGATCTTCATAAACATCTCTTATGTTTCTTTGTTTGTTATTAAATTGTGGTAAGTGCCATTTCTCACCTTCCATGTATTTTAGGATTTGCCAAACAATTAGTTCGGTGTACATCTCCATCAAAGATAAACACATGTTTATACCTACCATTGGTGTAATATACCGATCATGTTTCACTATCTCCCATAACTGAACATCCTCTACAATCCGGAAAGGATCTAGCTTGTGCTTTTTCATCCATGAACTTGGATCTCTAAAACTTATCCTAACACTATGTAGTAACTCTCTTGCAAGATCCTCAGTATAAAGACCTTTAAAACGAGGTAGTCCATTCCCCTCAAATTCCATGTCTTTGTGATATTTGTCTAGTTTTTTCCATGAGTAGAACTCAAATCTTTTTATTGTATTGTGATCTATCTCTTCGTGTATAGCATCCTTGATGTGACACATCATTTCTTTTCTTAATCTTCTGTTTCTCATTTTAGTAGTTTTATGTTATAGTCATTACAAGGGGATTGTTAATCCTTTATGTTTTTTATGAGGAACATCTACCACTAATCTTACATTGAAGTCATTAGCTACTTTCCTAAGTAAAATTTTAGTGTAGTACGCTTCATCACTTCTCATATTATCTATAAATCCCTCAGTATGCAAATACTGTATTGCATCCATGACTTCTTTCTTAGTTACTTTATTTAATTGTTCCATTGGTTTTTGGTTTTAGTGTTCAACATAAGTTATTACTCCTTCTTCAGTTACTTCAGTTACATCTATTTTACGTGGTTTATCACTCCATGTGACATAAAGATTGAGTTCACCTTTATCTTTTTTTATTGAATATCTACTATCTCCAAATTTATGTATAAAATTGAAAAAGTTTAATATTGCTCTTTTCTTAGAAGGAGCGTATACTGTTGCGTCTCCGCTACTTAGTTCTATATAATATGTTTTCATTGGTTTTTGGTTTTAATTTATCTACTTAATGCTTTAGCTCTTAACGGAATGAAGTCCGAAGGATATTGAAATACTTTAAGTTCGTTGAGATCCTTGATTAGTTTTTTATAGTTCTCTTGGTAAATCTCACCAAGTCTTGGATCTAAAGTTCCATTGTCTACATCATTTCGGATCCACTCGTGCAAGTCTTCGATTGTTAGTATCATTTCATTTATTTTATATTCGTAATTTGTTACGGCTTCTGAATCGCTCGGTGATGTGTATAGCATTGCCCCGATCAGTAAAGTTTTAATCATAATTATTTAGTTTAACATTATTAAATTTAATTGTTTTTTAATTCCTCTATAGCCTCTTTGATAATTGCTTGAGTTCTAAAATTATTCTTATGAGTTTCATCCTCATATAAAACATCAAAGTTATGTATATTAATCTTTGCTATCACCTTACCCTCCTCGTTATCATCTTCTGTTTCCCAATAGTCAACATATAGAAATTCTTTATAAAAAAAATCTGTTCGATATTCATCATTCATAGTATTTATATTGGTTTAGTTTTTCAAAATTAAAATATAAGTATGGCTTTGCATACCTACTCTTTATCATGTGTAAGTTAACATCTTTTTTGTCCAAATACACATACCTGAGTAGTCTACCATATTTGTCTTTGTTATCTGATATTTCATCTCTTTCAAGTATCACCACTTTGTTATGTATTAATTGATTTAAATACATCTTAGATTCAATACCTCTTAAGCTTGGGAGTTCGGGTGCATCAACTCCAATGAGTCGCACCCTGTCCCCTCTGTTAGTTATAAAGGTATCACCATCTATAACTCTAGTTACTTTCGTGTCTCTACTTGAGAATAGATAAATAAATATAAAACCCAAACAAATCAAACATATTAATACATCATAAAAGTCAAATATTTTTTGATATTTCATTTTAGTTAATTTATTTGTATAACCATTTCATTTTTTTGTTATAATGCAGAGTCGATAGTTTATACCCCTCAGATAGACTGTCATAGTTTTTGTTGGTTGTTACCCCTTGTACAAGTAGTTTATGTTTTAGCTTTTCATCCTCATATATCATATGATGCAATACCCCCTTTTCCTTCCCTTCAGCATCTAAAATTCCTATTACTACTAATTTATCTTTTAACATGGCTTGTTATTTTTTATGATTTCAAGAACTGCGCTAAAATCTAACTTGCTTAGAACATGCTCTTCATTACCTACCATGTAGTTGGTCATACTGTTATAGTGTTCCTCCCACTTTTTCATTAGTCGTTTGTTGTGTTCGTTGTTATATTCTATTTGCTTTCTTATGTCTTTTATTTGGGTTTGCTTGTCCCATAATATATCTCTAATATCACTCATGTTATATTCGTTTTAATTTTCTGTACCTCTCAAAGTAAGTTTTTTATTTATTGTATCGTAAAGGTCTTTATCTATTCGTTCGTAATCCTCCCAACCATTATAGGCATCTAGTAAATCCATAGGATAATCTACACTTCTTGGTGTTGACATGTGTATAGCAAAAATATTACTATCATGTATTATTTGATTAGCTATTTCATCCACTCCTACATAGTCTATCTTACCGTCTATATTTGATTGTTCATGTGATCTACAAATACTACATGCTTCAGATCCAAACAACCAATAAGTATCTTGTACAAATGTTTCCATCATAGTTCTGTGCTTAATAGTTCTCTAGTCCTTACATCAAATACTCTTTTAGTTACCCCAACTTGGTGACCTCTTGAGTCCCTCATTGGTGCAGAGATATAGTATCTCTCTTCATTTAGTTTCTTGACTGAAAAGTCTTTTAGTGTTTGGTTGAAAAACTTCATGCTTTTTCTGTCGAAGAAGTAAGGAGCTTTGTCCTCACTCATTCTTTTTATATCATATATTGTCATAAGTTATATTATTTAATTTTCCATTCAAATTTATTATTCCAATCATCATCTTCATTTGACATTGGTAGGTGTTGACTACCGCTATCAATGAACCTTGATTCCTTTAAATAATCTGGCTTTGCATCCTCGTATATCTTGAGGCTTTGATCATCCTTGCCTAGTCTTTCAAGTTCCCTATCAATCTCTATTTTGTTATTATATCCCCACTCATACGCTCGGTTGTCATCTGAATATTCATATGTCCAATCATGGTATTTTAGTAGGTCAATTAGTTTGTCGTATTTACTGTTCATCATTTTCAATTAGTTTATATTCGTAATCAATGTTTTCAACTATGTGGAGGTTGGTCTTCCTTGCATCCTTCTCTAGTGCATCCTTGCATAGCATGTAGGTAGCTTCATCTACAAAGGTCGCTATCAGTTCCATGTTACTACCTGTATCATGGTATACGCTGACCTCCATGCCTCTCATTGTACTTTTAGTTTTAAATGCATCCTTCATCTTTGTATCGTTTTTTAAGTTGTTTAATAAATTCTTTCATGTGTTTTACGTTGTCATAGTGCTGACCGTAGTAGTTACATATTTCTCTTACTGTTGTTCTTTTCATAGCCAACTTGATTTATACATTGTTACGATATCTCTGTCTTCAGTTTTCTGTAGTTCTTTAATAAAACAAGACGTGCATTGATTTGTATCACCGTTGGCAACATCTCGGTCAAGATCTGAAATGAAAGTGTTACATGTATAGCATCTTAGATCCGAAGGAGTCGGATTCATGCTAGTGAATAGTTCTTTTAGGTTTGTCATAATGGTTTTGTTTTTGGTGTTATGTAATATAATAATTTATTTTATCAATTCCAATTTTTATGTTTTTGAAATGGTAACATCTGTTAGCCTTAGTTTCATTAACATTTCATTCTGTATCATTTTGTAATATTTAGTTCCATTAAATGGTCGTAAACCTTTGTCTTCCCATTTTCCCGCTTCTTTGATTGCTTTGTAGAAATACATGTTAATTGCAGACTTTACTATTTCCTTTTCAAATTCATTTAATTTTTTCATAATTCTTTTACAGTTACTAAATGTTTTTTTGGTTCGTTTAAATTATTTTTTGTTTGCTCCCACATGTGTTCTTCATATTCTTCAGCATACTCTAGTGGTGAATCATTATCGGGGTCAGCCATTCGGAAATCATATTCTCCAGCTAAGTGTTCACTCAAAAATCTGACTGCTCTCCACATTTCAATGCATTCATAAATTTCAATTTCTTCTGAGTCGTGTCTTTTTATTGCTATTATAAAATTTGTTGTATTCATAATTTTGTTGTTTAAGTTGTTAATTTTAGTTTTGTGTATAGCATTTAATCCCTCCAAAAATCCTCTGGTAATTTAATCATCTTTAAAAATGTTACATCATCCAATTGATGCTTTTCTACTACTTCAAAATATCTTTTTGACCATTCCCTTCTTCCTTCTTCCATTAGTATTTTATGTCTTGCTATCTTTTCTGATAGTTTATTAAACTCTAGTATTGTTTTTTCATTTATTTTTTTATTCATAATTTTATTATTAAGTTGTCAAATAAAAAGAGTGGAGAAGTCTGCTACAATAGCGTAATAAGATCGTGCATTTATTTTTGTGTATGGCACCGAAATCCTCCCCACCTTTTTTGTGTATATCATCTCACCCTTCCGAGTAAGATACATGTTTCTTTTTAAATTCTTTGTAGTCCTCACAAAGTTGCTTG
>Ga0098036_1000874_pt1 | contig 12129 bp, 19 predicted proteins | sample 4_EtaG_FD_77064 | JGI IMG/M metagenome (GOLD analysis project Ga0098036, IMG submission 77064) | Marine viral communities from the Subarctic Pacific Ocean - 4_ETSP_OMZ_AT15127 metaG | ecosystem: Environmental > Aquatic > Marine > Oceanic | place: Pacific Ocean | collected 2015-01-07 | reverse complement strand
TCTGTAACTATTCCAGTTTTCTCTTGTTGGTTAATCATTTCTTTTTCTTAACCACCTTTTTTCTACGTAAAGACTCTACTCTTCTTGGTTTACCTGCCGGTTGTCCTAAACGTTTCTTTTGCGCTATACGGGACTTTTTTTCTGCTGCTGTCATTTCCTTTGACGTTTTAGGTGTTTTACTCGACACCTTTTTAGTAGGTCTACAATAAGGCGTTCCACGTTTATCTCCTTTCTTTCGACCACAAGCTTTGCCCGTTTTTACGTCTTTCCAATCTTCTTTGAACCAACGTTTTAACGCGGCTCCTTTTTTAGTTTTACGAACGGCCACTAGCTTTCTTCTTCCTACACTTAGCTATAGCACCTGACGCATAAGCAGACGGAAACACTTTGTATTGAGCTTTTACTTTGTGATAGCAAGCATCTTTAGTAGAACCGCCTTTTTTTAAAGCAATGGGCTTAATCCTACCCATACCCCGACACTTCATCATCTACGCCATACCCCTTAAAGTTTTAGCTAAACGTGCACGTTGCCCCAGTTTTCCTGGTTCTTTAGCAGCCGCATTTAGTTTTTTAGCAGGTATTTTCTCCCCTGCCTTAACCCCTAATTGCTTACGCAACGCACCAGGTTTCTTTATGGCTTTTTGAATCCACCCACCTTTTTTAAGTTTCCTGCTTTTTTTCGGCATCTTGTCTGGGCTCATTACACCCATGCCTCGACACTTCATCATGCAAGCCACCTCACTTAGTTTTTTTCTTTACCGTCTTTTTAGGAGCAGCTTTCTTAGGCTCTGCTTTAGGTTTTGCTTTAGGGGTTGCTGTTTCGCCCGGATCAGGTCTGCCAAATAAGCCAACCATAATATATCTCCTTAAGTATCAACTAGTTAAACTATTCTTCCACGGGTATGGCCTTTACGCGCAATGCCATCGGCGCGGCTTGAAGCACTGCCTACCTTACCGCCTTTAGCCATCATAGTAGAAGCGCCTGAGTACGCGCCTTTACCCATAGACTTTTCCATACCTTTGCTTTCGTTTCTACGAGAAGCCATGCTCTGGGACTTTTTGCCGTTCCTAGCGCCCATAGACTCATCTAAACGATCATTGTACCCCTGCTTTTTAACTTTACCACCAGCAGCCATACCGTCTAACCTATTCTTTTCAAAACGTTTTTCTTTATTTAAGCGTAAACGTTCTTGACGAGCATCTCTACCTTCAGCCCCACCCATACGTTCTTTAGGAGCAATCCGATAGATTTCGTCATCCAGGTTACGAATAACCTTTTTGTCATGTTTTCTACTAGGCATACCGCCCTCCTTAAATTTTTTACCTTTGTCTGCTTTAGCAAACTCTTTACCCACACTTTGTGGGACTCCCGCTTTCTTAGCAAACTTAGGGCTGTTAGCTACTGCCGCCATAAATTTAGCTTGTTTCTTAGTCTTACTTGGCATTAACACTTCCACCGTTTTCTAGCTTGACGCAGCCTAGAATTAGGGTTCTTAGCTGCTTTTGGAAATTGTTTCATCTGCCCAGCAGAACGCGCACAGAACGACTTACGCCGCTTTGCGTCCTTGCTGCCCTTCTTCACTTTACCAGTAACGGCTGTTTTAAGTTTAGAGCCAGGGTTGTCCTTACGGTATTTAGCCACACCCTTCTTGGTCATACCTGCACCAGATTTAGTCGGGCGCTTATGACCACCTTTAATAGTGTGGCCTTTCATAGTCCCCTTTTTCTTAGGCGCTGGCATACGATTTAGTCACCGTAATCACTAGTAAGTACGTATCTCCTGCGGTAGCTCCTACCGTAGTCACTAATATATCCCCAGTACTACCCGCCCCACTGTTATTAGGGATACCAAAGTCTGAAAAATCAATGGTATCTTCCCAATCTTGAGGGAGGTTCAAAAGGGGTACGTTAGTAGTAGCATCCCACAAAAGTTCTACACCCATTCCAATGTTAGAAAAGGTAATCTTTTGTAAGGTAACTCCAGTACACGCTTGCTTAGTGACAGGATCGGCAGAAAGAGTAGACACATCTATAAGTGCTGCTTCAGCTTGTCCCGACCCATCACTGACATTGGTGAATTTAAGGATGGCAGTGCGCCCACCATCCTGTATTACTTGGCTTGTAAGTGCATCAGCCATAATAGTTCACTCCTCAAAGTTAGTATTAAGCACTAAACGGAGTAGCACCAGCACCGCCACCAGCACCAAAACATACCGCTTCTACGTACCACGTGTTCGCAGCAACAATAGTACACTTGATAATGCTATCTACGTCACCACCAGTAGTACCGCCATTCCAAGTGAATGTAGTATCACCCGGTGTAGCTAGGAATGTTTTAGTAAGTCCTGCTGAATCTACGGACATTGCATATCCAGTAAACACATCAGCTCCAGAAGGTTTAATGACCAGATCATTAGAAAGGTCAAACCCACTAATAACAACAATCTGAGCACCTAGTTGGTTCTGTTGGTCAGGAGCAGTTGGGTCGGTAGGAGGAGTAGTGCTTGAAGGCACAGTATCCAATACCGCAGGGAGTGTAAGTTGTCCTGCCCCTGTTCCATTAGTTGAAGCATAGACATTAATAACCCCAGCATTACCCGGAGTAATAGCCCCAGTAGGATTATTACTAGCGTCTACTGTAGGAGTAGGGAAAATAGAAAGAGCTAACGTAGTGTTGTCAGCAGTGATTTCTTGTGCTGCTCCCGGCCCAGCGGAAACAAAACCGTTGAGTGACCGGACAGGCCCAGAAAAAGTAGTTCTAGCCATTATAAATTCCTCTCATGCGAGTTGAGGTATATCTGTCTGCATGAAGTCAGTCGGGCGCTGTCAGATATACGGGTTAGTCCCGATAGTGGAGAAAGTGTACCCCAATAAAAAACCCCGCACAAGGCGGGGTCAAAATCATTCATACTTCTTATTATGATTTTAAGGGGTGGTCTATGTAGCACCCGGCGAGCCGTATACACCCAGTGGGTCAGATACGCCGAAGCTATATCTCTCACGGGCTTTATAGCGGCTATTACCAGTATCAAAGTCAGCATCCATAGATGTAGACATTGGGGTACGGATAAAGTGCTTCAAACCATTTGGCACGTCAGTCATCAAGAACCACGCATTACCGTCAGTCAGATAGTTATTAACTGTAAAACCCTCTGGAACTGTACCGTTATTACGCATGGCGTTGATGTCATTGTCAGCCGTGCTAACCCGAAGCTCAGAGTCCATCAAGCGTGTAGCAACAAATTGCAACGCAGGAGGAATTACAAGCTTACGAGGTTTAGCAGCAATCAACAGACCACGCTCATCAGTCCAACCTGCTATTGAAATAACCGCTGCTTCCAAAGAAGTCTCGTTTAAGTCAACGCCAGTAGCTGGAGTATTTGCGTTAGTTCCACCAGAAACTAGTGGATGCGCTGTTGAAAACAAAGTCTGGCCGTCCCCATAAGTAGGGCCACCAGCAAAACCAGTGTTGAGGATAGTCGCACCTTTAACCTGCTTGGTGTAAGCCATCGCTCTAGCTAGTGCCTTTGTATAACGTGCAGAAAGCGAATCGTACAGGTTATCTTCAATAGCTTCTTCAGTTATTGAGAATCCCATAGCAATCGTTTCATTGACGTAACGCGCTGTGTAAGTTTCCTGGGCGTTGTCATAAGCAATTGCCGCGCCTTCGTTTTTAACGGGGGCAGCACCAAAGCCTGATAACTTCACCTCTTCTTCGAAGGAACGGTCAGAAGTCTCTGTCTCAAAGATTTCCTTAGTTTCTTCACCATATCTTGCATACTCAAGGCCAAACAGGGCATTTAAACCCGGAAGGAGTTCCTTGAGGAGTTGCGCTCGTGAAATAGCCATATCTCAAGTCTCCTTATATACCTGTCTGGTTAGTGTAAGAATGTGCTCCGGGGTTGAACTTTACGATCACATCAGTAAACGCATCACCAACTGTACTTCCCGGTGCGTCAACAAAGTCAACGATTCGGAAAGCAAAACCAGCAGTAGTAGCGGTTGTTGCATCTAACGCAGTGTTCGAGTTACCTGTAGCAGTGCTACCTGTAGAAGTCGATTGTACCGCGTTAAAATGCGTATTTTGCCCTAAGTCAGTTTGCGTAATAATACCCGCAGCTTGAGCTTGGAACAAAGTGTTGGGGTCATCTACGATGAATGCCAACGCATCATCAGCCACTGTGTTAGCGGGCCACATTTGACGGTTAACAAAACCCAACGTTGCGTCTGTGTAGGAACAGCCCATGAATACGCCTATTGTACCAGCAGGGAAAGGTGTTGAATTATCCCCGTTGGTAGTTACTAGCTCAATAGTACCGTTAGTAGCAATCGTAACGACTGCACCATAGAACAGGTTAGTATTGTAGCCAGAAGTAATAGGAAGCTTTCGAGTTGCTCCCGCATACGGAAGTCCCCCGATTTCATTCAAAGGCTTTAACCCATAAGGGGTTGCTGTTGTAGCCATTAGAATATCTCCTAATTATCCTTTACCGAAAGTAACCTTAGTAGACCGTTCATTGAACATTGGCATTCTAGGGTCAGACTCTCGCATTAAATTATTGTCTACGGAACGTATCTGCGCTTCATTAGTTTCTTGATAATAAGCACTGCGTTCCTCAACAAGCTCTTTTGGGGCTTTACAAAGCATTAAACCGCCCATGACAATATTGTCTTTAAAGCGATCATTCTCAATACTCACCAGATGAATCTCTGGGTGGTCTGAGGCTTTGCACGGCTCCCAGCCTTCTCGTAGCTTAGAAGAAACATTGGTAGGGTCAGGTTGACCATTAGTAGAAACGCGAACCCAATGAAAAGTATAGCCTTCTTGCGGGGTAGGGTCAGGTAAAAGCTCTGGCCTCTTCCATGCCGGTTTATGGGCTTTCTTTTCGTTAGTATCTAATTCTCTGTCTAGTCTTGTTTCCATTACCTTTGCTCCCTAATTAATTCAGCAGCCTTTTTGGCGTATTCTTCAACTGGTACCCCTAACCGTTTAGCTAGGTGTACTTGTGTTTGCGATAATGTAACCTTGTTAGGTTTCGTGCTCCGCGTAGCGGGTGCAACCACATTGCTTTGCTTGCGTTGCGCAGGGGCTTCTTCAACCTCCGCATCAAAGTTATCTGGAAAAACTTCTCGCATACGAGAATTAATTTTCTCGTAGTATTCTTCACTTCGCGGGTCTATCCCGTTTTTCTTGAGTTTGGAATCTAAACCTAAAGCGAACGCTGTCATTTCATCGTCCGAACCAAACCAAGTATTTTTTTCAGCCCAATCTTGCGCCCGTGGATCTTTAGCTGGTTGTGCGGGCTCAACATTGTTTTGCGGTACTTTTATATCATTTTCAGGGGTTTGTAAAGGTTGTCGTTTAAAATTAGTAACTTTGTCATCTCTAATCTTAGCAGTCGTAATAGCTTCTTGTGCCGCTACAATAGCATCTGCATCACCCGACTCGTAGGCATCTTTGTATTGCCTTTTGGCAGCAAGCATTTCTGCTTCAACCGATGCCTTAGCTTGCTTAAGCATGGCTTCTTGGCTTCGGTCTACTCGACTTTTAAGTTGTTTATTCTCTTCAAACAGTGGCTTAGATATTCTCGTAAGTTCTGCCAGTTGTCTTTCCGCAGCCTCTTTAGCCCGCCGTTCGTCATGGGTAGCTTTGTTTAGTTGCCCAATTCGTTTCTTTACGGATTTAGAATAGCTTTCTAACTCTTCGTCATCTACTTCTTTAAAGTTAGTAGAAGGAACCTTGCCTTTATCTTTTTCAGGCGTGTCATCTATTACTTCAATTTCTACTTCAGGTTTTTTCTCTTGGGGCGGTGATTTTATTTCTTCCCTTCCAACCGCGCCTTCCACCTCTATATCCGTTGTTTGTTCAGGGGCCTCGACTTCTATTTCAGCAGCAGCTTCTATTTTGTCTGGATCAGGAAATTGATATTCTACTTTCTGGATAGGCATAAGTTACTCCTTAGTTTGCGCGAGATATTACACTCGGGTCATCAACGACAGCTTCAATAGAATCATCATTCATCAGACGATACTCTTGTTTGCCGACTTTAAAGCGCGTGCCAGTATTGGCCCGAAACATTACGTAGTCACCTTGTTTACACCAGGGACCAGTGGGAAATCGGTCTTTATCCGCATACGCTTGCTCTCCCATGTCCAGTACCAACCCTATCGTAGACAGGATGTACTCTTCATGGAGTGTCTTGGCTGCTTTTGCTATACCACCAGCAAAAGTGTCTTCTACGTTAGGCAACGCAATAAGTACTCTGTATCCCACAGGCTTGGGGATAAGGGCATCTAACTTCTCTTGCGCTACTTCTTCCTCTTGCAGCTTATCTCTACGTTTGATTTCTAAGGCTGTCATTTCAGTCATCTTGGTTTTCCATGTGTATACGCGAGAGGTCATTTACTTCTCGTAATGCGGTGTCCAGACCCCGAAGCACACCACACACTTCTTTATAATCGGCGTAATCTTTAGCTGCGCCGCTTTTTATAAAGTCTTCGCTAGACCGTTTCTGGTCAGTCAGTTTTTCTACCAATACTTCAAAGACAGTTTTAGCCATTATCTATCCTCTCGGTCATCGCGGTAGGCTTCAGACGCATCACGATGCGCTTCTGCTCTAGTTCGTTTTTCTTCACCTTTAGCTTTAGTTAAATCAATTATAGCTTTAGCTTCCTCTAAGTCGTTTTTAGCTTCAGCTTGTTGGTTTTGAGCAGCTATGCGACTAGCTTCAATAATTGCCGTTGTCTCTGCTTTCTTTGTGTCAAGTGCTAAACGCTCTTGGTCCAACGCAACATCAGCGGCGTCCTTCAGAGCCTTACGTTCTTGCTCATCACCTTTCAATGCCAACTCAGCTTGTTTCATTTGCATTATCGGATCTTGCGCTTGTTGCTCTGCTTGTTGTTGAGCCTGTTGCTGCTGATGTGCTTGAGTAAGTTGTATAGCTGCGGTGGCTTGTAATTGAGCTAACTGCACTTCTATCTCTTCCGTTAGTTCTTCATTAACCGGCGGCAACGGAGCACCTATCCTTTCTTCTATCTGTCGCCTATACAAAAAGGCTGTGTGCTCTGCAATATGGGCTTGCAGTTCACCCATAATTTGATTAGCTAACGGATTTTGACCAATGGTCTGTGCAATCATTGGGTCTTGCATAAAGGCTTGATGGGCAGAAATATGCGCTTGGTGGTCTTGGTACATAAAAGCTTTTATCGGAGATCCTGTCAAAGCGTCCATGTTTTCGCTTACTGGGTCAACAGGAACCATATCATCGTCAGTGGGTACAAGCTTGTCTGCGTTCTTAATCCCTAAGACCTCAATCATCTGCCTATGCAGTTGGGGTAGGTCATAGATTTGAGGGGTAGCCTGTGCCATCTGTAGTACGGTTTGGTATTGCACAACGCGCTGTGCCATCGTACTACTGTTGGGGTCGCTGACAGGAATTACTTCCACCGTGGCATAGTCGGCTTGGCGGGCGCGAGGGGTACCACGGTCAGGCTCGTAACCATATTCTACTGGGGCGTACTCAGCCATAATTGCTCTGAGCAGTTTAAACTCCTGCTTCATGGCGTAGTGGACACGGGATTGAACCGCAGCCATTGGCTTTAAGGTACGCTCCAACAGAGCTAATGTGGTTCCGACAGGTGCATTGGCACTCATATCGGAGATTTTCATGTCCGAAATAGCCCCTAATCTGCGGCCTTCTTCGGTTATCTTGTCTAATAAGGCCAATAACGTCTGACTTGGCTCTTTATACGGTAATGGGAGGATATTCTCGCGGATTGACCCGCTAGGCACGTCCACATCACGGAATTCACCCGGCCCGATGGGAGTATCGCCCGTAGTTACCCGCATTCCACGGGATTTAAGGCCACCTGGTAGGTTAGATAGCGTACCTGCGTCCACTAATTGGCGAATAAGTGACGTTCCCGCCCGTGCATAGCCGCCAATAATGTGAATTAGGCCCAATCCGTAGAAACCAAACCCTGGAACGTACACATAATGGACGAAATGCTGGCGTTTTAGCATCAATGGGTCGTCAGGGTTCCAGTTTCGGCGTATTGCCAGCACTGTTCCCGTGCCTTTTTCAATGGTAATGACGTAAGGCTTGGCGAGTTGTAGGTCATCGCCCTGTTTATCTGCCCCATCTACCTCGTCAATCACAATATCCGCGTGAATTTCATACACGGCGTAGCGATCATCCGCAGAAAGAGAGATTCCAGACTGTTCAGCCTTGGCTTCTTCGATGTCTGTAGTAAAAGATACCGGATCACCAAGGTCTACTTCCCGATAAAACCCTGCATCTTGCAGTTTTATCATCTCGTTCTTAGTCTTACGCATCACATGAGTGACACGCTCGGCTGATTCTAGGTTAGATGCGCCGTAAGGGACGATCATATCTTCCGCTGGGATGTAGATTGCAGTCTGTCTATCCAAATTAGGATCAAAGTAAATCTTTTTAAACGCCGACCCCGCTAGTCCCAGGCTGTATAACATGCGTTCATGCTCTGGCCTGTACTCCACCATCACATCAGTCAGCTCATAGTTCATATCAGTCTTAACGCGCAGAGCTGCATCTTCTTTTTCTCGCGTCATCTCACCGAGTATCTGCGTTTTTACAGGGCCAGCCGCTGGGAATGTCTCACTCATGGCCTCTGCTTGGAATCTTATCGCCGCTTCTGCCAGTACTGTGCTATACACACCACAGGCATTTTCCCAAGGTTCAGTCCTGTCCTCATAACTAAACCCCAGTACTTCCAACCCTTTAACGAAAGTCTCAGCCCAATCACGGCGGGAACCTACGTCCCCATCCACTGCTTGCACTAACTCACTCGACAGCTGGTTCAACTGCCCATCATCTAAGTAATCTGCAAGATTTGCATCAAACGGTGCGTTGGCGATGTCTGAGTCTTCCATGTCAGGGACTAGTGTTATCTCTACACTCCCATCGTCAAGAGTAACCATTTCAGGATCTACTATTTCTATCTCTAGGCTGGGTTCCAAGGAAGGTGTTTGCTCCCCTTCGGGCATACCATATAAGCTTCGTTCAATTGCCATTATTCTTCCTCTTTAAGTTCTTCTTGGCCCCACTTACACAGCGGGCACCACGAATCGAGTAACCAGACTTTAGCGGGCATAAAACAGCCACACTCCTTACATATCTGTAAACTTTTAACCAGTTGGGGACAACCCGAACAAATAGCCAAACGGGCAGCTACCATTGTCTGCCTTTCCGAAAGCTCTGGGGTATCCACTAATAAAAACCCCCTCTTCGCCGTCTATAGTATGGGGCGTCTTCCTCTTCATCTGATGGTAGCCTGACAAACCCACCTCTTCTAAACCGCATAAGTGCCATAGAAGTAGAGTCTACGTAGTCATCATGCTCCCCTGCTGGAAAGCTTGCAACCTCATCCATTACTTCTTCAGCCCAATGTGTGTTAGGAGCCCACACCATTCCAGAAGCAAATAGGTCAGAAACAGCGTTTAACCTAGCTATTTTGTCATTCCCCTTAGTCGGAGTAAACTCTTGCACCGGGACTCCCATTGCCCGCATCTCATAAATGAGCGGCGCACCGGATGCTTTTTTCTCAATGATAATAGAGTCTGGCTCCCATTCTTTGTACTCTTCAATAGCTACTTGCTTAAGTCTAGGAAACTCCATTCGTTCACGATAAGCATTAAGTAAGATAATGTTAGCTTGTGGTGCTCCTGCGTCATCATCTTGGTAGAACACTCCCCACGTTGTCAGCGCCGAATAGTCAGCACGTTGAGTTTTTTCAAACGCCGTATCCCAGGACATCAATACAAAATTGCATTGCGGAGGCTCATCTTCTTCCCAGATCTTCCACCACTCTCTTTTTACAATAGCCGATTCTTCTGACGTAGGGTTCTGCTGGTACTGCGCCATCCACTTGGAATTAGGCAGTTCTTCCTTAAGAGCAGCCAGTTCTTCTGGGGGCCAAAACTCAGGCCACAGAGGATTCCCACTAGGCATAAGTGCAGGAAATTCAATGACTTCCCATTCTTCTCCTCCGCGTTGTGCGGAAGATTTTAAGACTTGTGCGGTAAGATCTCGTTGGGACCAGCGGGTCATTACAATAACAATAGCCCCACCAGGCTGGAGTCTTTGCCGGGGACCGGATGTGTACCACTCGTAAGTCTTGTCGTATATTTCAGGGCTGTTCTCAGCTAAAGCGGCTTCTTGTTCTGAATGAGGATCATCAATAATCAACAAGTCTGCGCCCTTACCAGTTACCGCACCGCCCACACCAATCGCAAAGTAATCCCCGCCCTTACTGGTGTTCCAGCGTCCCGCTGCCTTTGAATCACTTTGTAAACCTAAACCAGGGAAAACTTCAGTGTACGTCTGTTTATCGACTAAGTTTCTAACCTTACGACCAAACCCTACCGCCAGCTCTGCGGTATGCGAGGTCTGAATAACTTTTTTATGGGGATACTTGCCCAGAAACCAAGCCGGTAACAGGTATGAAGCGAACTCACTCTTGGTATGACGCGGGGGCATGTTGATGATTAATCTTTTACATTCCCCACGGGCTACGCGCTCAAAGGCCGATGCCATCCTGCTATGATGCCTACCAGCAATAAACGTAGGCCACATTGCCTCTACAAATTTCATAAACCTATCTTGGATCAAGGTACGTTTCTTAAGTTCTTCCAAGTGCTCTAGCTCTGCCAACAGCTTTTCCTGCTCTGGCAGAGACAACATAGGTAGTATGGTCGGTATATCCTTGAGAGCTATGTCTTCCAAGGGACTACTCACCAGCATCAACCTCAAGTTCTTCTATTAACTCAGGCTTTTCGGGCTCTGTAAAAACTCCTAGCTCCTCATCCAGATCTGCATTTAATGGCACAACGTCCACCACATCTGCGTTAAGTAGCCGTTTAACCCGCTCTTTAATCGCATTTTCCAAGTCTTCTGGACTCTTGTAGTTAATAGTTATCTCACTGCGCTCTGTAAACAATCCAATATCGCTGTGTTTCCCTAATAATTCCAATGCCTTAAGTTCAAACCGGGTATCACCACAGTCGGCTATTTCCATTAACTTGTTAGTAATCGCAGTACGTGCACTTGCTGCGTCTAGTCCTAATTGCGAACCATACGCTCTGAGGAACGATGCAGCAGCATAAGCGGTGGTGGGGGTTTTTAAATTGGAAATTTTGCGATCTTTCGCTACAGCGTCTAAGAGAGCCTTCTCGCGGGCCTCATCTTTTGCCGACACTTCTAATGGTGCCCCTAGTGAAACCTGGGTTTCAGCTGTGTTAGCCGACACGGCTACCTCATCCAACACAGTCGAAGGCGTTTCGTCACTTAAATCATAAGGGACGGGGTGTTCCTTAGTAGGTTCTATTTTTACAACAGCCATCGCGCAAGTACCTAGCAGTACTGGTTTTGCGAAGTGTATGTGATTCGGTGGGTGGGTGCAAGTTTTGAGACTCCAAAGGAGGTGTTTCACGTGGAACAGGGGGGTGGGGTCTGTAGAGGAAGTCGAAAAAACAAAGGGGGTGGGGTAAGTTTTTCAAAAATAGAATATCTAATGTGCAGATTAGTAATTATAAGGGTATTGGTACTTTTGCTGCTGATTCGGTGGGGTGCCCATATGGTGGGCTCTGTTAATCCCGTATACCACAAATTTGGGGGCCCTATAAAATCGAGCTCTAAACTATCCATGGCGATATTACGGGAGATCTTACAAGCTGAGTTGATTGTGTCGCTAGGAATATCATCCAAGTAATACCAGGGGACCGGGGCCCGGTTGTATTACATTGTGATACATACGGGGCACCGGTATACACTAATCGTGCGTTGTAAACAATGGCTCAAAAAGTTTACATTATAGAAAGCTTACAAAGCTTGCGCCTATTGGGCTGTAATATTGTAATAATGTTAGCAATTAAAAATGGTATATCTAGGTTTTAATCCTTAACGAGGCTCGGGCTCGAAGCAATAAAAAAAGCTCACGAGTATTATATATATCTTAAAAAACTTTACTTTATAACATTACATTATTTTTTTCTCTCCAGGCTCGGTAATTCCTAAGCTTTGCAATGTTAGAAAGCGCGTAAACTTTTCTTCTCTTGTAAACAAATTAAATTACTTTAAAGCTTTACAATGT
>Ga0098036_1000872_pt1 | contig 12154 bp, 10 predicted proteins | sample 4_EtaG_FD_77064 | JGI IMG/M metagenome (GOLD analysis project Ga0098036, IMG submission 77064) | Marine viral communities from the Subarctic Pacific Ocean - 4_ETSP_OMZ_AT15127 metaG | ecosystem: Environmental > Aquatic > Marine > Oceanic | place: Pacific Ocean | collected 2015-01-07 | reverse complement strand
GTTGTTCAAGATGGTATGGGTAATCTAGTAGACTCTTCTGGTAAGAAGGTAGGTGCTTATATGCCTTCTACTCCACAAGAAGCCGATAAAACAGTGCAGAGAGCAGGAAGTAACATTAGACCTTTAAATGCACAAATTAAAACTGCAGCCATAGGTGAAGATGATGGTACTATGGGTGGTGGTTTTCAAGCTACAACTAGGGCGGCAGGTGAAGAAGGAAATCCTCAAATGCCTTTTCCAGTTGCTAAAACTATGGCATATGGTGAAGATGGTGAGCCACCTTTACAACCCCTACCTCAACCCCTATTACCTGCAAGACCTCCTGCTAATACTAATCAAGCCTATGTGCCTACAATCGGAACAAATCCGGGTCAAGTATCAGCCTATGGAACACCTGATGCACCTAAAAAAGTAACAGATGTTACAGCTAACTTAGCACAGACAGGTGCTATGCCTGTAGGTGGAGTCACACAACCTGAATTAACTAGAGTGGAAGGTGGTCAATTCGTAGACCCAAGAACAGGTCAATTATCAGGCACACCTGTAGCAACAGCTTTTGGTGCAGACACTGCTCAAGCAGCACCTGCTCAAGAAATAGCAACTACTCAAATGACTGCATCACAGGTAACACCTGCTGTGCAGACTGCTGTACAAGCAAACCAAGCTGCTCAAACAGATGTAACAGACCCTAATGCTAAAGTTGTAGCAGCTCAACAAACTGCATCAAGTATTGGCGATTTAAATGCCGCACAAGGTAATGCAACATTACTAAACAATCCTGTACAAAGACAGATACAATCAGGTGAATTGATTACAGGTGCTGCTGACGCACAGACAGCTTCTACATTTACTGAACAGATTCAAGCTGCCACAGCTACCCCAACAGAAAAAGCTACAGTACAAGGGCAACTAGCAAACTTAACTGCTAACTTTGATGCAAGCAATCCACCTGCATGGGCAGCAGGAACATTACGTGCTGTACAGGCACAGATGGCACAAAGAGGATTAGGTGCATCTAGTATGGCAGGACAAGCCATGATACAGGGTGCATTAGAGTCAGCACTTCCTATTGCACAGGCAGATGCCAATATACAGGCACAGTTTGAGACACAGAACTTGTCTAACAGACAACAAAGAGCCATGCTTGCCGCACAACAAAGAGCACAGTTTATAGGACAGGAGTTTGACCAAGAGTTCCAAGCAAGGGTCAAGAACTCTGCTAGAATAGGTGACATAGCAAATGCTAACTTTACTGCTGAACAAAACATAGCATTAGAGAACAGTCGTGCCGCTAACACGATGAATTTAAATAACTTGTCTAATAAACAGGCACTAGTTATGGGTGAAGCATCAGCACTTGCTAATTTAGATTTAGCTAATCTAAGTAACAATCAGCAGGCAGCAGTTCAAAATGCTCAGTCTTTCTTACAAATGGAAATGGCTAATTTAAGTAATGAACAGCAGACTTCTTTGTTTAATGCTCAAGCTATAAATCAAGCATTATTATCTGACCAATCTGCTAATAATGCCGCAAGTCAGTTTAATGCAACATCCGATAATCAAACAAAACAATTCATGTCTAATTTAGCAAACAACATATCACAGTTTAATGCTACGCAAGCTAATGCACAGAATCAATACAACGCAGGTGAACTAAATACTATTGGTCGTTTTAACACAGAGATACGAAATCAACGTGACCAATTCAATGCACAGAATCAATTAGCTATTGCACAGAATAATGCTGTATGGCGAAGAGAGATTGCTACAGCAGATACTGCTACAATCAATCGTGCTAATGAGTTAAATGCTAAAGCAGTGTTAGATATATCAGACAATGCCTATAATAACTTATGGTCATTTTACTCTGACACTATTGAGTGGGCATGGAAGAGTGCTGAAAGTGAACAAGATAGAATTAATGCACTAGCAGTGGCAGAAGTTAGTAAGGAAGCACAGGAATATGCAGCCAACGCATCCAAAGCTGCCGCAGGTAAATCAGCACTAGGAACAATTATAGGCACTATTGGTGGTGCATTAATTAGATAGGGAATAGTCAATGTCACAAATGTTACACAATCCAGCTAAAACAGCATATATGAGATTTGATGCTATAGCTAAAACAATGAAAAGAGTTCCTAGTACACCAAAAGAAAAAGATAGTGGTGTTAAAGGTTTATTAAAAAGAATAAAACAAATACCTAAAGATGATGATAAGGAACAAGAGCCTTTAGAAATAGCATTAGATTATTTTATAGCTATAAGACAACAAAGAGAAAAAATAAAACAGGAAGACAAATAGTATGTACGAAAATAGAAAAGAACCTACATTTGATGCTCCAGTTCCCGGAACAGGCATGACACATGAAGTGGGTGCTAGACCTTGGCAACAACCTGCTCAGTACACAAAGATTGATGAGGTTGCACAGTTATATGTGGCTCAAATGCAAGACGAAGTATTTATGGAAAATACACTTAATCTGTTAGAAACTAAGATGCCTGTCACTATGATTGCTAATGCTCTTCAGACAGCTAATGTAATGAATGGTGTGCACAGTATTGATGTGGGTGTATTATCATTACCCATAATTATGGAAATGATTATGTTGATTGCTGATACAGAAGGCATAGAATATGTAACAGGTACTGAAAGAAATATAGAAGCAGAGTTACAAGATTCAAGCATACAAGCTGCTATACAACAAGTTGAAGATGAAACTAGAATGGCTAGAGAAGAAGAGCCAATTCAAGAAGAAGAGCAAGTAGAAATGGAAAACATGTCAACAGGTTTAATGGCTAGGAGAAGTTAATGGCTAAAAAAGACAACAAAATAATTGAAGATGAAATGAAAAAAGATGCTATTACGATGGAGTCATCTTCTTCTAACTATGGTTTCTTTGACAATAAATTTGTAAGAGCAGGTTTAGCAACTGCATTAGCAGTGTATGCATCTAAAAAAGAACCGTACATGTTAAAAAGTTTTGCTGAGAAGATGGAAGAGTTTGAGAAGTACGATAGAGAAACTAGAGCAAAGTTTGTAGAAGCAGCTACAGCATCAGCCACAACTGAAATAGCTAAAAATAAATTAAGACGATTGCAAAGAAGAGAAAAGATTGCACCTGAAATAAAAAAAGCAGTAGAGAATGGTATGAATCCTATTATAGCAGGTAAAGCCTATAAAGCTGGGCATCTTCCTACTTTAATGAAATTAAAATTAAAAGATGCTAGTTTAAATTTAAATACTTTCTATAACGTTGCTGACCAATACAAAGATACTATAGGTGGTTTTTCCGAAACTGATGTTATCGAAGCTCTTGCTGGACCTACTTTAAAATTAGACAATGCGTTTAATAACTTAAAAGCTCCACGAACAATAAGTCCTATACGAAACTTTTTAGGTGGGGGTGACGATGGGAGTGCTCAAAAAGAAATACAACAAAGGATAGATTCCCAAACTACATCTTCTGATGACTATAAACCCATAGATTATAGTGGAATAGAGGTCTCTGATTTAGGAACAAGGGCATTGGCTTCTATGCAGAAGGTAAGAAATATTACTGCTACTCAAATTAAATCGGACTTCACAAGAAGTTTATCTAATGCTTTAGGTATAAACTCTGACTATTTAAATGGTAGTTATATATTTGATAGTGATGATAAAATCAATGAAGGCTATGGTGGTGCTATACAAAGGGAGATGTCTAAAGAAGTAGAAGACTTAATAACAAAACAATTTATGTCTCCTGCTAATGCTCAAAAACAAGTATTTGATAAATACCTTAATACAACAAAAGATGGTGTAAAACTAGACATGGGAGTTGTAGGACCTGATGGATTAAAAATATTACCTGCTGGATGGACACCTGCAAAATCAAAAGGTGGTAACACAGGCACAGGTGGTGGCACAGGTGGTGGCGTAACATTATCTTCTATAAAAGCTGATTGGCTAAAAAAGAAAGCAGCGCTTTTAAAACGATTTGGAAATAATAGGGGTAATATAAAATACAAAGCAGAAATAGATAAACAGGGTGCTAGTATTAGAAAACAATATAAAGTATTAAAGGGCGACCCCAACGATATTGATTTAAGCTATTAGGTTTATATTATATGTTAGACGATACACAAAAACGTAGTTACAATTACTATGACGAAGAAGATAAAGTCAAAGAAAGTATCATAGAGAATGATGACTTTATTGAAGATGCTCGTGGGTTTTTAGAGAAACGTGAAGGCTATACAAAAGAAGAGTTAGCTGATAAAAACGATGTATATGATGCATATATGGAACATTTTCGTTATCAAAACGTTAATGAAGTTACTGCTATACGTGACTTAGAATATGCACAAAATGCTAATCAACAAGATAAGGAACAATTTGCTAGACTAATAGATTTGTTTGAGACACAGAAGAGTGAAGGCTTTTTCAATGCAGCAGGTGATTATATACAAGGTATAGCATCTGCACCATCTACATACGCAGGAATAGCAACAGGGGGTGCAGGAAAACTTGCGGCTCTTGGTGGTGTTAATTTGGCAAAAATAGGCATTAAGAAACTACTAGGCGAAGGCATAAAGAAAAGTGCTATTAGAGCAGGTTTGACAGAAGGTGCTATTGGAACAGGTCAGGGTCTTGCACAAGAAATGACCAAAGAAGAAACAGGCTATCAAGATGATATCAGTTATGGTAATGTAGCATTAACAGGTGGTATATCAGGTATCACAGGTGGTGTTATCGGAGGTGGAGCAGGCATACTTCAAACAAGACAAGCACTTAAAGCTGCTGAAAAATTAGATGTAGCTCAAACAGCACAGAAAACTTTATCTAAAAAGGCTAATGCAAAGGCAAAAGCAACCCTACAAAAAAATAAAAATTCAAACACACAAAAGTATATTAGTAAAAATTTAAATGCTCTTGACCCTGAAAAGGTAGACTTAGGAATAGGAATTGCAAGAGAAATTGCTGATGCCAAAGAATTAGGAACTCTCACAGGTAAACTTCCTACCGAATTATATGAAAACATTTCAGCTGCGGCATTAGATTTGGCGGCTAAAGGTAAGTTAAAAATAAATAAAGGTGATAGGATTACTACAGTTCTTCAAAGAGCTATAGCTGATGGTGATTTAAAAGTACCTGAAATAACAAAAATATTAAAAGAATATAACTTAACTGCTGATAAATTTTCTTTACTATATAAAGCTGAATTGTCTGAAGCTGGTAAAACTATGCAGGTTCAAAGTAACCTAGTGCAGACTATGCAAGCTAGTTTGAAGGAGTTAGAAAATGCTGGTGTATCTACTGTAGGTGCTCGTGAAGCAAAAGAGATAGCAGAAAATGCAAACAAAGGAACATTCTTTAAAGACTTAGATAGATTAAGATTAGGTGCTATGACATCTCAACCTGCTACTACAATGCGTAATAATATAAACGCAGGTCTTAGAGTAGCAGTGGATATGGGTGTAAGAGTAGCTGACAATATTTTAAATCTTAGAAATCCATTTGATAGTGTTTTTGATGTGGCTAAATATATGTTTAATCCATCAGAAGCAAATGTTACTAGGCAATTACTAGAAGGTAACATGCCTGACACAGCACGTAAACTATTTAGAGATGCAGCAGATTTAGCATCTACTACAGGTGGAGAATCTAAACTAGCTCAATTAGGAACTAAATTAAACTACTTTAACACTATGTCTGATAACTTTTTTAAACAGGCTATGTTAACAGCTTCTTTGCGAAGAAGAATAAAAGATGCAAATATCAAAGGGTTAGGTAATGATTTAGATGAAATAATTGCCACAGGTAAATTTAATCAAATACCTGATGACATAATGAATAAATCTATAAAAGATTCTTTGGAGTTTGTGTATCAATCATCATTTGAAGGTGCTGACAAAGGACTTATAGCTAGAAAGACTAGGGGATTTTTAAAAGCTCATAGAGATATGCCCTTTGTTATATCTTCTTTTATGCCCTTTCCTAGATTCGTAGCAAACCAACTAAAATTTTTATATGACCATGCTCCTGTCATAGGGTATATTGGTTTAGAAAATATAGGTAAAAAGGCAGGGTATAAAAAGGCTACTTTAGCAGGTTTTGCTGACAGTAAATTAGTGAAAGAAAAAGCAGCTAAACAAATAGCAGGTGCTTCTATGTTTGCCACTGCTTTAGCTTGGAGAAATCAACAAGGTGATGGGGTAACATGGAGTGAGTTTAAGGATGATAAAGGTGACATAATTGATGGTAAGGCTTTGTATGGTCCTTTTGCACCGTTTATGTTAGCCGCAGATATATACTATAGATGGAGCAAATCAAATGTAGGTGGTGAAACAGATATAGGGGAGATTGCACCGTCACGTGAAAACTATGTACGTGAAACATTACAGGCTTTGGCAGGGTCACAGTTTAGAACTGGATATGGTCTTTATGCTATAGATAAGATGATTGATGATTTATCAGGAGAAGGAGATTTTATAGGCTCTAAAGGAGAAAAGATATTAGGTGAATTTATAGGTAATGTTGTTAATACATTTACTATACCACTATCTCCGTTTAAGGATATATATAGTCAATTTGATAAAGAATCAAGATTTGTTCCTGAAACTAGGATGTCAGGAGAAGTTAATTTTCTAGACATAGTTATGAAAAGGGGTTTTCGTGCTCTACCTGATATAGGTCCTGAATATGATATGCCTTTAGCAGACCCAACTAAAACAGGCAGAGTAATTGCTATTAACCCACTAGAAAAACAAATGTTTGGTTTTACTAGGAGACCTAAGAAGAACACTCTACAAGCAGAAATGGGCACATTAAATCTTCAATACTATAATATATACAAAAGAGATAGTAATGACTTAATTGATTTGTACACAAGGCATAATTTAAGTGAAGGTGGTGCAGAAACTAATCTAAGTGAAAGAATGAAAACAGTTATTGAGTCTAAGGAATATAAGAGAAGAACTACCCTTCAAGAAAAAAGAGACTACCTATTATCTAAAGCTAAAGAAGTAACAAATCTAGCAAAGGATAAGGCAAAAACAGAGTTAGAACAAGAAAGTAAGGGAACAGGCAAATTAAGTGTTGTAAAACAGCAGATTTGGGGTAAGATACCTGAAAGTGATAGAAAAACATTAGACACAATATATAAGAGATTAATGAGAGAAGACAAACTAGCTTTTGCCGATGAAGGTTCACAAGAGATAAAAGATATAAGGTCTAACTTGAATAGAATGATATTAAGACCAAATGGAGAAGTTATGCCTTTATATCAATGGGCATTAGAAGTTCATAGTAGGAGACTTACAGACTGATGCGTGGATTTGAATTAGGAACTGAAACAGATAGAATGTTTGCTGATGCTGAACAGAAACGTGCAGAACGTGATGTAGGCAAGACAGAGTTCCAACAAGTTGTTGATGCAAGTGGAACAAAGCCAATGACTGCTGAAGAGTTGGCATACACAGGTGCATCCATAGCACCAATCACAGGCGATATAATTGCATATAAAGAAGCACCTGAAGATTTTGAACGTGCTTATGAATTACTTAAAAAGGGTTACAAAGAAAAAGACATTGTTAATCTAGGATTAGGTACTGCTTTTGCAGGATTAGTTGCACTAGGATTGGTTCCGGGCATTGGATTCATAGGTAGAATGGGTAAAAGTGCCGCAAAAGATAGTATAAAAAAGGCTATACAAGAAGGCAATTTGTCTGAAGCTGCAGATACTATGGTGAAGACAAGTAAAACATTTCAAGATAAAGCACTTGTAAATAAACAATCAGAAGCACAGCTTAAAAGATTAGCTGAAGCTAGAGAAGAGTTTAAAAATCTAAGTGCTAAAGAAAGAAAGCAAAAGTTTAAAAGACTTAATAGACCTGATAATATTACTGTGTATCACGGTTCTAAGGGTATGCAAGATAAGTTAGCTTCTTATAAAGACTATCCTAAAGGAACAGCTACTGTAGACTCAACTAGAAAAGATATGTTAGTTAAAGAAGGCTTTCAACCCTACACTAATGTTGAGGAAGGTATAGCAAAAGATAGAGGTACATTTAAAGAAGCTAGAGGATTGACAGCAGGAGATGGATATCACGCAGAAATACGTGACTCTAAATTACTATCTACGTCACGTGACCCTAATGTTTCTATGTCTCCATCTTTCACTAATCCTGACAGTATAGTTGATGCTGATAATAATATTATTTCTGGACCAATTATAGAAAATTTAATTCACGCAGAAATACCATATGACAAGATGAAAAATATGAAACCTGATGACTATATGGATTTGACTAATAGTTTAGCTAAAAACAATGAGATTAGAAAAGTATTGACAGAAAAGTATTTTAGCAAAACAAATAAAAATGAATTTGGTGCTACTATGTTACCGAAGTCAGGTCATGTAGAGGCTGAATTAGCTGTAGCATTTCCTGAATACTTTAAACCCAAATCTATATCAGACTTAAATCCTAAAGATGTTGACCGTAGCATAAGATATGTTGACAATAAAAGAGGTGAGTTAAAAAGTCCGGCTGAAATGTTTGAAGGTAAAGATATAGGTAAATTAGATACTCCTGAAAAGATTAAAGCAGCTAAAATAGCATTTGAGAAAGCTGATACTTTTTTTGAAAGAATTGGTTCAGGAAAAGGCAGTGACCTAGATAAAGCAATATTTCCTACACAAAATAAAATATCTAAAGAAGAAGCAGTAATCAGTAGAAACAAAGCCTATACTAATATTAAAGATACATTGTCTAGCATGGCTGAATTAGCTAAATATACTAGTGAGTTTGGTGCTAGGGGTTCGTATGATAAATTTTTACAGAAGATGGGAACTTATGCATATGAATTTGACAAACTAGCAGACAAGTTTCCTGAAGGCACAGAAAAATACACTAATCTAAAAGTGCTATCTACTTTAGCAGATTTTGGATTTTATAGTGGTCCTCTAGGGATGTCAAATATGCGTAAAGGATTTAGTGCTAAAAAAGCCTTGAACAATGTGTCTGATAAAATAAAGAAAAAAGAAATAGGCACAGGTTTAACTGCTAATAAACAAATAAAAGAATTTTTAACACAAGACCAAAATCTTATGTCACCTAAATCAACAAAAGGTATGACTAGTTTAAATAAAACATATAAAGAACTAAAACCACGAGAAGCGAAAGAGATGATATTAGAATTAACTAATCGCTTCAATCGTGGTGGTTTAGTTGAACAAAAAGGTTTAATGGCACGTAACTAACGATTATCGCCTGACCCATGTAATGTTCCACGTTCTTTCCTACTATGTAACTTCTTCAAGTTTTCTTTCAGAATATCATTCAATGGTACACCAACTTCTTTTGCCATCATAGCACAATACCAAATTACGTCACCTATCTCTGATGCTATGGCAATCTTCTTCATTTCAAAGCCTTCAACATCTTCCCCATCACGTATAAGTTTCTTTACCTTGCCTGCTACTTCCCCTGCTTCACTTGTCATACCTAATGCTAGGTATTCCAATGCTTTTTCTTTAGGGAAGATAGCAGTTTGACCTGCCAAGTCTTCGTATTTGTCAGGGGTTAATAATTCATTTATAAATAACTTATCCTTCATGTACTTCCTCGCTTCTTCTTCTAGCTTCATCCCTTTGTACCTTTTCTAACTGATTAAAATACGCAGTGTTGTAACCACGTTGCCATTCCTTTCTTTCTAGTTCGTTTGATTTCTTAGATGGTGACGCAAGTATTACTCTTGCATTACCTACCTTACGTGTATAAGGTCTACTATTAAAAGATGCATAACCTCTATCAAACATGTGTTTAATAATATGTTGAGGTCTCTTATTCTTCATACTTCTTCTCCTCTTTATTGAATATTGCATTTAAATCTTCTAAGTCTTCAACGTAAAACCATTCTCCTTTTTTATTGTACTTCTTTTTTACTAATAATTTATGGATACTTCTTTCAGCCACATGACGATTAGGAACTTTGTAAAACATAACTAGCTCATAGTTTCTAAAAGGTGAGCCTGTTTGATAGGCATTTAATCTATCTTCAGCATTAACTGCCTTACCAATCTTGTACCAATTAATCCAAGCTGTATTTGCTATGGCATATATTTCTCCTTCTTTTGTCTGTTCTATCTTTTGATGTGACCATGCATCATCTAGAGACTTGTATCTACCCGGCTTATGCAAGGGATTGGACTTAGGTATGTATTTACCATTGACAAACATTCTAGTTGTATTCTTACGTACATAAGAAGCTAACCTCTCTCGTCTGCCTGATGGTCTCACATACCATAGTTCTCCATCCTCAAATGTAGCAGGTGTTCTTAAACTATCGGTTAAGTCCATTGTATCTCCTATTTACTTTTAGTTTCTTTAGTCTTTTCTTCCTGCTGTGGAGGTCTCTCAAAGAATCTAACTAGATTATTTAGTTTACCATTCTCATGTTCTAATGCAGATAACTCTTTTTCTATAGTCTCCACAATAGTGGGATGGTCTCCTATACCTACAGGATTAGTCATCATGGCTTCTATGTTAGCTATATGACCATTTATCTGTCCTGATATCTTACTCTTTAATGCTTGTAATATCATTTCTCTCATTTTATACTCCTTTTTGGTTTTGGTTTTAAATGTAAAAACTCTCGTATATGTAGCTTTCTACCACGAAAGAAAACTATTAAGTTTATTGTCGTATTGATAGTGATGGCAATGAGTAACCACCACTGCCACCATAATATTTCATTTGTAGATTCTAACATTAACTAGCCTGTATGTCAACCATCTCACACGCATCTGCTGTGCAAGCTAATTCCCTTCCACCACTAGTTGTGTCCTCTTTCTCATAGTCTGCTAACTTAGACCAATCAATAGACTCAGGCATCTCATGTGATAATGCATAATACTTTACTTCATCTATATCTTGATAGGGTGCTTGAGCATACGTATGGTCACTGAAGGGCAGGAAAGATATACCTGATACTTCATCAAAGTTATCATATACCCATGCTCCCACTCTCATCCATTCATCTTCCTTAACAGACACAGTAACAGAAGGCTTGTGCTCACACCAATGTCTTTGGAACATAAGCCAATACTCTAACTGTTCAATGGCAGACATTTCCGTTCTAGTAACAGCACCTGAAGGTGACTTCATGGGAAAGCTAAATACAGTAGTGCTATCAGGCTTCATAACGTCAGGCTCACTAGGTATGCCACTATCTTTCATAAACTGTGTAATAGGGTCTTTATTATCCCCACGTACAGTCCTAATGTAGTAGTCATTATGCCTAGCATGAATACCTGAAGCACTATCAACTAATTGACTAACTGTACCACTAGGTTTAACACAAGTGATTGCAGTTGACTGTGATATGCCTAAATCTTTAGCCATCTTCTTATTAGTTTCTACTGCTACATCTCTTAATATGGTTAATATTTCTTCTGTCCATATATTAGTATCTAGTATACCTGTTAGGGAAACTCCTAATAGCCTTTCTTCTTCTGTATTATCTTTCCATACCTTACGTAGATACTTAAAGTTAGTTAGAGTAGATTGAAATGTACCAAGTATTGTAGCTATACGTACTTTTTCTTTTAGGGATACTAGGTCATCTGTGGCTCTACACACAACCTCTGTAAGATTACAGAACTGATATGGTCTAAGTATAATCTCACTACATGGGTTACAACCAAAATAGTGGTCAGCATCTCGCCTACCATTCTCTAGTGCTTTAACCTTGGCGGCTTGTCTATTAAATATGCCACGTTCTCCTGACTTAGATTCATATAAGGATGTCCATTCTCTCATAAATGTACCCATCTCAGGCTTACCTTTAAATGCGACAGAGTTATTAGCTAGTGCTCTCTGCCCTTCATTCTCCCACCATTGACCTGACTTAGCATGACGCATTTGGTCATCACCTAAGTTAGACAATGATATAAGAGCAGACCTACGTACACCACCAACAACTACAACCTCACCAATCTTGCACATAATATCATGGCACTCAATAGGAAACAATCGTCTGCCTTTAGCACCCTTGAACTTCTGTATACAAAAATGAAATAATTCAACTAACGGTGCAGGTCCTGATGCTCTACCACCAAATGTCTTTAGTCTTGCACCTGCTGGTCTGACCTGTGACACATCCCAAGTAGGT
>Ga0098036_1000871_pt1 | contig 12158 bp, 24 predicted proteins | sample 4_EtaG_FD_77064 | JGI IMG/M metagenome (GOLD analysis project Ga0098036, IMG submission 77064) | Marine viral communities from the Subarctic Pacific Ocean - 4_ETSP_OMZ_AT15127 metaG | ecosystem: Environmental > Aquatic > Marine > Oceanic | place: Pacific Ocean | collected 2015-01-07 | reverse complement strand
CCCGCCTCTAAAGTGCCTGTAATATTAATAGTCGCCCCTGCTCCAGTTGCAATATTCCCATTATCTAAGACGGATTGTAAATCTTGAGTTCCTCCCGATGCCGCTCCCCATGCCACTCCTACTCCTGTGGAAGTTAATACCTGTCCGGCAGCTCCTACTCCTGTTCCATCGGATAGTGTTCCCCGAAGATCAATAGCCGCAGTAGAAGGAGCAGTTCCTACAGCGGTATATTTATTGTTTGCTTTCCATTCATTATTTCCTGAAGAGTCTATTAAAACATTAGCTCCAAACACCCAAGTACCCGAACCACTTAAATCAACGGATTGATTATTAGAAGTGTTTCCCGCAGCAATGGTATCTTGTAGTGTACAACACGATGTAGAAGGTAGAGTATTAGACCACGCTAATCCTGTCCCTGTGGAAGTTAAAAAATATCCGGCTGTTCCTGTGGATCCGCTACCATCACTTATTTGACCTGTTGCATTAAAGTTTATAGAAGTGCTATTAACAGCTACTGTATTAGAAAACGTACTTGGACCTGTAACAGTTAGATAAGCCGGATCTAATATTTCTATATTTCCTCCTGCATTTTTAATAGATAAAGTAGCCCCATCAACTATAGCTTTTTGAATAGCTGTATTTCCTGCACTCAATGAATCATTCCAACTACAACAAGCTACTGATGGACTATTAATCCATTGTATACCTGCCGCTGTAGAGCTTAATATTTGTCCCGCAATTCCTGTTGTTCCACTTGCTGTAATTGTAGTAGGATAAATAGTTCCTGCCACAGATATATCTCCGGTTAAATTAATATTTTCAACAGCTGTATTTCCTGTGTCTAATACGGATTGTAATCCCTGAAGAACACCTGTTCCTCCTATTAAATCACTTATTAAAAATGTAACTGTTTCGTTATTATTACTAACATCAGTTGCAATAAGTAAGTCATCCATTGCCGGTGTGACCGTAGGGTATACTGTAGTGTTTTCAATTTTTGCCATCTCTTAAAATTTTACAATTCTATATTGCACATTAATAATAATATCTCCACCGTCTCCTGTTGGATTGCTGTTTATGGCTCCCAATGTTAAAGAATCACCTCCTGCAGCATTATTATAGTAAGGGGCGGGTATAGCTAAAGCCGGGTGTGGAAATGCCACCACATTATTAATACCGTTAAATAAAGCTGCGGCATCCCAACTAAAAATTGCATTATCCTCATCAGGACCACATCTTACCTCTAACTTGTCTGCAAATGTATAAGCCATATCTTTATATATATATTTTATAATAGCAGAGATAGGTAAAATATATTCTCCCGCATTACAAGTTAACAAGACTTTTGGATTAGAATATAATGTCATAATCTCATATTTATCTAATGTAATCTCTAAAGTGCTTATTCCAAAATAATCTTGAAATTGGGAAACCGTAGCGGTTTTGGTAGCATTATTATCATTAACATCAGTTAATACTACATAGTCATTTGCCGTAGGAATGATATTAGGATATACAGTAGTGTTTTCAATTTTAGCCATTAGCTTCTTTTTCTTCTTTTTCTTTTTCTTCTTCTTTTTCTTTTATTTTTACCTCACCAGTTTCCATGTTAATTATAGAATCTGCTCCATATTTTTCTAACAGAGTTTTTTCTACAAGCTGAAACTCAGCTTTTAATTGTTCTACTCTTAGACATAACCCATGTTTTTGTAAGGTTAAATCTCCCAACTGTGTTTTTAAAGTATTAAACTCAGTATTCATTGTTTGCAACTGAGTTAATTCTTGCTCGTCAATTTTTTTCATTTTAATAAATTTAAGTTATAATTAATTTATTACAAAGATAATAAAAGTTATGGAATATAATTTACTTTGCTTGACCTCTCTATTTTTATAATAGTTACTTTTTTATCTTTTCAATAGACCTACCACCAAAATAAGCTCCAATCACTGTTATTAATACTAATTGTAATAAGTCGGTCCATTTATTATCTACTTCAAAATTAATAGATCCTGCGTCTATAAATATCATTAAGACTGTGCATACCACTAAAAATATTAACACCATAGGTCTTACATTTTTACTGAGCCAGGAATCGCTTCCCATATCACTTTTCCATCTTTCTGTTACATTCTTTTGAATTTCAGCTTCTGCTGCAATAAAGATTTTTTCCATTTCCATTTCAAATGCAGCCTTCTCTTCTTTGGTTTGAATAAACTTATCAGCAATTCCTGCAACTTTACCGGCAATATCTAAAGCTCCTTTTCCAAATATTTTTCCTAATATACTCATGATTGTTTTCTAATATGTTCTAATATAATATCTATTTTCTTTTTTATTTCCTCCATATTATCTGCTGCTCTTTCGTGATGACGAGAAAATTGATTTTTCACTTCATATAAACTAAATACTAAAAATCTATATAAAGCATATAGAGCACCTAATAATAACACTAAGGGTAATCCGTACCCTTCTATTAATTGTAAAATCTCGCTCATGAGTATAACCAAATTGCTTCAGCCTTATCCGAATCGTTATCTACATGTATAAAGGTCTTTGAAATTCCAAGACGAGTGAACCCAACATTAATTAAAGCTCTAACCATTATAGATCTCTTTTCTGAATTGCCACACGCAATATCAGCAGCACATCCTTTTAGATGTGAGCTATTCTTTGAGGCTTGATATCCTCTATCTATTAAATCTTGATTGTAAGCGTGTGTTCGGAATCCGGATGTTATCTTGAAAGGTATGCCCGCTTCTTCTCTGGCAAAGTCTAACATTTCTAAAAACTCATGTCTCATATTTTTCCCTGAACCTGGCTCACCTGGAGAATCAAACTCACTGTGGGTAAAATATTTCATGATTACTTTTTCTTTTTTATAAACTTATAAATCGTAAAGGCAATAGCAAGTGAAAGCGAAACAAACTGAAGGAGTTCATTACACTGCGTGAGGGTTAAGGTTAGGGCACCACCATTAGCGGCTATTACTTCTACTGTGTCTTTCATATCTATACTCATTGTTTAATAATCTAAGGTGGTTGTTTGTATGTAAACTATTTCCCCTACGCTTGTTGTTGTTTGTATCCAATTCATAAATGCAAATATATAAAATTAATTATTTATGTTGTTAGATAATTATAAATGGCCTTCCCCCCTTTAACCACCTTACTCACAGGTATTACGTCTAACAGACTCTTAGGTGTTACTGCCTTGGCTATTTTCTTACCAATTTTACCTTCACCAAACTCTCTTTTTTTATTAAAGTTATATTCTCGTTTTTTCTTTTTAACAACATTACGATGTTTTTTATTGGTTTTATTTTTTCCTGACGTATCGGGCATAACTATATATTTTTATGATGGTTGTGTAGGAGGCGCTGGTCTTACATCCCATTCGGATTTTCCGGTAGGATCTTTTCTAATATAATCATTTATTTCTGTCTGAGAGTGAGTTGTCTCCCCTGATTCTTCTAAGATTGTTTTTATAGAGGAAGGAGTCTCTCCTACCCAATGTACCATGACTTCTGTTTGGTTAGTATTCCATCGTGCGCTATCCCAACTATTTTCCATAACCTGGCTAAAGTCAATAGCCGAAGCATCTGATATGGATATTATGGTATAATGTAAATCTCTTGCCATAATTATAAAGGAGTATCTGTGGAAACATTAGAAGCATCCATATTAGCTAAAGTAAAATCACACCCTCCCACTGTGTCAGGTAAGGGATTTGTAAAGGTTCCTGAAGGATTAAAGCATGGCCAATAATTAGTTAAACTACCTGAAAAACTAAAGTCCGATGCATAACATTTACCCGCTGTATTAGTATATAACTCAGTGAGTTCAGCATCACTCATGGATTGAGACCAAATTGCAATTTCAGTTAGGTTTCCTTCAAAGTCTTGACCTCCAGTACTGTTTGATGCTATATTGGTATACCCCGCAGTGTCAAATGCTAAGCCCACAGCAGCTGAAATATCTTTTGTATCCGACTGTGCTCCATTAACTACCCATCTACCAAAACTTCCACGTGATGCAGAATAAGCAACATGATACCAAGTAGCATTAGAAAATCCATAATTAGATGCATCGGAGGTCCAAGGTACTCCATTTATAACCATTTTACCACTGGTGTTGAAATAAATACTCCAATTATAAGCTGATCCGGTAGTGTGTAATATACGTTGATTGACGCCTCCTCCGGTAGTGTCTGGAGTCTTCACCCAAAATGAAATACAAAAATTACCTGTACCAGCATTCCCTAAAAGTGGAACATTATCAAGAGGAGGGTTTGTGTCTCCATTTTCTGTTGCACCATCAAAGGCTATAGAGTATCCTGTAGAACAAGAGTATCCGGGGGAAGCGCCTCCTGATATAGAGGTCCATTGATTTGCATTTCCGTTACCCAGTCCAATTCCCATATTACCACATTGCTACAATATTAGAAGCATCCGTAGAGGTTACTTTAACTTGTACTACTTGAATAGGTAAAAATGATCCGTTAGCTATATTTTTATAAAGTACAAATTGATTAGCAGGCGCGGCTGCTGTAGTAGTATTTCCATTTTGTTCCGCCATTCTTACATTAACATCTCCCGCGGTACCTATAAATAAAGTACAACCTATAGTAGGTCGAGCATATATAGAATAAGAATCTGACGCTCCCCCTGCTACAGACCCAACAATACTAAGTTGTGTGTCAGAATTTACACTCACTACCGTCCAAGCTAATCCCGATGTAGTATTGTAAACAATCATCCCTTGTTTAATACCTACTTCAGTAAATTTAGCTGTAGCGTCATCCAGTGTTATGCTTCCGAAATTTCCTACTGTACTTACAGTTGCACCTGTAGCGGAATCTAAAACAACTATTGATGAAGGATCAGGAATACGCACAGTGTCATTTGGTATAACCGCTAACGCTTCTCTGCTTTGTAATTTTTGATATGCCATTATTTTTTATTTATTTATTATCATAAGGAAATACTCTATTTAAAGTATCCTTTCTTTTATTACATCCGCAATCTTTTCCAGTAGCCTTTGCTACTGTATCTACCACCTTTTTAATTCCGGTGGCTTTAGTAAATTTTTCTATACTATCTCCTAATCCCTTAGATCGGGATATAGAGGTAGTTATTTTTTGTCTCTGCATGACTACTTTTTACAAGTGCACAGTTTATTAGGACATAAAGCAACATTAAACATTAGTTTAGATATTACCCAATTCCATTTACACTGAAACTTACACCATAGATTAGAGATTGATTCTCCTAACCAAATTAATAATTTACCCATCTTAACCTCGTTTAGTTTTGCACCCAAAGTTGTTAGCATAATTAGCCATCTCTACCACCTCTTTGGAGTACTTATCAGTCTTCTTCATCACAGCAGAAGCCGCACTACATGCGTCTTTAAAACCATGATTTTTAGCCCACTTGGTAAATTTACCTCGATTAGCTTTTTTAATCTCTGGAAATGCTCCTTTCTTTTTAGTTCTTCCGGCCATTATTTTTTAATGTGTTTAGAGATATGAGACCCTACATTATTAATTTTTTCATATGACATATTGTGATCTCCACCATATGCATGACCATAGTCTTTTTTAGACATAGCTTTAGACTCATCTCTACGGTCTTTTAAAGACTGAGAGTGTTTCCCTCTGTGCTTACTTCCTAAAGAATCGTCTAATCTTGCGTTGTAACCTTGCTTTTTCATAATTTATAATTTTTAATATTTTACAAAGATAGTTATTTTTTTTATTTTTTAAAGTTTATAACTTAATCCCACTCTTATACTTCCTTCTTCCTCTGATTCTAATTCTTTTATATAGTATGGCTCAACATATAAATCTTTCCATACTTTTAATGAATATCCAACTCCTATACTTAATGTCTCTTCTTCTTCGGTTGCTAATTGACCTACAACATATAAATTGTCATTTATTCCATATCTCCCAAAGAGATCATAAGTTTCTCCGTTCTTTACTATTCCTGCTACTATATTGTTATGGATATATCCTATCCCAATATTATCTGTGAAGTTTGCTGTTCCCCAGCTCTCTCCTTCTGCCGGCTCATTAACCGTAGTTGTCACCATGTACTGTGCCGAAGCTACTAATGATAACAACGCTATCCCAACTGTTAATATATATTTTCTCATTTTTTTGTTTTTAAAATTATTTTTACAAAGATACTATTATTTATTTATCTAATTCCAAGTAGTATCCCATCTATTAATCTCTAAAGCTGGCCTGCTTTTTTTTCTCCATGCCGATTTCTTTGCGCTCCTTACTTTTCGGCTCATTTTCGTTTTACCCGTAACTCTATTTTCTTTTCTCTCTGATCTTTTATTTATTCTTTCCCCTCGCTTAGTGCTTCTTGTTATATTTCTTTCTAATCGCCTCTTTTCTCTGTCTTTACTTTTAGCTAATCTGGATTTTTTCTTATCAACTAATTTAGTGTTTTTGTCTTTAAGTTTAGCTATCCTTTTATTTAAAGAAGCAATTTTTTTATCCTTTTGTTCTTTAGTTAACTTAGAATTACTATTAACTTCTCTTTTTTTATCTTGAAGGTTTTTTGCTTTTTCTATATTTTTATCCCCCTTTCTTTTTGTTCTTTCCTTTATCTTTTCTCTTTTTTCTTTAGACTTCTGTTCTATCTTACTCTTTTTATCAGCACTTTTAGTTTTACTTTCCTCAAGCTTTCTTTTAGTTTCCTCTTTATTTTTTTTAACTTTATATTTAGAGGCTTGGGTTGCTTCCTTTTTTGCTTGCTTCTCTTTGGCTTCTTTTATCTTTGCTGCAGCTTTATCATCTGCTTTCTTTTTTCTTCGTTCTTCTTTCTCCGCTTTAAGGGTGCTTGCAGATTTGACTGTAGTCTTCTTTTTTACAACAGGTCTATCATGTGGTCTTCGATTTATTTTTTTAGCCATAGTTCTATAGTTTGCTTTTATCCGTTTTATCTAAAATTCTTCGAGTAACCGATTTTCCCTGCCCTCTTTTATAATGTTTAGTTACTGATTTTATTTTTCCTTTGTTAGGACCAAATCTAATAACTCTCTGCCTTCTTTTAGTCATTTGATTTCCATCATCATAGACAATCTTTTCTTTACGTTTTGTCTCTTTCCCTTCTTTATTTACTTTAGACTTAAATGTTTTTTCCCAGATATTTTTATTTCCATAAGGAATATCAGCAGGTTCGTGTCCTAAGTATCCTTTATTATATTGACTCACTCTTTCTTTAGTGGTAGTAGTTCCTCTTTTATTAGTCTTAACTACTTTTTTAGATTTAGCGTCTTTAACATAATTCTTTTTTACGGTACGCTTCTTTTTTTTCTTATCGTCTGGCATAATTAAGGTTTCAGTTTAAGTGCAGGAGTCTTAGACAAAGGTGTAGATAAGTCTCTTATTTTTTGATCTATCTTAGCAGCCCTTCTTTGAACTGGCTTTAATCTCCGATTAGTTCTTTTAAAAAGCTTATCTAATTTCTTTTGTTTTTTTTCATCACTTATATTCATAGCTTCAATCTTATCTCTTTTGATATCAGCCTTCCCTGTTATTTTTTGAGCACGATCTGTAATACGAGCATCTCTTTTTCTCAGTCTATGAAGTTTCTTTTCTGCTTTGGTCTTTTTCTTATCGTCTGGCATAATTTTGTTACTTTTGTTTCTGCAAAGATACAAATTTAATTTAATGCCAAATATAATAAGAAAGAACTACGATAGAGTTCAACCCTCCCACGATTACATGAAGTATTGGAGGGTGATAAGGTACTGGGCTAAAGCCAAGTATAAGATCGGAACTCCCGATATTGATATGTTATTTTTTCTCTATAGCGAACAGATATTTAACAAAACAAAGTTTAAAGAGTTTGAAGAGTGTATGTCTTGGGATGAATCCCGGTTTCATCAGCTTCTTAAACAGGGGTGGATCCATGTATGGAGAAAACGTCAAGGTAAAGAAACAACTCTATATGAACTATCCTATAAGGGTAAACGCTTGATTAACACACTATATAAGAAATTAAATGGAGAAGAAATAGGAGAAAGCCCTCAGGCTAATCCTTTATTCAGGCACGATGCTTCTTATATGGATAAGATTTACCGTAATATGATTATAGAATTAAATGAATTTATAAAACAACAACGACATCTCTCTCAAGAATAACAGTATAAGGATTGTTATCAATCAACATTTCATGTCCTGCAGCTCCATCATAATATATAATATCTTCACTATTTATTACTGTAACCTGAGTTCCTGCTTTAATAACTTTTCCTTTTTTATATCTAAAATTTGAAGCATCTTGATTAGATAATAATAATCCTGACTCTGTTTTTAATTCTTCTTTAATTTTTTTAATTATAATGTACTTACCTATTGGCTTCATATTCGTCTTTTTGTTTTAATTTAAATCTCATTTTATTATTAGTCCCATACAAATACTTTAACACTCTTAATCTATGATTACCATGAGTAGTTATATGTGTGGTTATTCCATCTGGTGGTCCAACTACATTAGCTCCTGGTTCAATTAGTATATCTTGTCTTAGACCTTGAATTTTTATATCAGCTATTAACTGAGCCCAATTATATTCTTTGTCCTCTATAATTAAATCTCTCATCTTAATGTGGTCATAATCTGACGCAACCTCTTTTAATTGTTTATATACAATAAGAGAATCATCAAAATCTATTCTATACATTAGTAGATCTTTTATCCCACTTCTCTAAGTTGTCTAAAAGCTTTTTATTAGGACACTCTGTTTTAAAAAATAATGATAACAACCACTTAAGCATCGTTATTAATTCTTGCATGAGTAACTATTGCGTTAGTAGTAAGAATGGTGGTGGCTACACTAATAGCATTAGATAAAGCTTGAATAGTAACACGTGCTGGATCTACTACGCCCATCTCAAACATATCCCCATATTTACCAGTAACAACATTATATCCTTCATTATTTTTAAGCTTCTTTTTATAGATGTCTTTTTTATCTAACCCTGCGTTTATTAAAATTTGTGCTAAAGGAGACTCTAATGTTTCTTTAATTATTTTATTCCAAGGAGAATTTCCAGTATAATTTTGCGCGATGTTATGTAATAATAATCCTCCCCCCGAAACAATCCCTTCCTGCAGGGCGGAACGCACTGCACAGACAGAGTCATCGACTCTGTCAAATTTTTCTTTTTGCTCTATATCAGATGTCGCTCCTACATGTATACATCCTATTCCTCCAACTAAAGAAGCTATTCTTTCATTAATAAAGTCTTTTTCATGTTTAGCTGTTAATCTTTCTTGCTGGTCTCTAAGCTCATCTACCCTTGCGATCATCTCCTGAGTGATTTCTCCATCTTTAATAATGATAGTAGAGTCTTTGCCTACTATAATCTTATCTGCATATCCTAAGTCTTCCATTCTAATTAGAGATAAATCATCTCCTGTTTTTTCAGAAAAGTATTTAGCTCCTATAGAGAATGCAATATCTTGCATTAGTTCGTGGGTCTTATATCCAAATGAGGGTGGAGTGATATTACAAAACTTTAATCCATTACGCTGCACATTAGCAGCCATCGTATTTACTACATTACCCGAACAGTTTCCTATAATAAGAAGTTTCTCTCCTGCATTAATAATGGGTTTAAGTATAGCTTCTATCTGTAATATATTATTTATCTCACTATCACATATTAGAACTTTTACCCCTTCATATATACACTCATCTTTTCTGTGATCATTAATAAACATAGGAGATGTCCATCCTCTATCCACCTTTATACCATTAGTAACCTCCGCATAAGTCTTGTCAGTTTGTGATCGCTCCACTGTTACTATACCATCATGCCCCACTTCTTTATATGCTTTAGCAATTATCTCACCCAGCTCCGTATCATTGTTAGCAGAAATGGTAGCAATATCTTTTAACATAGCATCTGTTACATCTACAGCCGCATTTTTAATATGATCCACTATATCCTCACCTATAGATCTAAGCTTTCTTACAATCTGAATTGTATTATCTCCCTCCTTAATATATTTCTGTCCCGCCTTTACTAAAGCCTCCGTTAGAACAATTGCTGTAGTTGTTCCATCTCCGGCTGTATTAGCTGTTTTCTCCGAAGCTTGCTTCATCATCCGAACCGCAAGGTTCTCTATAGGGTCAATAAGAAAGATTGATTTAGCAACAGTCACGCCGTCTTTAGTTACTGTTAATCCTTGAGTGTGCTCAGTAGACTCTATCAAGACTGTCTGGCCCTGTGGGCCCAGAGTTGATTTAACTGCGTTAGATATTTTAGAGATTCCCGATATGAGTTTTGTTTTAGCGTCCTCATTAAACGCAAGGTCTTTAGGTATGTATCCTTGGTCTGCCATGTTGTTATAATTTAAGTTAATTTAATTTAATGCAAAGATAATAAAATATATTATACTTAGTGACGGAGTGTTGAATAATCATTCTATATTTATATATATATATTTTCCTATTATATATATTATTTCTTTCTTTAAAATATTGACTTCAACTCAACACTTTAACACTAATAGTAGTTAAATATATAATAATCAATAAGTTAAGTTAGTGTTGACTTTAAAAAAGAGTAACACTAAAGTGTTATAGATTAACACTAATATAAAAAAAAAGAGGCAAACCGTAGTTTAACCTCTCTTTCACAACAGAACAAATGGGAATCTTTAGAACTCTAACTCTCGCCAGTTCTTTTTGTTTTCAGCTAATTCAATACCTTCAGCTATTCTATTTATCTTTCTATCGTTCTTAACTGCTCTTTTAATTCGAGCTGCCTCAGCAATACCACTCTCACCTTCTCTTCTCTCATTAATTAATCTACCGTCTTTTACATATAAGCCTCCAACATTGTTAGATCCTGCAAATGGGTTTGTCATTTTTTTCATAGTTTTATTTTTTAGTTACTCTCCAGTTCTTTTTATCCTTGCTCTCCTTGCGTTTCTCCTTCTTTGACGATCTAATCTTTCTCGCTCACTTAAAGAATCTCTTTTTTCTTTTTTACCTCTTGTTTCCAGGCCTTTTTGCATTCTTTCGTCTCTTTGTTTCTTCGTTTCTGTTTTATAATCTATCTTAGTTTTTAAAGGAGGGTCTTTCTTTTTTGGTGCCCCGGCTTTTCCTTTTTGAGTTGTTTTCTTTATTCTTCTTTCTGCTGCACTTTTCTTTTTTGCTTGCTGTGTTTGATAAGTAAAGACAGATACTCCTGCTTTTTTCGCAGCAGCTCTATCTGCCTTCCTCTTAGCTATTGTAGCAGCAGATGCTTTTTTCAACAGAGGCTTCTTAACCTTTTTAGGTTGCTCTTTCTTAAACTGATCAAATTCACTTCTGCTTAAAGGGAAGTCCATCTTTCTTTTACTTACTCTTGTTGTTTTTTCGGGCATGATGTTTTATTTTTTACAAAGATATAAAAAATATATTAATAGAAATTTAATAATTCCAACGTATCTCTATCTGACTTATTAAATCAATATCTAAAATACTTTCTCCATTAGATAAGAGATCTATTATACTGTTTTTTAGAATTATTATTGCGTCATCGTAAGGGGTGGTTTCTGGTTCTACCTGAAAAAACGAAACTCTTGAGAGCGTACCAGGTGTGGTGCCAGGAAACTGCAAAATAATTCCCTTAGGAGGAGGAAGCGCTGTATTTAAAAAAAAGGCACCAGTTATAGGAATAAGACGTTTCGACGCTCTGGGAAATCCATACTCCTCTACTCTTAGATATTTTTTTTGTGTAGTCATAATGCAAAGATATTAAAATTTTTTAGATGTGCTGGGGTTGAGGGTTATTGTAGGTGATACGATGAGAGTAGGTGTAGAGAAAGGGGGTGGGGGGGGTTGTTTGATTTTGTTGCTTTTGTTTTTTTTATGGGGAATTTTTGCCGTTTTTCTGTTGGGGTTGTTGGTGTGGTAGCTTGTCTGCTCTGCTCTGCTCTGGCTCTGTTGCTTGTTTGCTCTTGCTCTTGCTTGGCTCTGCTCGTTTGCTTGCGTATGCCTTCCCCTTCCCCCACTTTAAGACAATAAAGCGTTAACCTTCCCTTAATTAATCCCTTAAATTTGTTGATTAAGGACAGAGAGAACTCTGTTAATACCCCAACGAACACCCCAAAACACAAACAAAACACATAATTTAAACAAGATTT
>Ga0098036_1000869_pt1 | contig 12175 bp, 4 predicted proteins | sample 4_EtaG_FD_77064 | JGI IMG/M metagenome (GOLD analysis project Ga0098036, IMG submission 77064) | Marine viral communities from the Subarctic Pacific Ocean - 4_ETSP_OMZ_AT15127 metaG | ecosystem: Environmental > Aquatic > Marine > Oceanic | place: Pacific Ocean | collected 2015-01-07 | reverse complement strand
TAAGGAAAGCGGTAAGAAAAGCATTAAAAGTTTGATCAAAATTATGTTTGTAATTACCTAAAGAAGTACCAACAGCATAGTTCATAACTTCTTCTTGACCAGCTTCTGTAAAAGCTTCTAAAAGAGTTACTTGAGTAGCTTCTTTTACACCTTTTTTTGTAATTACATTTTTTAAAGCTTCGTGATACCTACCTTGAATCATTAAAGCAAAATAACTTTTAAAATTTTCTTTTAAATTTTTAACAGCTTCTGATTTTGCTTTTTTTCCTAAAAACATTTTACCAACAAAAAACGCGTTACTAGACATATCAAGCGCTGTGTTGATACCACCAGTCATCATAGCAGCATTAATATCTGCGCCGCCAGAGTTAATAACCTCTAACATAGCGTTTAATTTTTGCTCGTCATTTAATGTTTTCCATTTTTCTTTACCTATAATTTGCTCGGCTTTACCTCGCACTATACCGTCAAAAGCTGCACCTGCTTCTTGAACCATAGTAGACATACCACCAGAAAACCAACTAAACATTAGTTGAGCTGTTTGATCACCTAAAGCTTCTGAATAATTATTTAAGCTTAAGTTTAACTTGCCATCTTTAAACAACTGTGGAGAAGGCATTTTGTTAAGTATTTCTTGGTATTCAGTAGCTTGATAAATTTTAGATAAAATAGTTTCGTTATGCTTTTCTATTTGCTCTTGAAGCATAACTTTTAAATCTTTTACTTTATAATTTCCAAGAGGTATATTGTATTTTTTATTTTCTGGCTTAGTTATGTCTGCAGTATAACCGTAGTTATAAACATCATCATCTGACAGTTTAGACATTTTTTCTAAAGCTTCTTTTGCTTTTTCAATTCTTCTTGAATAATTTATTGCTTCAAACTGTTTTATAGCCATTGGTATTTGTATTCTACCAGTTCTAGCTAATCCAGTTAAAAAGCCATAATTAGCAATAGTGTTTCCAAATTGTTTTTGTATAGCTCTTTTTCTATTTAACTTATTAAGTCTTTTGCCAAAAATACTATTAACAGAAATATTATTATTGACTAACATTGTTTTTACATCTTTATTGTTAAACCAAGCTTCAGAAATAATATCTTGATATTGTTTTTCAAACTTTTTTAAAGCTTTGTTTGTAGCATATTCACCTAACTCTATTGCTTCATATAGCTCTTGTTGCATGTTGTTTGTTAGATCAGATAATTTTGTGTTTATTTCAACGTTTATATCTTGTATTGCTTGTTGACCTTTTTCAGATTTATAAAAATCTGTAGTTATTTTAAGATGTAATTCATCTCTATGATTTAGTAATTGTTCAAAATCTGCTTTTTCAATATCTATTTCTTTTCCATCTTCAGTTTCTAATTTAGCTAAGCTTATTTTTTCGTAATTTTGTTTATATAAATCAAAATCAAAATCAACATCGTAATATTCACTTTCTGGATTTTGTAACTGATTTACACGATTATTTATAATTGAATTTAGTATATTTGATCTATCTTCTGGTGTTACAGGATATTTTCCATCACTTAAAGAAATAAGTTGTCTTGTTCTTCTATCGTTAACAAAATTCATAGGAACTTCATACTCTTCAATATCTACTAATTTACCTTGTTCATTTATTTCTTTAACACTTATTGTTAAATTATTATTAGGTCCAACTCCAGATGGCTCTACGTATATACCTATACCATTTAATTTTTCGTTTAACTCTTCAGCGGCTTCTTTTTGAGATTTTGTTCTTTTATATTTACCAAAAATAGAAAAAGACTCTCTTTCTTCTCCAAAAAATGATTTATCAATTTTAAATGGTATAGCTCGTACAACTACTTCTTCTAATTGTATTTCTTTTTGTTTAAATAAATCATCTTGAAATTTAGAATTTATAATAGAATAATCTCCTTTATATTCATCGTTATTAGCTGTAGCAACATAGTCTTTTAATATATCTGTATCCCAATTGTACTTTTCTATTTCTTGAGTAAACAAACCATTTACAACATCCCAATCACCCGCGTATACAGGGTTGTTATACGTAGCAACATAGTCTTTTAAATCATTTTCTAATTCTTCCATGTTTTATTGTATTATCTTGATGTTCCAGCGTTAGCCTTTAGTTGTGTAACTGTGTTGTTGTATTGCGTGTTGTATTGTTTTTCTAAATTATCTACTTGACTTCGTATAAGAAACTCTTTTAAATTTACTGATTCATCATCATCGGCCTCTAGATCTTTAAATTTTTCGTAAATAAATTCATAATCTACGGTATCATCAGTAACTCTTTCACCTCTTATTTCGTTTACTATTGCAAACCTATTATCAGGATTTTTATAATACTCACGTAATCCTTCTATATCCGTTTCTTCTGGATCTTGGCTTGCAATCACTTTTTTTATATGTTCTTCAATTTCTGCGTCGCTAACATCAGAAGTATCCGGATCGCCTATTTTATTACCAAAAGCTACATCAGTTGGAGGCTTGATAAGATTTTTAAATTCTTGTGTTAATGTTACGCCATCTTCTTCGTACTTTTTTATGCCATATCGGTATGCCATATAAAGATCTATTAAAGGATCATTACCGTCTATTTTTTTATACATGTAATCTACAACGGCTCTTGGATTATTTTTAAGTTGTTCGTTTATAGTTGCTCTAACATCACTTTCTATATTTTTTTGAATAAAATTAGCTCCTTTACTTTGCTTAGTATTACCATCTGTATTAGCAATAGTTCTAGTGTCTGATTCCATTAATTTTAAACTTTTTTCTAAACTATCATTATAAGCTGTACCTATATGTTTATAAAGTTGATCCGATGTAACTTCTTCTGAACCATCTTTTGTTTCAACTGTAAAAAATAATTTATTACCTTCACGTCGAACTTTCATTCCTTCACCTTCGTCACCTTCATAAAAATTACCTTGAACAATATTATTTAAATTTATATTTTGTTCATCTGTATTAGCTTCAGAAACAGAATTTGTATTTATTGTTTGTTTTATAGTATTTGTAAGTGTAGCTACAGTATTTAAATTTTCTTTCATTTTAATTACACCTTTATCTACTTGATTCATTGTTTCTACGGCTTGTGTATATAGTGGGTTATTAGACTGTCCTTCAAGTCTAGCAGTTATAGCAGCGCTTTGAGCATAATTATTCTTTTGTTCTATTGAATAATCTTTTATTAAATTACTTAAATTTTTTGACACACCAAAAGCATCAATAGTTTCTTGTTTGTTTATTATCTCTTTAGTTCTTTTGTTTAGTTTTTCTAATCTTTTTCGTTTAGCTTTTTTTACTTTTCTCATTTGCTTATCTACTTGAGTAAGCTGTTTTGTAATAGGATCAATAATTTTACTATAATCTTGAGGCATATTTTCACTGCCTAATATTGTACCAATTTTATATAATAAGTTTGTATTTACTGTTGCCATTTTTTATTTTTATTATTTTATTGTCTATAATATTCACGAAGGTTACCCATTGAAAACCCTCCTTCAAAACCTCCTCCAGCAGCATAACCACCTAATACAGCACCACCTAATTGACCTATACCACCTATTACTTGTTGTCTACCAGCTTCTAGTGCTGCTCTAGTAGCTTCAGCTTCTCCAGCTGCTAAACTTAATAATCCTTGTGTTTTTTGGTATTGTAAGCTTCTTGAAGCTTGTTCACCAGATAATCTCATTTGTCTTGCTCTTTCTTCTCCTTGTAATGATAGTAATTTACCTTGTGCTCTTGCTCTTTGATTAGCTGCTTCTTGTTGTCCTATAGAAACTGAAGCTCTTTGTGTAGCTAATTCACCTTGACGAGCCATTGACTGTGCTAAACCAGCAATACCACTACCACCTGCCGCTCCAGACAATTGTTGCATAATGTTTGCTCTTTGTTGAGCACCTTGCTGTGCTTCAAATTGAGCTTGTTGTTGATTTACAGTTAAATCTTCATAAATATTTTCTTTATATAAGTTTTGTACATCAGCATATATATTGCTAGTATCTAAATCTTTAAAAGCTTTTACTTGGTCTTCTAATCGTTCTCTAGCATCTTGAGCTGCCTTCTTTCTTCTACCACCAAAATCTATACCACCATATATTTGTGCAGCTCCACCAACAGCAGCCATTGCTAATGGTAAATATTTCATTGGAGATATTTTTTTACCTACAGCCATAATATTTTATTTTTTATTAACATAATTTGTTATTTATTGATTATTTTATAGTTACAGTTTTTATACTTTTTTTAAAAATCACTAAATAAAAATCGCTCTACATCAAAAAATATAGTAGCGTTTTCTATTCCCATTTTTTTAATTTCAATATCACCAGTTATAGTAACTATATTAGAGGTGCCTGAAAAAGTTAAAGTTTGTCCATTTTGTAATAAATGACCTGTTGGAGAAACTGTTAAATTAGAACCGCTAATAGCAGTAACTTTTGGTGTTCCACTAGTTGTGTTTATATTTACACCACTAACTTCTGTTCCTAACATTATTCCTGTTGTACTAGCAACATCAAAGTCTGATAACGAAGCAGAACCAGTTGCGCTAGAATCATCTATAGTAGTTGTTATTTCAGTAAGTGTTAACTTAACATTACTTAATTCAACTTCAGTACCAAAAGTTAAAGATTTTATTTGATCTTTACCATAACCTATAATTCTAACGTTAGCATCGTCTTTTAAAGCATCAGCTTGTTTTTCACTAAACGTTAAATTTCCAGCTTGAGCAGTTATAATATCATTTGTTAGTGTTGGTATGTTACCTTCTGCATCAACTCCTTTTATTTCTTCAATAACTACAGAAGTACTAGATTCTGATATAGAACCATTTTTATCAACAGTTTCTATTGTATAAGAAGCAGATTCTCTATAATCTTTAACAGTAGAATTATTAGTTACATTAGCACCGGTTACTTTTGAAGGATCTAATAACATACCATTTGTTATGCCTGCTATATTATCAACTGGCCACCTATAATAAGTTGAACTACTAACATCTTCACCTGGTATTGCTTTACCAGCAGAACCAATTGTAACAGTACGAAAAGCACATAAATCATTTGTTGTTGGTATTCTTTTTATAGCAAAAGATCTAGCGCTAGTAGCTGTTAGTGTAATACTAAAAGATTTTTTAGGGTATGATTTTCCTATTGTATTTGTAAAAGTTTGAACGCCTGTAGTTGAACCAGCGTCACTAGCATCAAGTGATTTTGCTGGTCTAGGTGTCATGCTTGCAAAAGGGCCCGTAAAAGTTAAAGTTGCTTCGTCAGAAACAGATCCAGTAGGTGCAGCTCTAATAGTATAAGTATCTGCAACCCCACCCACATTAACAGCTGCTATAGAAGTGTTAATATTAGTACCGCTTACTTTGTCTCCTACTCTTACACCTTTAGTTAAATAACTAGTGTCCATAACAAGTGATGTTCCAGAACTTATAGCACCATCTTTAGTATCTGTCACTATACTACCACGAGTAGGTGCAATACAAGACATTGTTAATGTTTTAGCTACACCTTGTTCTAGTTTTCTTATAAATAAATTAGAATCAGAACCTACACTTGTTTTAAAATCAATAGTATTATCGGCTTTAAAAAAAGGTCTAAATGCAATATGTTTAGAATTAAGTTCTGCAAATATATGAATTGTATAAGTATTTAGTCTACTACCATCAGCAGGAAAAGATATACTATTGCTATATGAACTTCCTGTAATTACTTTTGTTTTTAATCTTTTTTCTGATGTAACCCATGTTTTTGTACCAAAATCATAATAATTAACAGTAGAATTATCATCAAAAATCATCATACTAAATGCAGCGTTATTTTCCCCATAAATTCTAAACTGTCTAGTTTCTCCATTATGAGATATTATACTTGTATCAATCTCAATATTAAATATTGTTTTTTGACTAACATCTTTAACAATTTCAGTAGAAGTATCAGGTTGAGGTTGTTTTACTTGTTTTTTTACTTTTTCAGAACTATATGGTTTTTCTAAATTTAAATTTTCTTTAGTTAACGTTGCTCTTTCTAAAACAGGTTTTTTTAACTGTTCTTTATGTCTAGCTATAGCTCTTCGATCAGACGCAGATCTAGGAGTGATAACACCTTTAACACCTAAAGGAATTTTTTCTTCTACCGCACTTTGTTCTGTTCCTGCTGTTTCTGAACCTTCTCTTGCAGCTAATGATTCTTCATATGCTAATTCATCTCCGTCTCTATATGACATATATTATTATTTTTATTATTAACTATTTATTGTTATATCTGATCCAACTACAAACAACTCAGCTTTTTGTTTAGAATTATTTGAAAACTTTACATCAATATAATAACCTAATAAACCAGAAGTATTTGCTGATTTATTTTTTGAAAACATTATAAAATTACCTTCAATATTACTAGGCGTTATTGTGGTTAATAAATCAACTGTTATAGATTTTTCTTCAACAGCAATAACAGTACCAATTTCAACAATAGGTTGACTTTGCACAGCTGTTGCTGCCGCAGTACCAGGAACAGAAGTTACAGAATAAAAAGCTTTATCACCAATTTGCACTGATACATTAATAGGGTTTTTAAAAGAAATATTATATTGTGCCATAATAATTTTATTTATTAATATCTACTACTTCCTGAACTTGTTTCGCCTGTACTACTAGTGTTTGTACTAGCACTACCAGTTACTGCGTTGTTATGATCACTACCACCCATATAGCCAGTTACACCTTGATATACATGAATATGGTAACCTGATAATCCATTTTCTTGAGCCCAGTTTAATGCTTGTTGTGGAGTACTAAATAAAGGAATACCATCTATATTTGTTAGTATATTTTGCGTTTCAATAGCCGTATCAGAAGCATCTGATGTTTCGTCTACCTCTTGCTCTTGTTCTGTTTCTGTATCTGTGTCTCCGCTTCTTGTTGTAACAGAAGTTGTTTGAGTAGAAGTTGAACCACTAATACTTATTGAGTCTGCATCTGCAATACCTTGAAATGAAAATTCACTTGGATCATGTGTGTTTATAGTTTCTTGTTGTAAACCTCTTATATAATTAAAAAACTTACCTTCTTTTTTTATAAACTCTTTTATTTCTCCGTCTTGCTCATTTGTTTTTGTTGAACTAACATACCAACCATCTTTATCATTTAAATTATAATCTTGTTGGTCTGTATATTGTTTTCCGTTTATATCTACTTCTACAAATTTATTAATTTTTGAATCACTACCTTCGTAATTTAAAGTATTAAAAGATTTTATAGTACTAGGACTTTGATTTAAAATAACATTTACTGATGATTCAGTGAAATTACCATAAAAAGTATTTCTATCTACTTCTTCTGAGTGATGTTGATATAAAAGTCCATTTTGAAAACTATAATAATCATTTGCCATACTTATAGCTGTTTCTGGAACAAAAGATTTAAAACTAGACCAACCTCTAACTTTTTCATTAAAAGTTACAGAAACATCAGTTGCAGGCTCTATTCTTTCTAATGTTAAATTATATTCATCTTTTCTATCATCGTAACTACCTATTAGTTGTGTACTTATTTTTAAATTATCTTTAAACCAATCGTTCATACCGGCATCAGATATAGGTGTTAAACCGTCTCTTGATAGTCTTAATACTTTACCTCTAACTTTGTCCGTAAAATAAGCTCTATATGCTTCAGAAGCAAAAGATTCTGGATTTGTAGATATACCGTATTCACCAGCAAAAGGTATTGTTTGTCCAAGTACATTTTCTGTTGCTGTTAAATTTGTATTGCCATCAGCATTAAATACAGCATCTTTATTAGCTAATATTTTTAAAACTTTATCTTCACAAAGCGTTACTAAATCAGTATCTCTTGAGTGTAGTTTTTGTATACTACCGTATATAGGGTTTACGTCTTTAGTTATTTTTTCAGCTTGTATAAATTGGTTTAAATTATTTATTCCACTAATAGAATTATATATACCAGAATATATTAAACCATATTTTCTACGTTCTTCTGTGTATTCTTCTTCTAATGTAGTAGATGCTTTAACGCCATTAGCAATAAAAGGTAAATTAAAATTATCTCTAATTCTATTAGATTCTACACCGTTTCCAAAAGAAAAGCAATTATACCAAGGTAAACTCCAGTTTGTATTAGATAAAAACTTATTTATAAATATAGTTTCTTGATATTGTACAGTAGTTGGTAAACCACCACCTGGATCAAACGTTACAAACTCACCATTAGCATATGCTTCAACTTTAATTTCAAATTCTAAACCATCAGTTCTAGTAACATTAAATGTTAAATAACCCGGGTTATTCATTGTAAATATATTTGTAAATTGAGCAGGCGCTAAGTTTAGAGCAACACCACTAGATACTCCCCAATTAATATCAATACCTACATTGCTATCGAATATGCCTTGTTTATAACCTATAACTTCACCTTCTATACCACCGTTTTTCCATTCAATTTTAGTTCCTATAGGTATAGCCCAACTAGCAGATTTTAAATCTAACTCAATAGGTAAATAACCAGTGCCTTCAAAATAAATATCTAACTCTGTTAATTCTTTAGGTTCTGTTTCCCATATAGCAGGGTTTTCAGGTAACTCTTCTGTAATTTCTTCAACTGGTACAACAAAATCAAAATTGTAACCAACAGCTGCTATTGGTCCATATGAATTGCTTATACGAAATGCAGCGTTAGGACTTAAACCGTTCATTTTTACTTGACTAAATCTAAATATTTTATTAGAAGCTGGTGCAACTGGTTTTAAATTAGCCTCGCTAAATATTTTATAATTATCATTGCCATCTCTAAGAGCCTCACCATAACCTACTAAATTTATTTGATATTTAGGGTTTGAGCTTCCCTGCTGTGCTATGTTAGTAATGCTTTCTATTATTAGCATTCTAGCTGGAGCACCAGCTAGATCTTCTAAACTACCATCAGCTTTGTGATAAGCAGTTAAAGCCATACCTTCAGTTATAGATATATCTGCAGTCCCTATTCCACCAATATCATCACCTCTTTTTGTATCTACATATATTTGTATTCCATGTTCTGGGTGATTTAACCCATTATCTGTTACAGTTGAACCACCAGGATCAGTAGATATAAGTATTTCGATTTCGCTACCACCTTCTATTTTACCAAGTGAATCATCCCAAGGATTCCAACCAATATTACCTTCAACATTAAAAGCAAAACCTGATGTAAAGTTTTGTGACCACTTTGTTAGCGGTCTACCATCAGTGCTATTATTGTTTTGAAAGTCAGGAAACCACCAACGATTAACACCATCTCCACCGAAAGGCTTACCTGCTCTATATCTTATTCTTTGATCAGTTGATACGTTTCCAGCTTGAATATTATATACTCTATTAGGATCTGGATCTTCTCTCCAACGAAACTGCCCTGCTGGAAATATTCTATTTACAAAATCTACAGTATTTGCGTCTTGATATTGTGGATTCATGTTTGACGATGTAGTATAATTACCTATTCCAAAAAATCTATCTATATTTTCAGGAGGTTCATTATTAGAACCTGCTTCAACAGCCTTAGCGACATCGTACTTAATAGGACCAAGCCCTAATTCCATACGCCAACTACCTGAACTTTGAACAATACCTTTACCTTGTTCTATTGGATCATAAATACTTTGATAAGCCCATTGCATTGTATTATCAGATCGTTGACCATGGTAAGGACCACCGTCTATAAACCAAACTTCATTATCTCTACCTGATTGTTCTTCAATAGTTTGTATAGCTGCAGCATCGTCCCACAAATACACCGGCTCACCAACACCGTCAAAATATCTAGGCCCAATAGCATTTACACCAATTTCTGCGTGTAAAGATTCGTACCAATCAACATGATTTAGATCTTGTTGTTCTGAGTGACTTGTAGGAGAAGCAGCGTTTACACGCGCTATTATATCAATTTTTTCAGTAACCCAGTTATTATTAATATCTTTTCTAGTAAGTTCTACTTTTCTATCTACGTATTTATCAAAATAAAAAGAAAAAGATCTAAATCTTCCGCTAAATGCTGATTTAAAACCACCTAAAGCGGTGCTTGTACCAGTACGCGCTTGGCTAATAAAACTTGTCATATTACTGTTAATTGAATAAACTTTTTTGCTTATTTCAGTTTTATACTCTGCGCCACTTACTATAGTTGTTTTTATGTTTTCTCTAAAAATTTCGTCTTTATGTATTTTAACAAAAAACCTTCCATCAAATTGTGGTTTATTTTCAACTTTATATTTGTAAATTCTAACAAATGTACCGTCTTTTATTTTACTTGGATCTTCTGGATCATCTGTTATAAAGTTTACATCTTCACCTAAAGGTTCATCTAAAGATACTTTATAGTGAGTTTCAACATTACCATCTGATTTAAGCCCAAGACTTAATTCACTTATTTTATATCTTTCAGAAACTTGACTTGTAGCATCAGTAAATTCTATATATAAAACTTCACCTGATTTTATTTCATGAAGATTAGCGGCGCTTGAAGAAGAAAAAACACCGTCGTATTTTAATTTAAATTCAGTAGATCCTGCAATAGGATTATCAACAAGCGTATCTTCATTAAAAATATCTTTTGTTGTATCATCACTTGTATATTTTATATTAGCAACTAATAATCTACTAGTTTTTATGTAGTCTGGAGCTTCGTTTTCTATAGCTATTACTTTGTATCTTGCTTGTGCATTAACTAAATCATCACTATCAGATCCTTTTTTAAGAATTAAAAATGTATCTATATCTAATTTATTTCTATCAGATGATGGAAAAGCTAACCAAACATTACCGTCTTCAGCATCGTAAAAACGATCCATAGCCATATTATAATATTCTCCAGCAGTTTCTTTAACAAAAAACTTAAAATACTTCATGTTTGAAGGAGCTTCACCATTTAGTTTAACTTCTATTCTATTTGAGTTATCTGCGTTTTCTTTTTCTAATTTCATTGTTCCAGACGGAGCAGATAAAACAGGTGTTTCTCTACCGTACTCATCAACAAACACAACGCCTAATTGGTATTCTCTTAATGATTTTATAGATTTTGAAACTCCACTTGCTTGAGCATCAAAACTTCTCCAAGCAGTTGTAAAATCTACAAAATATTTTTTACCTGTATCACCAGACTCTAAAGTATAATTTTGAACATAATTACCATATACAATTCTATTACCTGTAATATCTTGTGCTAAAGCTTTTTTAGGTACACTATCCCAAGGCCTTAATATTTGATTTGAAGGAACAGTACTTTTTATAGTTTCTTTTGTAATAGTATATTGATTGTTCCACCAAAAATCTTTTTCTCCACCCGGTACATCTGCATCTATATCTGGTACTATAGAATCTACTACATAAACATTAGGCGCGCCTTCTTCTTTATATAAAATATCTATAGCAACTACATCTTCAGGTGTTGAGTTATTTATAAAATCTTTAAATATAACTTTGTTTAATCTGTTTGTCATACCTAAATTATAGCCTTTTCTAGGATGATAATCAAAAGCTCCTGGAATAAAAGCTACTTGAGTAAAAGGTGAAAAAGCAGAATATTCTCCGTCTTCGTATTTATACCTATAAGCAAATCTTGGAAATTTAAACTCAAAAAGCTTTTCATCTTCGTCATAAAGATCTACAACCCATTTTTGAACACCACCATTTACATTTTGAGATGGAGCTGATATAATACCTTCTATATTACTTATTTTAAAAGCAATACCGCCTGTCCAAAGTGTTTGTATAACTCCTTTTATAGAATAATCAGTAATAGGTAAACCAGGTAATTCACCATCATCATTATATGGTCGTAATACTATTTTACTACCTTCTCTAAATTCAGTAGTACTAAGCATTGTCATATTTGAAACAAAAGGATTATACGTTGTTGGTACAAAAGTTTCTATAGTTCCATCAGTATAAATTATATCTTCAGTTCTTATGCTTACAATATCATCTATTTTAAATATTGTAAAGTTAGAAGTTTCTTGTAGTCCACCTGGACCATTAGAACCTATAAAAGAACTTTGTACTACATTACCGTATGTTGTGTTTATAGAAAAAGAATATATTTTGTCTGGATCTCTAGATGTTTCAAGTTCTAGTATTGGTGCTGATGCTGGTGATTTTTTAATTACAGTTATATGTTTTTCT
>Ga0098036_1000859_pt1 | contig 12261 bp, 8 predicted proteins | sample 4_EtaG_FD_77064 | JGI IMG/M metagenome (GOLD analysis project Ga0098036, IMG submission 77064) | Marine viral communities from the Subarctic Pacific Ocean - 4_ETSP_OMZ_AT15127 metaG | ecosystem: Environmental > Aquatic > Marine > Oceanic | place: Pacific Ocean | collected 2015-01-07 | reverse complement strand
TCCAGTAATTAGAATTGGAAACGCTCTCTTTGCTCGTTCTGCTCTTGCATCCCACCTATCTGCTTGTTGTCTTCTTTGATCTGGGTCTGTTCCAGCACCACCAGCCCTTGCAGAAAATGCCAGAGCTGTAGCTTTTGCAATTATGTATGAATCGTCTATCTCAGAAGTAGCTGTCTCAGTTGTTAGCAATGCAGGTTTGTCTCCGCCAGTTATTTTTAACAACGAATCACCTGCTTCTAGTCTTCCAGAATCAGTTAGTATCAAGTCTCTTGCACTACGATCAATCTTCCATAAATGCTTTGGAAGAATCACCCAGTCGGCTGTATCGTTCTGAACTACCTTAATATCATCAAGTCTTATCTGACAATCAGCTAAATTCGCATCGTGTTCAAGTGCAATTGCTATGATCGCTGTATCTTTCTCTGGGTTATTTAATTGTATTCTCACATAAGTCCATGTGTCAGCCGTTAAAGCTGGTATAAATAATTTTTCCAGAGTACCACTAGATGAAGTATCTGCTGCTAAACCCTCTGTTATAGCTGCGCTGTGCAAATGAATCTTCAAATTTCCTGCGCTTGTATCTACGGTGGATTTAACCCAACATTCAAGATAGTCATACTTAGATATATCTTTACTGGCAAACGTAGCACCAGCTATATCTCCTCCATCCGCAGATGTGGTTATAAACTTTGCGCTACCTGTTCCTTGTTTCTTGTCCTGTGTATCTACTAAAGGAGCAATAGTGCTATTTACATTGGTATCAAAAGCTGCATTGCATGTATGCAGACTGGTTGACGAATATCTTCCTCTATAATAGATATGATTGATAATTGAAATATTAGACGGGATATCGAATCGCATATTTCTATTATCTGCATGAAGACTAACATCCTCTACAGGATCATATGCTTGACCTGTTGCATCAATAATTGCTTGGTTAATGAACTCATCAATTACTTCAGGACGATACTCGTCATCCCATATTTCAAATGTATCACCAGCAGCCGTAGCAAATGAATATGCTTGTTGTACCGTTAGTCTGTAAGCAGACGCTGTGTAGTCGCTAATGATCCTGGTTTCAGTATTGTTAGAGTTAGTGACATCAGCAACCACAAGCCACTTACCATTATAAGAATCATCGCCACCAACGAGCGAAAGGCTGATCAACGTAGTTGTTGATCCTGCATCATACGCTGTTCCAGTTCGCATGACACCTAAGTTATTTCCTATTGACTGTCGGAGTTGCTTTCTTGTTCTTCCTTGCACTGGCATGATGTAGCCTCTTCTTGCAATTGAACTACAGTTCGCTTTAGAGCCGCAAGCTGTACTTCATAATTAGCTATTATATTAATTTTGTCACTTAAGACATTCTGTATGTCTTCATTAGTTACATTAATTGATGTGTTCTGTTCGACCATCAGATACCTCTATATGTTATTTTGTTATTCGTTGATTCTCGCATCCTTGCGGTATATTTTTTAAATTCCCTTATTGCTTTACCAATCTCCTTAAGTTCATCTCCCGTAGGCTTACGCTTCATCTCTCGTTCCTTTTCATCTTCTAAGAAAGTCTCGAAAGATTGAGCCGCCATATCTTCTACGTGTGCCTTGCTAACCGTAGGGTCAGCAGGTATTGCTACCTCGCACATCCTACCCGTTATAGGAGACTTCATCTTGAACTGGTGAACCACCATAGACGCCCCAGACTCGCCATTAAACCCAACTGATGTTGAGCCTAAATATACCATGCCTTGAGGCGTCCATAGTTCGTTCACTGATTAGTTCCTGATATGCAGCATACAGGCTTGTTTATCTCCGCTAACTGAAGGTATTCCTATAGCAACGCCTATCGTTGCCAAGTCAGACTCATCAGAGTAGTCTGCTCTTTCTGCTTGCCCAGATTCACCGCTTTCTTGCGAGATAGTTAAACCATCTCCTACAATAGCAACTTGTGCGCCCACTGAAACGCTAGCAACACCAGCAGTTTGAAGCCAGCAGTAGTAGCTAGCTGTTACTGGGATTGTAGTTACACCAATTACACCAGTCCTGTTGTTCAAATTACCTGCATCACCATCAACGAGTGCTACTGCGTTATATGGACTCTTATGAAGTCCAGCAATTGAACTTGTAGTTAGAGCAGTCCTGATTCCGTCTGGTTCGTCAAGAGTAAACACACAGGTTGCATCTGCTGATGCGTCGTGAGCAGGATGGGATTTAATTCGGTAAATTTCACCTTCACCGGGACCATCATTAAAGATTAAGTACCCATCTGCGTATTCATTTTTTACAAGGTCACCAGAACCACCAGATGCTTCAGTGATTTCTAGGCTGACTGTTGTAGACCCTACGGATGTAGCTGCAGTAACAGCCTTGTCCATATCATGGTCAGCTTCATTAACGAGACCATCTACCAAGAAGCCAGCCGTTGTAATAGCAGCACTACTATTTAAAGCGTAGTAAAACACTCTACCATCTGGAGTAGTTGCTCTTGTTCCTAACTTCTGCCTTTGGTCTGAAGTCTCTACCTTTTCTTGCCCGTAAGACAAATTCACCGTTAATGGGAATGCCATTTTAAACCTCCTTAAAGGTTATTTATTTGAGCAGGGTCAAGCCCTGCGATCAACCGTTAAGATTAGGATAGTGGGAGGCACGGTCAATCTTTACACCTCCCATTACCCACTATGTTATTTATGTTCCGATTGAGTATGAAACCTCAACTTAGAAGATGCCTTCGCCTTAGTTTCAGCATTTGCAACAAAGTCACACTGTGGACATTGTTTTATTTCACTTTCAACTGTAGCGAAAGATTCTTTACACCACTGGCATTTACAACTATCACTAGGTTCCCAGACAAACAATCCGATCTTAGCTTTCCGCTGAACATAATCTGGATTACCTGGAACGTTATGGATCGCACTACCTACTTCATCACATAAACTTCCGTCTGTGTTATAAGAAGGCTTATGCCGATACAAAGTTGTCTTAGGTTGCCAATCGTCTATATAAGACATTGAGTAGCCTAACCCACCTAGTTCCTGCCTTAGCTTATTTCGTTCTGTTATACCAGTTACCATAATTCACCTCTAGTTATTGGATACAAGTTCGTCTATGTCAAATGTAACTCCTGCGCCTCGTGTATCATCGAGTTCAAATACACCGTAGTCAGCAGTCATTACAACTTCAGTAGCTCTAAGTGAAGCATCTCGTTGTCGCTCAGTTCTAGTATCAACGCTAGTAAGAGCAGCCATTGCAGATTTGTCAGCAATAACACCGATACCATCGTCATCAGAATCTGCGGTAATATTCCCATCTTCAAATATAGGAACATTATTCATTGGGCGTAAACCGCTCCAGAAGTTAGCAAGCAAGTCCTGTGACCAACCTTCGGGTACGGCTGCTGATCCAGAGGAGGCTACTACAGCCGACTCTTTGGATAAGTAAGCCACAGCGTTAGGGTGGTGCAGTATATATAACTGAGATCCAAACTTGTTAGCTTTTGCATAAGCGATAATGGCTTGTACGTTAGATGCTTTCATAAACTTGGTAGCAGCACCTAATTTGGAGCCACCATTCAAGTTAGTATAGAGAGCGAGAACGTCAGTATCTTTCTTTCTTGCCATACCATCACCAAGCTGTCGTCCGATAATGGACATAACATTGGGTGCAGACTGTCGAACAAGTTTGTCAGTAAGAATAACCTTTGCCCCTACCTCAGATGCGGTAAGGTCAACAGTGGTCATTCCAATCTCTTCTTCGTCAATTATGTCCTGCCCGTCCGTTAAGTCGCTCATAGTCATCTGGTTAACTTTTGGGACGGTCATTTGTTTAGCCCCTTTAGGGAGCTTGAACTGCTCAATGAGAGCTAGTGCGGGAGCATTATGCTCTTCGGTGTATCTGGCTGCTGAAATTATAATGCGTTGAGCATTTTCCAGATTGCCAGTTGTAGCTGTCTGTGCCATTTAAAATTCTCCTTATAATATAAACTTAACCTAATCCAGCAGCTCTTCGTGCTGCTGCTTTTGCTAGATCAGACCTATCTCCCTGATTATATCTGTCGAGCCAATTGTCCTCAGAGGTAGAAGCTGCGGGAGTACTTTGACTATCGTCAAAAGTTTGCGATGGAACTAGCTGTGCCTTCAGCCTAGCTATTTCCGCATCCTTTTCCCTATCGGATTTTAAGCGTATCGCAGCCGCTTCCATACTCTGTGGATCGTTATATCTTCTTAATTCTGCCATGTCAGAAACATCAAGATTATGTTTTTGAACATACGTTTCTGCAGCCACATATTTACCTTCTACAGATCGCAACTGATACTGTTGATCGTAATATGCTTGGAACTCTTGTGCTTTACCTGCTGCCCATTGTTGAGCTACCTGTTGTGCCTGATCTGGTAAATATCCTTGTTGCTCCAGATTCTGACGGTACTGGTCGGCAGACTGTTGTAATTGTGTTTGGATTTGCACTTGTTGATTCTGGGCTACCTGTTGTTCAAGTTGTGCATTTCTCGCACTTAGTTGATCAACAGGATTAACAGAAGGAACTGGTGGAATATCAGCAGGTACGGCTTCTTCTACCGATGGCGGGGCATTACCAGGTGAAGAAGCCTCTGGCTGAGTGTCCTGCCCTTCTGACGATGAAGGCTCATTTATATCATCCGCAGGAGGGGCTGATACATCTTCAAATGTATTCGTTCCTGCAAATTCTTCGGTAATATCCGTAGTTGTATTACCTGTATCCACTGGTGTTTCACTGTTCTCTATAGGTTGCTCTGTCTGATTTACCATATTTTCTCCTTTTCGACTCTATAAAATACTATTAGTATACCGATGACGTCAATGTAACTGATGGACGATGTAGTTTTGTGTGGAACGCTTTACCCGTTGGAGTGGTACCTCTATAGAAATCTCCATACCAGAAAACTAGCATTGCATCCATGTATGGATACCCGTTCCTTTGATAGTCTTGCATCACAAGCTGCTTTCTCAAATCAGTGCGTTTATCGTGAAGTGCCTTAATCCATTTATGATCTCTACGCATTTGGGCTTGTCTCCCACTATCTAGGTTAATATACACATCCCAAAGCTGAACCATTTCAGGAGTAGCATTTGGTTGTAATTCCTGTATATACCTGCCTATTCTCCAGTAAGGAGCAATGTATCTTCTTGCATTGGTATACGTTTTACGAGCTGGTGTCATATCCTGTTGCTGCATCCTGACAAATTCTTCATATAAATTATCTCCAGCAGATTCAGAATTAACTCTAATAGTTTCCATAAAATTATTCTGAGCCTCAAAAAGTTTTTCCCAGTTAATTGAATCAGGAGTATCACCTTCAGGTTCAATTGAATAATAACCAGCAAGCAAAATCTCTACTGCACTTCGTACATCTGTTAACTGTCCTGCAGCGGTATAGATATTTTGGTAATACTCATTCTGCACTTCTTCAGACTCATTTTGAATCGCACTCTGATATATCTCTTTCAGTCCTAATTTAGCACCTTCATATTTCTGATAACTTTCAGATAATGCTTTTCTCCATTCTTTAGGAGACATATATCCTTTCGTGGCTCCATCTTGCCATGCAGATAATAACTTGTCATTATCCTGCTGCTCAAATCGTAATTCATTTCTGACATCACGTAATTTACTACTGAAATTTCTTGAATCATCTTCAGTAATATCAGGATATAAATCTGCTACTTGCCTTTGTCCTATTTGTCGTAACCCACCACCACGATCTGGAACATATGTGCGATACAATTTTTCAACAAATGGTACTTCAGCAACAGGTAGTCGTAACTCTTTATCAAATTTTTCTGTCTCTTCTCTTGTGAGGGAAGCACGAAACTCTCTTCGGCTCACACTATCCATCTCCCTGTAATTAGCAACTTCCTCTCTAGTTGTACGTAGCTGCTGATCAAATAAATCCTGCAACTGAGTCAATATATAGTCAGCAGTCGTCAATCCGAATTGACCTGCACTACCTGTAACATTTGTGAATAGATGCTCTAATCGTTCTGGACTATTGAAGATTTCGCCAAATTTATCTGGCATACTCTCTGTCGCCTGTCGCATAAACTCAGAACCACCAGGATTATATTGATCCCCAGTATCTAAGTTTTTGTTAGAAACAATATCCCTATCACGGAAATAATCTCGTCCTGTAACTTCTTCAGCAAAAGAATTCAAAATTTCTGGAGAGACACCACTCGCTACACCAAAAGGACCTGACATATCTATAGGAAATTGATTCTTCCAAAGATATTCAGCTATTATAGCTTTCTCAGATGGAACTTCTCTATCTGTTATTTCATCTAATAAACTGACACCTGATAGAGTAATAGTCCATTCCCTTAATTTATGAGGGATTACTATATATCTAGGCTTTGGTCTGCCTGTATCTGGATCAATAACCAAGTCACCATTCTCATCACGTTCTGGAGGACGCATTATAACAAATGTACTATGCCTAATATATTCAGGAACATCGTAATATAGCGGAACACCATTATATTTGAATGTCTTGTTATATTGAAGCACCGCATAATAAGCACCTACAACAGAAGCCATTCTCATCGTAGCTCCTGTAGCAACTGGTACACCCCCGACCTTTGGGATAAAACCTGGTAATCTAGTTGAACCAGAAACAACATCAAAACCTTTGCCTGTAACGCCACGCCTTAGATCGCTTGGTAACGGACCTGCTTTCGATGCCCACTCCCACTGAGTCTCACCTCGTTTAGCTCCAGCTCGTGGCTTCACATCAGCAGTTAGGTTTATACCCAATGCACGGAATGGTAACTTGGAACCTTCCATAGCTGCATTTATAAACAATACATACTGATTAAGGAATCTAACCCACTCACCGCCTCTACTAAAGTTGATAGTAGCTTCCACGCCATTAGATGCAGCAAGTCTCGCTGCATCAGAGTCTACAAATGCTCTTCTTCCAACAGGGTTATTTATAAGATTATCGTCAACATCAAACTTAGGAACCCACTCTCTCGTCATTTCATCAAGAAATTCTTCTCGTGTAAGTTTCCTGTTCTTCACTGGGTCTATTGTCTTACCCATCAATCGGTTATATTCTTTCTTCCCTATTGTCTTAAATAATGTTTTCTCAAATACCATTAAGCGAGGAGCTTGCTCAACAAGTTCACCGATGGCAGGGAGTTTACCTGCAGCCATCTTAGCCCTTGATTTAAAATCTTTTGGAGGAGTTATGTTCATCAGCTCCTTCACGTTATTAATTAATACAGTTTCCATAGTTGTACCATCCCCCTGGTCAACTATAATCGCCTGTCCCATCTGCCCTTTCTCTTTTAACTCTTTTACAACCCTTTGGTTCATAGCTCCTGTATCAAAATATCTTGGTTGCCAACCACCCGCAAACTGAAACATTTCCACAAGTCGATCTTCCGCTTCAGGACCAGCATTTTTGAAACTGCGGATTACTCTACCTATTGTGCTGTTATTATAAAAACTTGTTCCATGAACGCCAACAATATCTGTTCCAATAGGATTTATTCCCGCTCTTATTAATGCTGTAAAGGAATCAAGAATACCATTGCGAACTATAAATAAAGGACTATAGGTTGTATAAGCTGCTTTGAAGAAACCATTAGACATTGCTAACCATTGTGCCTGTAATTTCTCTGGCATTAATGCAAGACCAGAAGGACCGTTAAGAGAATCCCACAACCATTTGGGGATAGGACCTCCGTCTTCACCACCCCAAACTTCTCTATACCCATTTCTATAAAATGACAGATATCCACTTTTTAATTCTTCATCATAAGGAATTATTCTTTCTCCGCTAAATTCCTCAGTCACGTTTTTCAAACCAATATCTAAATCTTTTTCAATTTCTCTAGGAAGTCTTCTAGAAATTTGTTCTCCTGCTTCATTTGTGAATATATCACGTCCTCTAGCATGATCTACTGCATTACGACTGATAGTATTACGATTAATTCTTAATTCAGTTGATACTAAGTTACGCAACATACTTTCCCCAAGTGGTGGAAGTGTGTGCATAACCTCTGGAGAATTAGAAAATCTATAAAGTCCATCAGTGCTGACATTAAATTTACCTCTTACTAGAGGGTCTTCCTTCAATCCATAAGCAACATTATCAACGTATTCTACATACTGAATAGGATTATAATACGGCTCTTCATTTACAAGAAATTCATAAGACTTTTTAGTAAAAATCCCTGCTTCATACAATCTACGCCTTTGTTCTCTATAAAGTTCAAAGGTAGCATCGGCAGCTTTCTTCAATGCTACTGTTTGACTTTTTGCCTTAGTAGCAGCTTCAGCAGCTTCCATACCTAAATCTTCGTTAACTTGAATAAATCGTTCTTCTATTTTTTTAAGATCAGACCAGTCATTAATATCTGCATCAGTAACTTCGTAGATTTTATCTCCATCAAGAGGGTCAGTCATCTTAGGCAATTCTGAATCATATCGTTTTGTAGTTGCAGCATATGCAGCAGGTATTCTTTTCTCTCCAGTATCAGCTACTCTGCGACCTCCTGCTCGTCCTTTGAAGTGCATTATTCTTTCCAAGTCTCTTTTAGTTGCTGCATCCCGTGCATAATTGAAAGTCATCTTGCGACCAGCTTCACTTAAATTATCACCAAAGGACATGAACTGATAATCTCTAGGCAACTGAGCGTCTTCTGGAAATACTGAAGAAGCTCTCCATGATCCTCCTGGTTTGTAATGTACTTTACCAGTAGCAGGATCAATTTCTAACTTAGCTTTTCTTCTCAGACCCACCCATCGTAGCGACTGTATATATCTTTCAATCATTCCCTGCTCTACATTCTCATTTAGTGCGGGTATAATATGATGCCTAATAAGGTTTAAATATCTGGCACTCGCACGAGCAGGAGCACCATGAGCAAGAACTATCCCCGTCAATATATCTTGTTGACTACCAGGAGTGAACGTAGCACCAGGATGCTTTCCACGATATTTATTATCAATCATTTTGCGTAATGCAAATTGCGAATCATGTAACCCAAACATTATTTTCATGTAAGTATCAGGTAAGTTATTGTATTTTTCTTTCATAAAATCAATATACTTAACTAATGCTTCATCCCCTCCTCTAAATATTTCTTTCGATAAAACATTACTTCTGAGGGTAGAATGAAACCATTTAATACCTTCACTAGCCTGTGATTCAACGTCATTAGCCATTTGAGCTATAGCAGGTCTAAGACTTGAAGAATCAGTTGGATCGGCAGTTATTTCTTTAGCAAGACCAGCATCCGTATCACCAGCTTGTTCAGCTTTTCTAGCAGCTCGTGAACTCTCTATTCTGACAGCATCAATGTTTTCTTCCGTAACTTCTCTAGCTACAACTTCAGCAGCAGCATCATCTATAGCTTGCATGAAACTATTACTTGGTTCTAAATCATCTAAATACGATTGTAGTTCATAGAAAACATTATCAAGTTCTTCTCCTCTCTCTATGGGAGGCAATCCTGTTGTATCGTAATCCAGAAACTCATCTATTTGATATTGAATATCATCTAAACCATCAATCAATTCAGCATTATACTTGCTATCATCAGCTTCTATAGCCCTCTGTAATTTTCTTACAGTAGCTTTCCATCCACCTCTTGGTTTTTCTATATCAAGAATACTCTTTAAGCTATCTATATTACTTCTGATAACTGACGGGTCTAGCAGTTCACCTGCTTCATCTAAATATTCAGGCATATCTTTCCAATATTGAACAGAAGGTTCAGTAACCGCAGCAGGTGAGGGCAGGATATCTTCAGGAACAATTGGTGTACCCTTTGCCTCTGCATCTTTAACAATTTGTGAAACAATCTCCGCATCACTTTTAACTTCAACTGAACTAGGAATAATAGCATCAGGATTTCTTATTATTCTCTTTTGAGCAGAAAGAATAAATGCGTCAGAAACGTCAGTCATTTTCAGCAACGTCTCATTAACATGTTCTAATGCTTGTTCAGGTTTAAGTTTTGAAAGTGTTCCTTCTTCAATTGGAATACCAGTCTCAATAAAATTATTACCAATCCTGGCAACCCTATTCTGCACAGATGCGAACTGTGACCAGTTGTATACTTTCCTTGCACCTGGTGCCATAACTCTAAATGGTCTTACAAGTATATTCCTTGCAGCTCCAGACAATGCTGCACCAACTAAATCTTCTGCTTTAGCAAGTGGCGTAACAGCAGCTTCAGCAACACGTAATCCTCCACGAGCTGCTTGTGCAGCAAGCGGAGCACGTTTAGTTAATGTACCCGTAGTCTGAAATTGTCCAAGCGCAGATCGTGTACCAGCAGGTCTTAACGCTGGTCCTAGTCTAGTAGCTGAGATTCCTGCTTTCATCCCTTTTGTGCCACCAGCAGCAGGAATAGCAGCCCACGGCATCTCTTCAAGTAATCCTCTCATACCAGGAGGAAGTTTATATAAATCCTCACTAACTTCTCTGACCTCAGTAGGTGTAAGTGATCTTCCTAGTTCTGATTCTTTCTTAGCCATTTCAGCTAATATGTTCTCTTCTCGAACTGTACCAGGAGCTGCAAGCCTAGTTATGTTCTCTCCGAATACACCTTCTGGCATCTGTCCTGTTGCTTTAAACTCTTGAACATCAGGAGGTGCAATACCTTCAGGTTTCAACCTAAAGGCAGCAAACGCATCCCATAGTGATCTAGGATCAAATCCACCATCTGCTCGTTTGTAAGCATCTACATTCCAGTCAAAGTTAAGTGCACCTGGTCCTGGTTCCCAACGTATTGGAAAGTATTGTGACCTAGCTTCAACTTCTGGTTTTATTATGTTTTCTTCAAACCAATTAATTCCTTTTATAGCAGGTTCAACAACTGGAGCAAGTGGAGCAGCAGCTTTCCCTAATGCTTCTGGTCCTGTCATTCCAGTGCCTAAGAAGTTTTCAACACCAAAAGGAGTTAAACTCCAAGCACCCATAGGGAGAAACTTATCCCATATGCCAGTAGTTGGTTCTGGTATTTGCTGCGGAGTTACCATTAAAAGAATATCTGCCTTGTTCTAGGTGCAAACCTGCTAGTTCCCACACCTCTTTGTGATGGAGTCATCTGAGAATATCTGGTAGCCATAGGTATATCTCTCAAGAAATCAGCAAATGAGGAAAACTCTGATGGTCGTATTCCTGGTGTTGTCATCTGCCTAGCAAGATTCCCACGATATTGATTGTATAGATTTGAAAACTGTCCGCTTAAATAATCCTGTTGCCGTCTTCGTATGGGAGCAGTTCCAAACGCATCAGGAAGTGCTTGTCTACCAACTTCAGCAGCAAATGTTAATTGAGGGTCTTCAGCCAACATAGTGCTATAGAAATCATCAAACGTAGTTACATTATTCCTGTTTGACCTTCCGTTATTTGATCTTCCGTTACTATAAGCACTCGCCCACGGATTATTCATACCTGATACTTGATCTACCATAATTATCTACCTCTTGCCCAATCATACATTTTACTCGCATGTTCACTCGCCAGTTGAAAAGGTGTTACATATTTAAGAACATCCATTGTAGAAGGATCATCTGATGGATCAAAAGGAGTCATCAGTCCTCCCAAATTTGACCAACTAGGTCCAGGTCCAGATGCAGGAACAGTATTTATTCCTAATGCTTGACTAGATGATAGTCCAGTATCTGTTTGCTTTGCAGTACGTTGTGGTACTGCACGAGGCTGTCCTGTCAGCTTGATATCCGCTGCTGGATCATATGCAACACTACCATTACCCATAGAAGATGCTGCGGTATAACTTGGTTGATTCCACAAACCTGAAGATATATTAGAACCTGACACACCTCCAGTAGCAGCAACGGCTGCAGTAGCAGCTTGTGGTGATGGCATACCACCCGCTACTAGAGATTCATAAGTTGGTTGTGCACCAAGCGATGCAGCCGTTTGTTGCTGCCACGGTGCTCCTGGTGAGTATGGTTGATAAGTAGGAGCGTCATAAGCAGTTCCCACCCAATCAGCAAATCTACTAGCTGCTTGAGTCGGTCCGTATAAGCTCTCCATCCGATCATATATACCTGCAAGATTACCATACACCCGATTACTCATACCTGGTGCAAATCCTAGAGCAGCGGTTGATGCCTGTACTATTTGCTGTGGAAGTCTCGACTGTCCAGTCCGAGGATCAACGCCACCAAATATTGAAGCGAATCTAGGGTCTAACCCTGTTTGAACAATATCAGCACCCAATCCTCCACCACCTGCTGCAGCTA
>Ga0098036_1000854_pt1 | contig 12315 bp, 7 predicted proteins | sample 4_EtaG_FD_77064 | JGI IMG/M metagenome (GOLD analysis project Ga0098036, IMG submission 77064) | Marine viral communities from the Subarctic Pacific Ocean - 4_ETSP_OMZ_AT15127 metaG | ecosystem: Environmental > Aquatic > Marine > Oceanic | place: Pacific Ocean | collected 2015-01-07 | reverse complement strand
TTGCAGTCGCAGAACTTGTAGATTGGATAGTTTATTCGTTAACCAAACGTCCCTTGGCAGATCGAATTTTGATTTCATCAGCTATAGCGACACCACTCGATACCGTGGTTTTCCTGTCAATGCTTGGTCTTCTAACTCCTAGCCTTATCGGATTTCAGGTAGCTAGTAAGATGCTGGCAGCGGTTGCGATATGGTCGATGTTACGATTTATGGTCAAAAAATCATGAAGATTATTCACACTATCGAAATTGTAGCTAAGTGTCCTTCAGATGAATTGGGAGATGTATATGAATGTGAGGTGCATACGAACCGGGTTATCAAAGTAGAAGATATTATGCAACTGGCAGATGAATTAGTGGACAAAGTTATGTATCAGGAAGATGTGGCTGTTTGGTTACAACGAAGGCTCCAAGCGAAGATTGTTTTGCGCGGTTCGCATTATGGCCGTGTAGTAACTGAAGTTAGTTGTTAATTATGAACGAGGGAGAACTATATCTGGGGCCACCAGGCACGGGAAAGACGCAGAACCTTTCCAATCTTGTACGCAAATGCATAGAGGATGGCATACCGCCGGATAGAATAGCCTGTGTCAGTTTTACCAAGAGAGCGGCTATTGAGAGTAAAGAGAGGGTGGGCCGGGATTGGGGGATCGCGGAGAGTGACCTGCCCTACTTCCAGACGCTACACTCTATGGCTTTCCATGCTGGTGGTTACAAGACAGCGGATGTGATTGGCCCTAAAGACTTGGCAGAGATAGGGAATGCAGTTGGGATTTCCTTCTCCCGTAAAAAAAGTAGTAACGCGGAGACAGACTTTGATGTCCTGGGGGTTTCGCAAGGGGATCTGTATTTGAATATGTACCATCTGGCTCGAAGCAGATGCATGGATCTGGAAGAGATGTACAGAAGGTCAGCGAATTATGACCTGAGTTGGCCGGAACTGAAGCGTCTGGTCAAATCCTATAAGGACTACAAGAAGACTCGCGGCAAGATTGACTTTACGGACATGATTGAAAACTTTGTCTTGCGTGGGGAACCGCTAAGTATTGACGCTTTGTTTGTGGATGAGGCCCAGGATTTATCGACCCTGCAATGGAGAATGATCCGTGTGCTACGGAACGGCCCACGCATACAGATTTTTACGGGGGATGACGATCAGGCGATTATGGGCTTCCAGGGTGCGGATGTTCCAGAATTCCAGCATTGCTCACGCAATAAGCATGTCCTCTCAAGATCGTACAGGCTTCCTCAGAAAGTATACGACATGGCCCAGAGCATTGTGCAGCGCATTCCAGACAGGGAAAGAAAGGTCTGGCATCCAAAGAGGGAAGAAGGAAACGTATTCTGGCACAACCATATTGGCCATGTACCGCTCGAAGAAGGCGAATGGTGTCTGCTTGCCAGAACCAACCGCATAGCGTCCCAATATGCAGCCATGCTCCGCGAAGAAGGCTGGGTGTTCAGCCGATTTGGGAAACCAAGCATACCTGTAAAGACGTATGAGGCCATTCTGGATTGGGAGGAGTGGATGAAGGGCAACCCTCTGAATATCGCGCAGATTAAAAACCTTTATGGCTTCCTGGATGTAGGGTCAGGGTTTGAAAGGGGCTTTGGTCCACGGTCCAGCGCCCTTCTTGCTGTGAACGAAGAAGATACTTTTACTATGGAGAGAGCAAGAAAATCTCTTGGATTGGCCAGTAAAGATGGACGATGGCATGAGACTCTTGGTAAGATAGACACAGACACCAAGCATTATATTTTGAATTCTTTGCGGCGTGGAGATAATGTAAAGAACCCACGCATTAAAATTTCCACCATACATTCCATGAAGGGGGGAGAATGTCAAAACGTCCTAGTGATCCCGGAACTGAGTTACGCAGCATACAAGGAATATCAGAGACAACCATCCACGGAACACCGCGTTTTTTATGTGGCGGTAACTCGTACCAAGGAGAGTCTGCACATAATGGAGCCGATACAGACGAGGGGATCGGAGAAATTCTACGATCTTTAAAACACGCTCTGGGAAACGACACCAGCCCTGAGAAGATTATGGCTATAGCCTTGGAATTGGTCAGTGGAGCAAGAGCCTCGCAACATGGAGACTATAGAGAGCTTCATGAAAGAGTAGCAAAGCTATGGAGCGTATACCTTGGAGTTCCTGTTAGGGGATCGCAGGTGGCTTTTTGCATGGCACTTCTGAAAGGAGCAAGGGACGAGAAGGGCTCCTTTAATTCGGACGATGGGGTGGATGCAACTGCTTATGTTGCCCTATGGGCCGCGCTAACGGACGATGAGCAAAACAGTGCGTGAAGACCTGTTTGACGAAACCATATGGACACCCCCGGATACTCTTCCTGATCTTTCCTCAGAGAAGATTATTGCCGTAGATGTAGAGACACGGGACCCCAACATAAAGACATTGGGACCAGGCTGGCCCCGTAATGACGGGGAGCTCGTAGGAATAGCCGTGGCCGCGCAGAACTGGAATGCCTATCTGCCGATTGGTCACCAGGGTCCGGGGAACATGTCCAAGAAGCTGGTGCTTAAATGGCTACAAGACCAGTTAGATCATGGCATGTCGGTTGTATTCCACAACGCACAGTACGATCTTGGATGGCTGCTTCAGGAAGGAATTGTTGTTAAGGGAACCATTCTGGATACCATGGTCGCGGCTCCTTTACTCGATGAGAACAGATTTAGCTACGCCCTTAACGCTCTTGGGTCCACGTACCTTGGAGAGCGGAAACAGGAAGAGGACTTGCGTAGGGCCGCATCCCAACATGGCGTGGATGCCAAAGCAGAAATGTGGAAGCTCCCAGCATCAAGAGTTGCTCTGTATGCAGAGACAGATGCCAGACTTACCCTGGAACTATGGCACGTTCTGCATAAGGAACTGGAAAGGGACGATTGCCTGACTATCCTGGATCTGGAGTTATCGCTACTTCCTCTGGTATTTGAGATGCGTAGAAGAGGGGTGCGGGTAGATGTGGACAAGGCCCAACAAACCAAGGAGCTTCTGGACGCGAAAGAAAAGAAACTGTTGGGAGAAGTAAAACATGAAACAGGAGTGGACCTTGAACCGTGGACCGCTACGAGTCTTGCCAAGGTGTTTGACAAGCTTGGACTTACTTATGAAAGAACGGCCAAGTCGGATGCGCCAAGCTTTACCAAGCAGTTTCTTAAAGCGCACCCCCATCCCATTGCCCAGAAAATCTTGGAGATTCGGGAATACAACAAGGCGAACACCACGTTTGTGGACACGATACTTAACCACCAGCATAATGGTCGCATCCACTGTGAGTTTAACCAGTTGCGCTCAGACGAAGGTGGGACTGTGTCGGGTAGATTTTCCTCCAGCCATCCAAATTTGCAGCAGGTCCCAGCTAGACATCCAGAAATTAAGAAACTTATTCGAGGACTCTTCCTACCAGAAGAAGGATGCAAATGGGGAAGCTTTGATTACAGCGCCCAGGAACCCCGGTGGTTGATGCACTATGCGTCCCTTACTGGTTCCACCAAGGATCATCCAAAGGTTAAGGAGATTGTGGAGCAATATCAGAAAGACGATCTGGACTTTCACCAGATGGTAGCCGATATGGCGGATGTGGAACGCACCCGTGCCAAGACGATTAACCTGGGGATTATGTATGGAATGGGCCTTGGTAAATTGGCCACTATCCTTGGTGGGATAACCATGGATGAGGCAAGGGAGATACGGGATGAGTATGACGAGAAGGTTCCGTTTATACGGACGCTTGCTTCTACGGTTATGCAACAGGCGTCCATCAGGACAGAAATACGCACATTGATGGGCCGCAAGTGCCGCTTTCCAATGAGGGAACTCCGCAGATGGAGCAAGAATAACCCTGTAGCTCCTGTCCATGTGGACAAGCTTGAAGAGAGATGGAAAGACATTCTGGATACGCCAATTCAGGACAGGGAAGAGGGCTGGAACAAGTACAACCCGTCAAGCTACCGCGTTGCGTTCACCTACAAGTCGCTTAATAGATTAATCCAGGCATCCAGCGCGGATCAGACCAAGAAGGCTATGAAGGATTGCATAGAGGCAGGGTTCTGGCCCATGCTAACGGTGCATGATGAGCTTTGCTTTTCCATTGAGGATGAGCGTCATGTGGCAGAGATAAAGGAAATAATGGAGAACTGCGTTCCTGATATGAAGATACCATCCAGGATTGATGTTGGTATAGGAGAGAACTGGGGGAACGCTAAGTAGCTACGGTAGATTAGGGTTTACTATATCCCTCTCCCCTATAATTAAGTCCTCATCAGGAAGGTCTTTTCTTATATCCAAAAATTGGGCTGGGGTCCCACTATATGTATTTGGATTAGGAGCATCTCTTCGTCTAGTTTCCCAAAAGGTTTCTTTCTCCACAAGATCGGGATTAAGAAGTCTCTCTGATGCGGTCCTAGCATTGGCTTCCCCTAGCACTCTTTCGTATACCTCAAATTCTGCGGCAAGCGGGGCATACTCTTGGGCATCGGATTCTGTTTTCTTAATCTTTTCTCGAAGCCATTTATCTCCTTTAGTGCCAAGTTCGTCTAAGTAATCACTTAATTTTACTGAAGTATCAATCTCTTCGCCAACTACACCGCTTTGGCGTCTTACCGTAATAAAGTCGTTTCCAAATTTTTCTTTGTTAAAAGCAACCATTTCCTCAATAGTATCAAAGGGAGTCCCGTCTGTTCCAGTGGAGGGGAACTGATTTCCTGACAAAAGTTTTTCTCTTATGTTTCTCTCAATCCTTCCTTGAACTTCTGCTACTTCGTCTGGGTACTTATATCGTATACCAGACGAAGAGGCGCCTCCTGATCTTTTTTCTATCCCCTCAATTAAATGCTGAAACTCATGCACATAGGAACCTTCAGGAGTATAACGATCCAAGTGATCTCTACTAATAAGCATAGCCTGGCGCGAAACATCCATTCCGGCAATAGATGACATCCCGCGCCGAAATTCCACTGTTTGCCTGTTGCCTCCTTGAAGGTGCTTGGAGTCCCGTATAAGTTCTCTTAGGTCACGAAGCTCTGTATTTAACTCCGAAATACGGTCCTCATTTGTTTCCCCTTTTCTAAGAGCAAGGATTTTTCGTATTCTCTCCCTTACGTTATCCATCTGTGCGCTACCTCCAGGGTAGGCTTTGGCGGCGGGGGCATCTGGAAAAGCATCCTTTAAGGGAACTTTAAAATCATCTTCAAGAATATTCACTTTTTCCATTACTGTTGGAGACATAGTGGTTCCAGCGTCAGACATTTCAAACTTCCATTCTCCGTCCGCGTCACGCTTCCAGCCCGTTTCAGACTCAATATCATCTGCGGACACTCCTTTTTTCTCCATATTTTTGGCGGTGTTCCACTGCTCCAAATTAGCATTTAAGGCCCGTGGTCCGCCCAGTACTCCCAAGGTGGCTCCAGATGGGGCTAGTCTGCTGGCCACAGCCATAGGTCCAAGGAACAGTAACGGATCATAATAGGACTCTTGATCTGTCTCAGGATTGTATGCACCTGCATACCCTCTCGATAAGGCTTCCGCCCCTGACACTTGCTGTACCTTTATTGCTTCTGGAAGAGAGGCAATGCCCTCTAGTACCTTGCGCCGTGTTTCGGGGTTTGTGGCAAATTCTTTAACGGCTCCGGGAACAGACTTTAAAAATCTCCAAGCTGGCATGTGTTCCATGCCCCATTCCCGTGGACCATATTGCCCTGGAATGTCGTAACGCAAATGGTCCCCTGGAAGGCCGTCAATATCCACCCGCCTTACTTCAGGCTCTCGTAGCACTTCCCTTCTTGCTGGAATAAAAGCTCCGATCCCGCTTTTTATAAGAGTGGGTATGGAAGTGACACCAGGGCCTTGCCCTTCCTCTTCAGGTGTTAGTCCGTATTCAAATCTGGGGTCGGCCATAGTCTCTAACTTCCTTGGCAACAGTCTCCGTCAGCTACGCACTTGCAATCGGCACACTGGTAATGTCCATGCACCCATATCTTTGGCTTATCGCACCCGCATTTAGGACAAATCGGACCATGTTCTTCCGTCAAACCGTCTTGCTTGATTTCTGTTGTTTTCTCCGACATAGCTACAATGTATCCATCCTGAGTGTGGTTCGTCTTCTCTGTAAAACTCTAGTATTAACTGATCGTAAGCAAGCTTATCAATTATCCATCTTGCAACTTCTATATTCGGTATCCCCGGAACCTCAAAGTCTACGGCCTGTCCAGTAATATGCTGGGAGCTTCTCGATGATCCTAGAATCATGTTCAAGGCTGGGCTTCTGTACCCGCTCGATGGTGAGAAAGGTCGGTCATAATGCCTTCGTACAGGCTCCAGGACTTTCTCGCATAGTTCTTCTAGGTTCCGTATCTCCTCTTCTCCGGGCTTATTTCTTATGTTGTTACGTTCCGCCGTCTGCGACTTGGTAAACTCCCACAGGGAGAAATGGTCAGATAGTTTCATGTTACGCTACTGCTGGCACACCAGCCAGTTTGGCTAATTCCACATTTCTGTACACTTCACTTGCGGACAGATTGGACTGTTGTTGTTGGGGTTGGGTTGGGGCAGCAGGTTGTATCTGTGGGGCCTGTGCAGGTGGAGAAGCTGGTACTTCTGGAGGTGGCCTCATTTCTTCTATTGTCTCTCCGATTTGCTCTGATGTCTCGTCCATTCCTTCAGCCGTAGCCATGGCGCTTACGGCTCTCGCCTCGCTTAGTACATTCTCTTTAAAAGTCTCGTAGGCAATGTTTCTATCACCCAGACTTGCTCTGGCTTGTGCCATGGCTTGAGATCGGCTAAGAGTTGGGTTCTGCCTCATTAAGTCATCCGCAGCAATACCAATTCCTTTTTGTATCTCAGCCGCACGAAATCTTGGCTTTGTCATCCAGTTCAGAAAAAAGGGCATTCTTGCTATACGACCCATGGCATACGTTCCAACTACGGGCGCTATTAGTGCCAATGGATTTGCAGCCCAGTTAGCTATGGTAAGACCAGCTACAAAACTTGGTGCCGCCAATCCCCCTTTTCCTTTTAGCGGGAGTTGCGACACAGAGTCGGCCTGTTTGGCTACATCCAGCAATTCGTTTACGACCTGTTGCCCAGGCTTTTCAGGAGTGTGCAAAATCCTGGCCAAGGCCCCGTTGGCGTTCATCTTTTCAACAGTTTTCCGCATGTTCTGGCCAAAGGACCCTGATGCAATCGCTTCGGAAGTTATGCCGTCTGGAAAGGCGTCCAGCATAATTCTATGCATGGCAGCGTCCCGTATTCCTCCAACTTCTTCAAACCTGGCGGCGGCTTGCGGTATGCGTTGCAAATCATCCACCATTTTTGGGTTCTTTACCAGAGCAAGAATTAAGGAGTCCGCATCCTCAATGGTTCCATTCTTAACAGCCCTAAACACAGAGTTTACACTTTGCTCTTCCGCTTCCCGCAATACGTTCTGCACGGACGCAACTTTATTTCGTATGGCTGGATCAGCAATATCGCTTAGAAGAGTGTTTTTGTACGCATTAGCGTTTAGACCTAACAGGTAGTAATCCTTAAAAGACTTTCTCATTGCTGCGGCTTGAGTCTTTCCAAGAAGAATATTCTGTACATCGTTACCTAAAGCATAGAATTTGTTTGCAAAAGCGGCGGGGTTAAGTTCGGCCCCAGTTTTTGAAGACCGCATAGCATTTTGTATCCAATCAGAGGCCAGCATATTTCTTAAAGTATCCGCTTGCCTGTATGGTGTCTTGGCCAAGGAGTCCGCAGCAAAGCTGTCCAGAACACTCGCATAGTCATCAAGTATTCTTTTAGCGTAAGCTTGACTCATTGCATCTGAAGGCATGTCCAGAAGCGCATCAGGAAGACGGCCAATGTGCTTTTCTGATATTCCCCTGTCGTTTAGAAAAGCTCTGGTTCTTCTTACCTTGTCGTTAAGAGGAATGTTATCGTTTCTTATAAACCTTGCCATGTTGGCCCAACGATCTGCGCTTACTTTTGTGATAGCATCGTATCGAGCGCGGCTAGGCGTAACAGTATCAATCCATCTTTTTAGTGCCTCTGGGTGACCTGGCCGTACCAATTGCTCTGTTACGCTTTTTAAGTCTACAAAATGTCCGTCTTTAACAGAACGCAAAAGCATTTCTACAGAACCACTGTTAAGTATCTCCATGTTCTTTGAATAGTGCTTATTGGCGGCTATAAACTGTTCTACTCCATCCCGTAAAACTTGAATCTTTGCAGGGGTAAGAGGTGCGTCCAGAGTTCCTGGCACCAATTGAAGAGTACCTGCCTCTGCCTGTTTCGCAGTGTTTGCCAAACTGACAGCCTTATCCTCTATAGTATCGGTAATAGATCGTACAAGGTCATTTATTCTGCGATCTATGCCTGTTCCAATAAGGGTCGGGTCGGAAGCTTTCATGCGAAGGGCCGCTCTAAGATTATTTAATTCGGAAGCGGTATAGCTAGTCTTATTAGCCATATATGCAAAAATGCCTTTTCCGGCTTGCCCTGCTGTTAAGGACTCTAGAGGACCGCGAGGAGCTCCAGATGCAAGGGGTATTATATCATTTAAAGCTTCTCGAATTAATCTTCCATCAAACGTAGCCAACTCTGGGCCAAAGGTATTAAGAGTATTGTCTGCGTTGGTATACAAGGCATTGGAGTCATATCTGAATAGCCTTCCGACTTGGGTAAGCATGGAGTCAAAGTCACGGGCCTGTCTTCTTCCCGGAACAAACCGGGAAGTAAGAACGTCAACCTGGTTTTTAATAACGTCCCTTGTATGGCGATTCGCTACCCTAATAGCCTCATTGGGGTCTACCATGGAGTTTCTTACCAGATTGCTGATGTCTGTAGCGTTTTCCTGGAGCGCCCGTTTGAGGGCTTCATCGCCCAAGTCACCATCCGCATGTTTTGAAAGTATCCCCATAACATACTGGCGATTTTTAAAGGCGGCTTTGTCGTTAGGAAAGATACCATCCCATATGGCTTGCAAGCGTCCCATAATGGGCTTGCCTGTGGCTTCGTAGATGGTAGGAGCAGCGCCCTGACGAACCTGCGCCCCGCTTTTTACTCTAGATTGTTCTCTGGACAGGGCCTTGGCTACACCCACATCAACCTTGTTCTCAACCAAACGGGCCACAGTCTCATCGTCAATGGTCCCTGGTCCTTTGGTAAGCCTACGCAACCCAGCAAACAATCCCCTGAATACTCCCTCAAAGCCACCCACCAGCAAGCCTTCAAGGGCTACTTGTCCATATACTTCCCTATCGGTCTGGTCCTGAAGTCCCTGTCGAGCTTCCTCTACCAATTCGTCATAGGCTTTACCGACAGCGCCAGCCGCTCCCATAACAGCCATAGCTCCAAGAATTGGAAGACGGGTGGTAATAAGTCCCGCACCCAAAGTTGCCACAAGAGGACCTTGATACGCACCATAACCAGCAGCAATGTCGTACATAGAGAACCCATGCTTGTTAACACGCATGGTTCCTGATTCGGGTAGACCGTACTGTTCTTTCTTATCCTTGGAGATATTATCCAGAACAAGAAAGTAATCCCCAGCGCCTACACGCTGGTACGTCCCTGGACCAAACTCCTGTTCCAGCCGCATCTCTCGACCACGGTCATTATCCGCTTTTGCATAGAAAGCTTGGAAAGAAGCATCCAAAACCTCGCCATCATGAGTCGGGGCTATCTCTTCGGGTTTTTCTTTTTTCTTTTTATCTTTCCCATAATAACTTCTAAGCTCTTCAAAAGAAGAAGTTCCAAGATCTGGAGCACCGCCCCCTTCTGGTTGAAAAATAGAAGATTCAATCAGTTCTGTTTCTTTTTCAGTTGGCTCATCGCCAGCAATCTCGAACTCCTCTATACCAGTTGCGGTTTCGTATTTAACGGTTCCCATAATCAATTGCCCTCAAATTTGGCCCAGTTTTCATCAGTAGGAGAAAAGAACACCCCCGCAAATGGGCTACCTTCTTTTCCTTTTAACCTTTTGTACCCTGCGTCTGGATCAAACTCATAGTAAAAAGGACGTTCCCCAACGGCAGTTGCATATTCCACTGTACCTAAATCTTTAGCTCTTTCCATACGGGCCACTTCTGCATAGGGCATTAATGTTTCTATCTGTCCCCTATAAGTCTCTGGTCCGTATCTGCCTTTTGCATTGGCCCTTGAAAGTATTTCAATATTCATATCATAGGCGTTTAATGCCTTTTGCTGTCCATCGCGGAATATTTCGATACCAGACTGTAATCTCTGAACCAAAATTTCTGGTCTTTGGGTCGCAAGATTCGTACTAAAGGTAAACCCTCCTTTTCCATCTGGCGTAAGAAATCCAGCATCAATATATGCGTCCGCTAGAAATTCCACATCCCTATTTGAAATAGAGTTAGCGGACTGTACGCCTTTCAAGGCTCCGATAATTAGTTTCTGGAAGCCTATCTTCATATCTGCTTCCAGTGATTTTCGGTTAAGCCATGATTTTCCAGGGTCAACTCCTGCAAAAACCATAGCTTTACCCCACAGGCTTTTAACCTCTGCCTTGCCTCCCAAATAATCATCAGGATTGGTTACTAATTTTTCGATTATTCCATTAAAAGCTTTAATACCAGAAGTGGAAGTCTCAAACAGTTCCGTTGCGTTGTTAAACCTTTCCTCTATTTTCTCACCTTCAGTTGGAGTTATGGTTCTATCTTTTACTGCTTCTGCTGTGGACTTAATTTCAGCTTCTCTAATTTCACCAAGTACAGTAATTTTTCTTTCAACAATATCTGGGTGCTCCAGATTTTCAAGATTTGCTTCACCAGAAAGAATATCCGCCATGCTAATGGGAACCAGTGGACCATAAGGCATATCTTCTGTAGCTTTGGTCTTATCATAGAACCATTCTAAAGCTCTTTCGTCTTCTCTCTCCTGAACAAGGTCATTCCGCACTGCGTCCAGACCGTATTTGGCCGCAGCAAATCCTACCTCTCTCTTATACTCACGGCGTTCTTTATCATCGGAGGTAAAGTTGTCAATGGTCGCTAGTACGCCATTAGCAATATTTGTAACGGCATTTGGGTCTTGCCCAGCAGCAATGGCCATGCCCATTTTAACAATGTCCAGGCCCTGTTCCCATTCGGACTTGCCTTCGTAGTCTGGCATAGCATCTTTAAACTCATCAATATATAACTGTAGTTTGTCTTTTGTTTCTTCTGCTGTACCAGTATTAGCAGCCTCTCGCACACCCGCAACCAAGGTATCGTGCTGCTGAGTCCTAGCTTCGTTTTCTAAGGTGCCGTCTTCCCCCAGATCCATTTCCCTTTTTGCAACAAGCTCACCATGCTTCGTCAGTCCTTCCACCAAGGACTCCTGATCTACTCTGTCGTCAGGGGTAACCTCCACATCCCCAATATTAATTACCTCTTCGCCAGTTTCAGTTTCAGTTCCGGCTTCAGTTTCAGTTACTGTTTCCTCTTCTCCCCCTGTGTCGATCATATACTGATTTTCAAATCTTCTAAGATATTCTGGACTAAGGGAGTTTTCTATCCTTTCCACACTAATACCAGCATCGCGGCCTTTTTTGTACATCTCGTATATAGAGTCTTCCGTTATCTCTAGGCCCCTATTGCTCATATAATTTTGAAACTCAAGTGCCTCTGGCCCAGATAAAAGCTCCGCTAACGGAGTTTCCCCTCTAGGACCAAACATTCCTTGAGGATCTCTTTCGCTTAAGGACGCATCATATGAGGCGGCATTAGCAGCTTCTCTTCGTAACGTTTCAGCAATTACTTCTGGGTTAGCCCCCGCCTCCACGTTTTCCGCTCTATATCGCACATCATCTGCACCTTCAAATCTTGTATACTGTCCAGTGTCCTCGTATTTCTTGGATATACCAGCGGCAATGTCATGCTTAAATTGGTCTAAATCTCTAGTTCCGCCCCGCGCAGATTGTGTGGCAAACGCTTCTATATCTGCTTGCAAATCCGGGCGCCTTTGAACCATTTCGTTTATCCAGTAAACCTGTTCCCTGGTAAAGTCTCTGGTATCACCGCTAAATTGATAATCTGCCCACGCCTTCGTATGGTCAATAACAGGTCCAAAAATTTTGGAAACACCCTCTCGTATCCCCGCTGTGTTACGAAGAACATTTTCCGTTACCCTCGACATTCTTCCGCTCTCTGGTTCTCCCAAGTTCCCTTCGCCTAACCTTATGTCTGCTGAAGGACCTGCTGCTATTGCCTCTGGGGATTCAGACCGTGCAATCCTGGCCTCTGTAAATTCTTTCGCTAGTCTTCCAGGCTGAAGATCGGATGGGAAAATTCTTTCTACTAATGCGTC
>Ga0098036_1000851_pt1 | contig 12341 bp, 12 predicted proteins | sample 4_EtaG_FD_77064 | JGI IMG/M metagenome (GOLD analysis project Ga0098036, IMG submission 77064) | Marine viral communities from the Subarctic Pacific Ocean - 4_ETSP_OMZ_AT15127 metaG | ecosystem: Environmental > Aquatic > Marine > Oceanic | place: Pacific Ocean | collected 2015-01-07 | reverse complement strand
GGAGACGGAACAACAGTTGACGTAGGCGCAAGTAAAGGATTCGCAACGGCAATGGCTATTGCGTTATAATAAGGAAAAAACATGGCACAAAATTTCAGAAGATACACCTCTAACAACGTAGGAACAGTTGCGGCAACTATCGTCACAGCAAATTCATACGATGCGATAGTAGGTATATCTTTATCGAATGTGCATACTTCTGCAATCAATGTGAGCTGTTATATTAATGATGGTTCAAATGACATTTATCTTGTTAAAGATGCCCCACTTCCCGTGGGATCTTCTTTGCAGGTTTTAGATGGGGGAGCAAAGTTAGTACTTGATGGTACAACTTCGGATGCTCTCAAAGTTGTAAGTGATACAGCTTCTTCATGTGATGTATGGGTAAGCGCAGTTGATGATATTAGTACATAAGGATAACAATGGCTTATATAGGAAACATACCTGCTGAAGCATACATCAGCATCAGTTCACAAACCTTTACTACAATTAATGGTACGGGTTATACTCTAAGTTCGAGTGTTGAAAGCTCGGAAGACATTGCGCTATTTTTAAATAACGTTAGACAAAAACCTTCAACATACACAGCTACAGGCACTGCCCTTACAATGGGTACGGCTACAACAACAGCTGACGAATTATATTGTGTCTATTTAGGCAAAGCTTTACAAACAGTGAACCCCGGTGCAGATTCCGTGGGCACTTCTCAAATTGCAGACCTAGCAGTTACAAGTGCTAAGCTTGCAAGTGATGCAGTAACGACAGCTAAAGTTTTAGACAGCAATGTAACGTACGCAAAAATTCAAGATACAACAACAGCTAATAGAGTTATAGGTGCAGCAACAGCAGGCGAAGTAAGCGAAGTTCAAGTCGTAGATGATATGACAAACTTTGTTTCAACTGCTAGTGCATCAGGATTACAAATTAAAGGTGATGGAACTACGGATGGAACTTTACAATTAAATTGTTCTCAAAATTCACATGGAGTTAAAATAAAATCTCCAGCTCATTCAACAGCACAAAGTTATACTTTAACTCTACCAGGAGCAGCACCCGCAGTAAACAAATTTATAGAAACAGATGGATCAGGAAATTTAAGTTTTTCTTCTGTAGATGTAACAACCGATATTACAGGAACAGTACCAACTGGAAATTTAGGAACTGGAACAGCGGATGCAACAACTTTTTTAAGAGGAGATCAAACTTATGCGGCAGCAGGTGGTGGAAAAGTTTTACAAGTGCTTCAAGCAACAGATACTACTGAACGATCAACTTCATCTACTGGTTCTTGGGTAACTTGCTCTAATACAATGTCACAAGCTATCACTTGTTCAGCAACATCTAGCAAAGTTTTAATTCTAACTACTTTTACTGGACAATCTGGTTCTGGTCATGTTTTAGGAACTATTTATAGAGATAGCACCAATTTAGGAGATGCTACTTATGGATTTGGTAGAAATTATAGTGCAAATTATTATGGAAATTATAATTTTGCCTATTTAGATAGTCCAAGTTCAACGTCTGAATTAGTTTATCAAGTTAGAATAAATGGTTCTGCTGGAACTTCTTATATTAATAGAGGTGGTAGTACAGGTTCAATAATCCTAATGGAAATAGGAGCATAGTATGACAGATATAATTACATCAATTCTTAAAATTAAATCTGATGCAGAAGTTAATGTAAATGGAAATACTATTGATGGTATTGAATGGTTAGATGGTAATCCAACTAATATTACTAACGAAGCTATTTTAGCAAAACAAACCGAATTAGTACAAGAAAAAGCAGATGCTAAAGTAGCATCTGATGCAAAAGAAGCATCAGGTAAACAAAAATTAAAAGATTTAGGTTTAGACGACGAGGAGATTAAAGCTTTAACAGGTAAATAATTATGGCAAACAGTAAAGTAGATGAACGTAGTATAACAGATGGAGCAGTTTCTAATTCTAAATTAGGAACGGACATCTCAGCTGATAAACTAACAGCAGGTACTTTACCTGATGGTAGATTTCCAGCTACATTACCTGCGGTATCAGGAGCGAATTTAACAGGGATAACAACCTACACTGATAACACTCCAACGTTTACTTCTGTTACACCGAGTACCATTACTAATGATGCTACAACATTAACTATTGTTGGAACTAATTTTGGAGCTTCCGGAATTCCTATGGTGGAGTTTCAAAATTCAACAGGAGCAATCACGCCGGCTGATTCGATAGTAAGAGATTCAGCTACACAATTAACCGTAGTCGCAACTTTACCAACCGATGGTACTTATTATATTAGAATAGAATTAAATAATGGATTAGCAGTTAGGACTGCTAGTGCTGAATTAACAGTAAGTGATGCTCCAACCTGGACTACATCGGCGGGTTCTTTAGGAACTGTCGCAGGAGATTTTTCAGGAACGGTTACTACTGTAGTAGCTAGCGGAGATACGGTTACTTATGCAGAAACAACATCTGTCTTAACGAATGCATCTCAAGCAAATTGCTCGCTTAATAGTTCAACAGGTGTTATAACTACATCAGATTTTGGTGGTTCGTCTACGACAGCTACCACATATAATTTTACAATAAGAGCGACAGATGCGCAGGCGCAAACAGCAGACAGAGCTTTTTCACTGACATCGAGCTTTGAAATGGAAGGAGCTTGTTTATTCACATAATGGGAACAACAGTTATTAAAAGAACCGCAGTCACACCAACTCTCGCAACTAAATGTACTTTTAGTCTTTGGACAAAAAGAGGTGTATTAGAAACTAGCCAATGTTGGGCTGGTCAACCTTCTGTTGGAGCAGGATACACACAGTTTAGATGGTTCTCTACTGATAAGAATGCACTTCGTTGGGAAGCGGCACCTTCTGATGGGGCTGGAACTGGTATTGATTACAAAACATATGCAAAATTTTGGGATGCTAGTGCATGGTATCATATAGTATCTTCTTTCGATAGTACTCAAACAGGAACCGATAGACTCAAAGTTTATGTAAATGGAATTCAAATTACAGATTGGGAAACTCAAACAATTTGGGATGCTGATGAGGTATTAGGATGGCAAGTTGCAGGACAAACTCAATACATAGGAACTTACTCAGGGTCGGATGATTTATACGATGGATATTTTGCTCAATATGCTTTTATAGATGGAACAGCTTATGCAGCAACGGATTTTGGTGAATTTGAAAATGGAACCTGGAAACCTAAAACAAGTTTAGACGTTACCTACGGCGATAATGGTTTTTTATTAAACTTTGCTGACGGAGCTTTATTAACAGATAGTTCAGGTAATAGTAATGACTTTACTTTGCACTCAGGAACACAACTTTTTTCTAAAGATAAACCCGATAATAGTTATCCCACTCTCAGTAGAATTTTAGGAAAACAAGGTACGAGCTATTATACACCTTCATCAACCGATCTTAAAACTGGTAATTTAGATTCAGATGATGGGAGTAATGATAAATCGGTAGTTGCGAATATGGCTCTTTTTAAAGGTAAATGGTATTGGGAGACAAAATTATATGGCAATAATAATACAAGAAATATGGGAATTGTAAGAACCGATATGGTAAATAATAATAGTGTTTTTTATAATGGTTCTAATACTTCTAACGGAACTCCAAACACAATGAACTACAACCCAAGAACTTCTTACGGATATGTAATCACTACCGATAAAGATGATACCGGTACGGAATCAGCAAGTATGTTAAGCACGGATAGTGATTGTATTATTGGTTACTATTTAGATATGGACAATGGAAAAATGGCTTGGTCTTTAGATGGAACTTTAATTAATTCAGGAAGTTCATTTCCTTTACCGAATTGGTCTGATGATCCTAATCTATGGACTCTTTATGGAGCGATGCCCTCAGCAAGACTGGATGCAGGGCAGAGAGGTTCTTGGAACTTTGGTTTAGGATATTTTGGAAGCACTGCAGTTTCTTCATCAGTAGCGGATGCTGGAGGAGAAGGGTCGTTTGAATATAATCCCACAGCTACGATTGACGGCTCGAGTCAGGATTTTAGAGCAATTTGTACAAAAAATATTAAAACTTATGGATAGGAAATTATTATGGCATTTATATCAGTAGACCCAAACGCATTACTTAAAGCACTTCCTTATACAGGAGATGGAGTGGCATATGGAAGTGGTGGAAATGCAGTTACAGGAGTTGGATTTCAACCTGACTTTACTTGGATAAAATCTGCAACTACTAGTGAAGAACATGTGGTAACAGATTCTGTTAGAGGAGTTACTAAAGTACTAAAACCCAATGCAACTTCTGCAGAAGCTACAGCATCAGAAGGATTAAATGTTTTTGGGGCTGATGGATTTACTGTAGGATCATCGGATCAATTCAATACGAATACAGAAACGTATGCATCTTGGAGCTTTAAAGGTGGAACGACATCTGGCATAACAACAAATGGTTCAACAACAATTACTCCATCTGCTTATTCATTCAATGCTGGTGGGGGTTTTTCAGTTTTAAAATATACCGGGAATGGTGTATCAGGAGCTAAACTAGCCCATGGATTAGGAGCCTTACCAATGTTTGCTCTTGTCAAAAGTTTAGGAACTAATAGCTGGGGTGTCTATCACGTCGGCGTAGCAGAAGGAAATTATGCTAATTCATGGAAATACAAAATGGAATTAAATGATACGCAAGGTCGAAATGATGACGATGCGATTTGGAATGATGGCGCAGCAGATACGGTTAATATGGAATTAGGAAATAGCAGTTGGGTGAATACTGATACTCAAGAATACATCGCTTATGTTTGGGCCGGTGTAAAAGGTCTGAGCCAATTCGGTTACTACACTGCAAATGGTGAACACTCCAGTGATGCTGATGCAGCGGGAACATTTATTTATACTCCATTCAAACCCGCGATTGTTTTACTTAAAAGATTTGACACAACTGGTCCTTATTTACTTTATGATGATAGAAGAACTTCAGATTGGAATGTGGACGAAGGCGATACAGGAACACCCGCTTATTTAGAACCTGCAGCTACGGGTACGCAACAAACGGATAACCCTATTTTTATGTATTCTAATGGTTTTAAATGTGTTGATAGTTTATCAAATCCTAGTAGTGGTAAGATGGTTTATTCAGCTTGGGCAGCAGAACCCCTAGTTTCAACCGAAGGAGCAGTAGCAACAGCGAGATAATATGGCATACATAGGACGTGGATTAGATAAAATAAGTAACATAGAGGTTTTGGATGCAATAACATTCACAGACTCTGCGGGACCTTATAATCTATTAAAAGGCGGAGTAGCTTTTGTTCCAGCGTCTCACAATAATTTAGTTATTTCAATCGATGGAATTGTTCAAAGTCCATCGTCTTATACTCTTTCAGATTCAACGATTACATTTGATTCATCTATGGCGTCTACGTCAACGATGAATTTTATATATCAGATTGGTGTAGGTTTAGTTACAACACCGGCTGATGGTTCAGTCGACACGGCTCAATTAGCTCCACAAGCAGTCACGTCTACAAAGATTGCTGACAACTCCATTACAGGAGGGAAGATAGGAGCTACTTTAGATATTAGTTCAGCGACGGTTACCTTACCAGGAACGGTGGGAGGATTAGGAACAGGTTTAACTAATTCACAATTACAAAATAATTCTATTACTATTAATGGCAGTCCAGTTTCCTTAGGTGGAAGCGTAACAGGCATTGGCACAGAGACTTACCCGACAGTTACGGGAGTAACTCCAGGAGTCATCACGAACGCTCAAACAACAGTGACGATTGCAGGAACTAATTTTATTTCTGTTCCTGTGGTTGAAGCAATTAATTCTAGTGGAGCTATTACAAGCGCAGACACTGTTAGTTATACAAGTGGTACTGCAATTGATGCAACTTTTACATTAGCCGTTGATGGAACATATTTTATTAGAGTAGAAAATAATGATGGTCTAGCGGCTAGATCTTCTTCAGCTATTTTAAACGTTTCTGACGCTCCGGCGTGGGTTACAGCAAGTGGTTCTTTAGGAACTTTTGCTGGAGGAGACGCTCTTCCAACACAAACTTTAACATGTACAGACGCTACATCCTTTACCCTACAGAGTGGAACTTTAACAGCAGGTTTAACGCTGACAAGTGGCTCAGGATCGTGTACAATAACAGGAACTCAAACGGCTCATACGTCAGCAGCAACTGATACGTTTACAATTAGAGCTACCGATGCTGAAGGACAAACCTCAGATCGTGAGTTTAGTATTACTTATAGCTTTACAATAGCAGGTTCAGGAGGATTTAATTAATGGCTAATACATATTTATCTTTTACATTAGGAACACCTACCGATAATTTAAAGTGGACTTTCTCTGCTTGGATTAAAAAAACCGAAGATGTAATGTCTCCTGGTGATGTAGGTGTGATGAGTATTGGAGATACGACTTCAGCTTATACTAGATTAAATTTTAATGGAAATGGTCAATTAGAATTTGATAACAAACCTGGTGGTTTTGAAGGAAGAAAAATGACTTCAGCTTATTATTATGATCCAACCGCTTGGTATCATATTGTTGCGGTATACGATAGCGCCAATGGAAGTGCTGGAGATAGAATGATTCTTTATATTAATGGCTCAAGAGTAACTGCTTTAGCAACAGATGCCGATCCTGATGCTGACACCGCATCTGGAAATACTAGTGGTAAAACTATTAGAATTGGTGTAGCTGATTCTTCTCAGTATTTTAATGGAGAAATGGCCCATGTTCATTTCTGCGATGGTTATGCTTATGCAGCTAGTGATTTTGGAGAAACCGATTCTACTTCGGGGATATGGATTGGTAAGACTTCACCTTCTGTTTCTTATGGAAACAATGGGATCTTTTTAAAATTTGCTTCGGGTGCAACATTAACTGATAGTTCAGGAAATGGTAATAATATGAGTTTAGGTGGGGGAACATTAACAGCTTTAAAAGATAGTCCTGATAACAATTGGAGTACTTGGTGTTCATTATATCAACCTACAGGAGATTATCCTACGTTTGCTAATTGTAATAATACTTGTACTTCTCAAAATGCGTCAGGTAGATATTGGGGAAGTGCCTCTACGTTAGGTATGCAAACAGGTAAGTGGTACGCAGAATTTAAAGCAGTAACGGCTTCTAACAAACCTAGTTTTGGAGTAATTCAATCTCCAGGTAGATCAGTTTATAATAGTAGCTATATAGGATATAACACTTATGACTATGCTTATATATCTGATGGTGGAATATATAATGGAGATACAGAAACCGCTGGTTGGGGAAATACTTTTACAACAGGAGATATAATAATGGTGGCTTTAGATTTAGATAATAATAAAGTTTATTTTGGCAAAAATGGAACATGGGAAAATAGTGGTGACCCAACGTCAGGTGCGTCAGGAACCGGAGCAGCTTATACAGTAGCTACAGTAGATACTGCAACAGCAGCTAATACATATAATAAAACCCAGTCAGAAGGTGCTTATTTCTTTGCTTGTTCAGATCAATCTACAGGTGGAGATACGATGGCGGCTAATTTTGGGAATGGATATTTTGAAACTACGGCGGTAACATCAGCAGGAAATTCAAGTACAGGGGACGCTTCAGTTTGGGAATATGATTGTCCTACTGGATATTATGGTTTAAACACAATTAACATGGCAACTTACGGATAATTATTATGGCTTATATTTCTTTTCAACCATCAGACAATTTTAATACAAAGCTCTATACAGGGAATGGTTCTACTCAAACTATTTCAGGAATAGGATTTCAACCTGATTTGACTTGGATTAAAGAACGAAATGGTACTGAATATAATAGACTTTATGATAGTGCCAGAGGAGTCTATAAAGAAATTTATAGTAATGCTAGTAACGCTGAAGCATCAAATTCAAATTCCTTAACAGCTTGGAATGCAGATGGTTTTGCACTAGGAACTGAAACAGGCGTTAATAATAATACCGATACTTTTGTATCTTGGAATTGGAGAGCAGGAACAACTTCAGGAATTACGGGTGGATCAATTACTCCTACTGGTTATTCTTATAATGCAACAGCAGGTTTTTCTATTATTAGATATACGGGAACAGGAGCAACAGCTACCGTACCTCATGGCCTTGGGGTCAAACCTAAATGTATTATTATAAAACAAGAAAATGGAACCAATAACTGGGCGGTTTATTCAGAATCTATAGGAGCGGATAGACAATTTTTATTTAATGATACTTCTGCCTCTTCTGCTAACGCTAATATTTTTGCCAATACAGAACCTACTTCAACAGTATTTAGTGTAGGTAATGACGGAGCAACAGGGGGAAGTGGTTCTGAATATGTAGCTTATTGTTTTGCTAGTACCAAAGGCTTTCTAAAAAACGGAAGCTACCAAGGCAGTGGACAAAGCGACAGATCAGGAACATTCTGTTACACAGGCTTTGCTCCTGCTTTTGTTCTTCTAAGTTACGTTGAAGCAGGTGGTAGTAAACTTATGTATGATGATAAAAGAAATACATACAATTTACATAATACAAGATTAATAGGAAGTGGTACTAATGCAGAGGCAAGTTCAGATACTATGGCTTTGGAATTTCATGCAACTGGTTTTAAAATAAGATCCACAGACAGCGATTTAAATACAGCCGCTGGAACGTATTGGTATCTAGCTTGTGCAGAATTTCCAGTGGTATCAAGTAATTCTAAATCAGGGACGGCGAGATAATGGCTAAGACACAAGTAACAGCACCAGGAATAGCAACAGATGCAGTAACGGTTAATAAGATACCGGATACTTCCATCACGAATGCTAAACTAGTTAATCAAAGTATCACGATTAATGGTTCGGCTGTTGTGTTAGGTGGAACGATTTCTGATGTGGGAGCTGAAACATATCCAACGGTTGATAGTGTAAGTCCTACAGTAATTACCAATGCTCAAACGACAGTAACAATTACAGGAACTAACTTTGTTAGTGTTCCTATCGTTGAAGCAATTAATACAAGCGGAGCCATCACAACGGCTGACAGTGTCACTTATGTTAGTGCTACTTCAGTTCAAGCGGCTTTAACTTTATCCGTGGATGGAACTTATTATTTAAGAGTAACGAATGTAACAACAGGATTATCAGGAAGATCAGGATCCGCACTTTTAAATGTAAGTGATGCACCCGCATGGGTCACAGCCAGTGGATCTTTAGGAACGTTTCCTGGGGGATCAGCACTTCCTACACAAACTTTAACATGCACAGACGCTACATCTTTTGCAATTCAAAGTGGAACCTTAACGGCTGGATTAACTTTGAACAGTGGTTCAGGATCTGCTACAATAACAGGAACACAAACGGCTCATACATCAGCTGCTACGGATACGTTTACAGTTCGAGCAACCGATGCGGAAGGTCAAACTTCTGACAGAGAATTTAGTATTAGTTACAGCTTTGCAATAGGTCAAGGAGGACAGTTTAATTAATGGCTACTACATATTTAACAAGAACACCAGGAAGTGAAGGGAATAGAAAAACTTGGACTTTATCTGGTTGGTATAAAAGAAGTAAAATGGATGAATCTGCATTTTTTATGTCTGTAGGTCAATGGTCTGTTTCTCAATTATGTCAAGCATTATTTGAAGGAGATAATAAACTTAATGTAGGAGGTTTTACTTCTGGAGGTGGAACTGATTTTCATTTAGAATCAACTAGACTTTTTAGAGACCCAGCAGCTTGGTATCATGTTGTAATCGCTGTAGATACTACACAAGCTGTATCATCAAATAGAGTAAAAATGTATGTAAATGGAGAACAACTAACAACTTTTACAACAGAAACTTATCCTTCTCTAAATTATGATTGTGCATTTAATGATACTGAAGCTACTTCTGTCGGAAGAAGAAATGGTACAGCAAATTGTTATAATGGAGTAATGGCTCATGTACACTTTATAGATGGAACAGCTTATGCTCCCTCAGACTTTGGTGAAACAGATTCTACTTCAGGTATCTGGATAGCAAAAACTTCTCCAAGTGTAACTTATGGAACAAATGGATTCTTTTTAAAATTTGCTTCAGGTTCGCCTTATGAAGATAGTTCAGGAAATGATAATGATTTTACTTTAGGTGCAGGAACACTTACACAAACTGAAGATACTCCTGATAATAATTTTTGTACAATGAACCCACTTAATAATTATCTTTTTAATGGAACTTATTCTAATGGTAATAATACTGTAGCAACAGATGTTAAATGTTGGAACTCAACAACTCTTGGAATGTCAAGTGGAAAATGGTATTGGGAAACAAAAATAGTTTCTTCAACATCAGGTTCAGATTGGACAGTAGGATTTGCAGGAATAACAGCGACAGGAGCATCTGATGATGGTGGTTCAACAAATGGAACAGATGTATTTCATTATAGAGCTACTGGTGCAGTTTGGAATAATGGTTCAACTTCTCTTACGACTACAAGTTATACAAGTGGAGACATTATTAGTATTGCTTTAGACCTTACAAATAATAAATGGTATGTAGGAAAAAATGGAACTTGGTTAAATAGTGGAGACCCTACTTCAGGAGCAACTGGTACTGGTGCGGTAGGTTCACCAACAGCTGCAGCTTCTACATCAATTGGTGCTTATTTTCCATCAGTATCTTATTTAGATGCTTCACAATCAGGAACTTTTAATACTAATTTTGGTAATGGATATTTTGGAACAACTATTGTTTCTTCATCAGAATCAGATGACGCAGGAATAGGTTCATTTGAATATGACGTACCAGCAGGATACTATGCACTTTGCACAACTAATTTAGGAGACCAATCATAATGGCAGCTTATATTTCTTTTCAACCCTCAGATTTTTTTAATCCAGTTCTCTATACAGGGACAGGAAGTTCCTTAGCCGTTACAGGTTGTGGATTTCAACCTAATATGACTTGGATTAAATGTAGAGACGTTACTAATGGAAATTTTCTTTACGATACACTAAGAGGAGCAACCACAGCTATTATGCCAAATAATTCAGACGGTGATGCTACTTATTCTGGATTAACCTCATTTGATAGCGATGGTTTTACTGTTGGTACATTCGCTGACACAAACACCGATACCAAACTTTTTGCTTCTTGGAATTGGAAAGCTGGAACGACTTCTGGACTTTCTGGCGGAACTATAACTCCCTCTTCTTATTCTATTAACACTACAAGTGGTTTTGGAATGTATAGATTTACAGGAACTGGAAGTAATGGAACAATAGCTCATGGTTTAGGAGTTACTCCAGAATTGGTAATTGTTAAAAGAACGGATGGAACAGCAGGGTGGATTGTTCAACATGCTGGACTGAGTTATGGAGCTAGCGTTTTATATCTTCAGACAACCCATTCAGAACAAACAGAAGGGGCTATGTTTAATTCAACTACACCAACAAGCACAGTATTTAGTTTAGGAACAGCTAGTGAAACTAATGGAAGTGGTAATGAATATATTGCTTATGTTTGGGCACCGGTGAGAGGGTACAGCCAATTCGGCACATTCACTGGAAATGCTTCAGCCACAGCAGGACCGTTTATTTACACCCCATTTAGACCGGCTTACGTTTTAGTAAAAGCTATAAATTATACGGCGGCTTGGATTATGTTTGATAGTAAAAGAATAGGTTATAATCTCCAAAATAAAGTATTTACTCCCAATACAACTGCTGTCGAAGAAGCTGCTTGGATGAGTGATATATATTCAAATGGATTTAGACCTTTTAGTTCTGACCCAGCAATTAATGGTGCTTATAATTATGTGTATATAGCCTTTGCAGAATTTCCAATAGTGTCTAGTAATTCTAAAGCTGGCACAGCGAGGTAGGCTAAATGTTATTTGGGCATTCGGCTTTTTGTGAGACACCATTCTCATCTCAGGGCATAGAGATAAGAATTGTTGATGTTACGGGTGTTCATGTTAACACTTATTTAGGTAGCTCAACTATTTCAGGGAATGCTACTATTACCTTAACGGGTAATGAGTTACTGGCTCAACTAGGAACGGCGATAGTTGCAGTTGATGAAATGCACCCAGTAACAGGTGTACAAGTTTCAGTCGCTCTAGGTACCGACATAGTCGTAACTGGGGGCGCAACCGTTACTCCAACGGGTAATGGTTTAAGTTTAGATCTCGGCGATGTAACAATTGTTGTTACAACAACTGTTATGCCAACCGGGGTTCAGTTGCAGGTAGACACAGGTAGTGTTACTATTCAAGGTAATGCAACCATAACGGTTACAGGCAACGCATTAAATGTAGCTACAGGCGAAGCCGTAGCTCAACCTTGGACTCAAGTGGATGATGCAAATACAAACACT
>Ga0098036_1000848_pt1 | contig 12414 bp, 31 predicted proteins | sample 4_EtaG_FD_77064 | JGI IMG/M metagenome (GOLD analysis project Ga0098036, IMG submission 77064) | Marine viral communities from the Subarctic Pacific Ocean - 4_ETSP_OMZ_AT15127 metaG | ecosystem: Environmental > Aquatic > Marine > Oceanic | place: Pacific Ocean | collected 2015-01-07 | reverse complement strand
GATACAACAAAGATTTAACAATAAATGCTTATGGCTTATGGAACAGCTTATGATGCAAGAATTCACTACAGAAAAAGCCTGGGCAATTGTTGGAGGCTTATCTAAGCCTGGCAAAATGCCTGGTTGGTCTTATGGTATACCAGCTAAGGAGTGCAAAACGGGTTCCAAACTTAGAGAAATTGAAAATAGTGTTTGTTATAAATGTTATGCATTAAAAGGCTGCTACGTTTTCAAAGTTGTTCAGGATGCACAGTACAGACGCCTGGCGTCTATTAAATCTCCGTTATGGGTTGGCGCAATGGCATATTTAATTAATTCAAAAAAGCCCGATGTATTTAGATGGCACGACTCAGGGGACGTTCAAGACCTGGAGCATTTAATCAAAATTTATGCTGTCTGTAAGTTAACACCAACGCGTCAACACTGGATGCCAACACGGGAAGCGTGGGTTTTAAAATATTTAAATCAATGCCCAGAGAATTTAATAATTAGGTTTTCCATGCCAATGATCAACCAGGCACCAGCTGGGAGCTGGAGCCATACTTCAACCGTCGTGACTTCTGGCGCCACGTGTCCAGCACCAGGACAAGGGAACCAATGCAAAGATTGTAGAAATTGCTGGAAGAAAGAAATTAAAAATATATCTTATGGACAACACTAACAAAAGGAGAAAAATGAAAAGAATTAAACACAACGACTTAACACACTATTTCTTGCGCGATCATAAAGACCTACCCCGGGCGTACCTGCGCAAGTGTGAGAAGTTCTTCCAAACTATTCAGGACAGATTGATCACAAAAAAAGATGCTGCATTTTTATATAAGCAACAAGCATCAAGCTCCAAGCAACAAGCTTTGAGAAAGATAAAAGAAGACAACGATTTTTTAGATAAGCAAAGCAATGCAGAATACTATGATTCAAAATAAAAACGAAATAAGCTTTCTCAGGAAAAAACTGAAAAAGCTTAAAAAAATTCTTTCAACCAATGTTGAGATCTGGGACGAAACACAGCACGACCCAGTGGAAGAGTTCAAGCTTCTTATAAAATTAATCGATGACAAACATTAATGCACGTTTTCCGAAGTCCAAAATGGTGGAAAGAATTCCACGCTGAAGCGAAAAAAAATAGAGAAATAGAAAAGGCTCAAGCAGAGAAGGCTCAAGCTCGAAAGACTGAGAAGTCTCAAGCTCCAAGGATCAAGCCTCAAGCCAAGTGAGATAAGAGGCACAAGCAGGAAGTCCCTGACGCAGAGGCTCAAGCCTCAAGCCACAAGCATCAAGCTCCAGGATACTTTTTCCCTCATAAAGTTTTACACCTTTATGAGAGCCCCCCAGGGCCTTGATAAGTATAAATGTATTAGTTGGATGTTTAATATGAAATGCTTTTTGATGTGGAGAGAGACGAATTTTGTTTGTCTTTGTAACTTTCAATTCAACAGTAATAAACCTGGAATTAACATTATAACCCAATAGATCAGGAGTGCCGAAAGAACTAAGGTTTTCAAGCCTAGTCCACGAAATTTGAGGTGTAGATTTTTTAAATTCATGCCAAAATTTTGTTTCCGGTTTCACTACTACTCCTTTTTAAATTGTCAACGCATAAAGAACTGAATTGATATACGAGGGACAATTGGACTCACTACTGGATTAATTTTATGTTTGAGAGGAGCCTTCACGATCACTAAAGAATTTCCCACGTAGGGAAGAAAGCCGTGAGCAAGATCATCTTTAAACATGAACTCTCCACCCCAATTCTTATCCCATCTATGATTAATGTAATAAGTGGCACCATACGTCCAATTTCCATCATCATGCCATTGAATTCCAGCATGGGTTTTCATGTAATGAATAATAGTAGCTGTCTTTTCACATTTTTTAAGATGAAAAAAAGGATTATGTCTCACTAAGACGGTCAGTTGTTCAAAGGGTTTATAATCTTTTACTTCTGAACGGTAGGGAGCCTCAATATGGCTAAGCAAGTGATCTTGCCAAATTCCCTTAGCTGAATGGAGTTTAATCTTTTTTCTCTGCTTAATAATGGCATGATGTAAATCTTTATAGAAGGCAGCCGGTAGAAAATTCTTAATCCACCACAGTTTACCGGGTATAGAATACACTAAGTTCATGGATGTAAAAAACAATTAATACAGTATCTGACCCCTTTAGTAATAGGCTCAGTTCCATGTATCCAAATAGGTTCGGCAGGGAATAACAGAGCATCTCCGGTTTTAAATTGATGTTTTACCTTCCCATCAAACAATCTAAAATCCCCTCCTTCATAATCCTCATTGAGGTTAATAGTACATGATCCCCTCATTACAGTGCCCTCATTAAGGACGCAATCTGAATGATCTTTGATGGACTGACCCACTTCATATTTTAGTATTCTAACATTAGAGGTACTTGACATTAAGTGATTTTGAAATGAGGGACAAATACCTTTTCTTATATGGAGCTCATAATTTGAAAGCATTATAGTCAAATACTTATAGATAAGCTCTAATGGTTTATTAAATTTATCGGTGGTGCTCTTCTGTTCGGATAGATTAATACATTTAAAATTATCTTCTTGATGACTTCCCTCTTTAAATTTGTAACTTGCTTCAGGCCCAGCTAGGTTAGCATTCTCTTCATATAAATTAATGAAAGAATCACAGATAGATTTTGGCATAAGTCCATCAATTTGATATTTTAAATCGAGGATTTTATAATCATAACTCATAGCTTTTTTACTACTTGTCCCATACTCCAAGCCGATTCTTTGCTTACTGTTAAAGCAATTCTATGTGTTTCTTTGGCACCAATTATTTTATTCTCTAATAATTGAACACTGGTTACATCATAAAACTTACCATCAGGTAAAACAACTTGAACTCTCGAGGCTTTAGCCACCTCTGATTTCATGAATTTATCTAGTATTAATCTTAATGCCTTTCCGGATAACATAGGTTGCAATATAGTCTATGTTGTACTATATTGCAAGTATGACAAAAAAAGAACGATGGGATGGAAGATCAAGAGTTTCCACTCCAGAATACAAAGAAAATTACAACAGAATATTCGGAAGTGTTAATTTCCAACAAGAAGGAGATTTTATCTTCTGTAGTAAATGCCAAGATATGACCATCCATATTCCTAAGTTTGGTAAATGTAAAAAATGTGGACTAGAGGAATATAAAAATGGGACTTCCTAAAAAATTAACAGAGCAACAAATGAAGTTTGCTTACGAGCTAGTAACCAACGAAGGTCGAAAGACAGCTACACAATGTGCAATCGATGCAGGATTTGCTAAAGACTCAGCCAGACAATATGCAAGTAAATTACAAAATCCAAAACTCTATCCTCTGGTTGTAAAATATGCTGGGGAACTCAGGGAAGAATGGCAGAAAAAATTTGAAGTTACTTTTGATAAACATATAGCTGAACTTGGAAAAATTAGAGGGGAAGCTCTTAAGAAGGGAGCGTGGTCAGCTGCAGTAAACGCTGAAGTAGCTCGAGGAAAGGCTGCTGGTTTGTATATTGAACAAAAGATAATCCGAACTGGTAAGCTAGAAGACTTAACCACAGAAGAGTTAGAAAACAGAATGAAGCAAATAATAGATGATTATTCTCCGATCCTTGAAGGCGTTGGAGTTGAAGAATTAAAAGAGAAAGTAAGAAATAAACCAGAGTTAGTTGAAGATAAACCACAAGAAGAACCCACTCACGAAGAAACTTCGTAATCCTTTATAAAAACACTAGTACTATATCTCCTAACACCTTTATCCTTCGTCGCATGAGCGCAATGATATAAATCGGAGGGAAATAAAATAGCACGATTAGGTCTGAACCCAACATGCATATCTAAGTTTTTATCTTCATCATAAAAAACAGTGCCATTGCTGACAGCGATGGGCCCCTCTAACATAACCATAAGATTAAGTTTAAAAGATGTACCATCTACATCAAAATCGGTATGGGGAAGAAATACATCTAGGTTTCTAAGGTCAATCCCACAGTCGGAACCTACATCCAGTATTTTAATACTAAATTTCTTTTCAGCTTGTTTAATAAATATATCCAATAATTTTTTATCTTGGTTTAAATGATAACGCATTCCATAATAATTGTTTTGAGCTGGTTTTTTATCATCATAGAAACGAGGCACAAAAGGTAATTTGGTTGTAACTAAAGTCACTACAGACTTATGCACATCCTTTTCAAAGAAATTATCTAAAATCTGGATCACGTTAAAATTCTTTCCATTTTTCTAATGCATCCTATGGGTATTATATTTCTATCGGAAAATAATTCATCTCCATCTTCGTAACTAGAAAAAGTCCATACATATTTCTTATCTCTCTTATAGATGTAGGCATGGGTAATCATAACACTCGGCTTAAACTTATCAAATTCCTCCTTTGTGGCATGACCAGCGTCCCCGGTAATATCGTCCCAAGTAATCTGATAGAAAAAATATTTCTTCTTCTTAATTTGAACGTGTTTATATTTAGATTTTTTAGCTACCATATTCTTACATTCCCTGAAACTGAAATTCTTTCCCCATCTGCTTGTTGAAAAGGGTATACCCAATGAATAAGACTCGCTGGAAATATAAATACTTCTCCTCGCAATGGAAAAAAACTTCTGGTTTGAATGTGATTTCTATTAGTTATATATGTAGTCCAAAAAGATATTCCTCCAGGGCCCATTCCTGTTATCTCTCCTTTATAACATTTACTACTCACATGGTTTCTATTTTCTTTAATCAACTCTTCTGGAACCTGGGTATATAAAACAAAAGATAAATCAACATCGTGATAATGTGGGGGATTAAATTCATGCTTTCGCATGTAGTTGACCCAAGCTGATTCCATTTTAAATTTATCACATAATTTAGTTCCCGTAAATTTCTGATATCCCTGGCAATAGGAATTAAAATAAGGAGCCATTACTTTAAAAACTTTTTTGGGATCTAATCCATATTCATGTTTGATATGACCTGCTAATCGAGATTGATAATTTTTCTTTTTATCTTTCACAAACAAATTTTCGATAGTCTTAATTTCTTTTTCTGCCAATTGATAGGAAGCCAAATATGGCCCCCAATGGTAATATCTATAATGAATAATTCTGTTTTTAGCTGTCATCCTTTTCTCCTTAGTGTCTTCTATACCTAATTCACATTTTTGAAAATGTGAAAAAGGTTCTCTCGCGTTGGGATTTCCATAAATGCCCATAAAATGAATTCTTGTAACACCTTGTAACACCTTGTAACACCCCTGGTGTTACAACTTCTGTCAAGCCTAGTAACGATTCTAGACGATTGTAACACTGTAACACCATTTTACATCTTTTTAAAAAAATTTTTTTCATTTTAGGTAGCCGTTACAATATGGGTTTTATAGAACTTTTCGTTATAATCCGTTGAAATACGGCACTTTTCGGCCAAAAAGTCGGCGTAAGGGGGTGTTACAGATTCTCGGGGCGCGAGACAAAAATCCTTGTCATGCATATGGTGCCTGAAGCCTGGTGCTTTATTCCCGTCCCAAGTATAGTAGTTAAACCACAGATGGGGGTGCTTCTTTAGAACCGTTCTAAGGTAGCTCTCGTTAAATTTCAGGTGTTCTATTACCGGAAACTTGTGGCAAAAATGCCACACAGGTGTGTTATTTTTATCACACTCCACCCACGTGAACCAAACATGATGATGAAAGCCTCTATAAGGAGGAGAACTCGCGTCAACTTCTCGACACAATTCTGCCATAATTGAGGGCGTCTCAATATACCCAGCTTTGCCAACTCGTCCCAATTCATTAAGCAATAAAAAAGGATAAGTTAAATCTTCTAACGTGTGTCTACAATAAACAAAATCAAATTCGTTGTCTTCATAAGGAAGCAATTGGTTAGTAAAATCGACCACCTTATTTGTCTCTAGAACCTGGGGGCCATATTGCCATCCACACGTATGAGTAGCTAAAGGAAAAACAAATTCTCCAGGCCCAACATCTAAAATTTTTTTCTTACCCTTAGCAAGTTTAATAGTCCAGGCTAAGACATCGGCCGGTTGTTTCCATTGTTTCTTGCCACCGTCTAGCCATTCATCTTTAGGTATTGTAAAATTATGCATGTCGGTTCTCGTAAAATTCGGATACTCTTCTTAACCAACCCCACATGTATCTCTGGAACTCTTGTTCTTTAACCACAAACTTTTGAAATGTATTGTCGGCTGTGCACATCAATACAACTCCAGATTGTATCTTAGTATCGTGCATACAATTATGCGCCAGGGCATATCCAGCCAGTTGGAAAAAGTAATCAGTAACCCACTCACGTCTCTTGAACTTATTGCTTTGCTTGAAATCTATGATAGACTCCCGGCCTTCGTAGATTCCTACTAAATCTGTAGCTCCAGCATAGAGTTCAGGGTAGTAAACCACTATCTCAGACCCCCAAATTTCGTCCAAATTGTCCCTCAAATCGGTCTCCCAGATGTTTGTGGCCATCCTACTAGCTTGTTGGCCTAAATCGCTTAAATCGGCATGTCTATGGCCCGTTAAATAGCCTTCTAGAACCCTATGCATGATGGTACCCCTTTCTGCTGCATGATCCCTGATGCGATTAGCCTCGGTTTCTCCCACTTTTAATTTCCACCTCTCGAGGCTTTCTTTTTTCTCCTGGGGGATGGTTTCCTGGAGAATGGTTGTAACCGAAGGAAGCTTCTCGGTTCCTATCTCGTAGTGTCTTTGGTTCTCGATTAAGGATCGAGTAGACGGTGGGTATGTAAATTTTTTATTCCATTTCATTTTTCTTTTTAACTCTCAGTTTTTTGTACATATATTTTTTACGTCTAATAGGGTAACCATTATCTTGGCACCATTTATCAGCATATTTATCAATTCTAATAAGCTCTTCTAAAGCTTTGCCACGCATTAAATTTTTATTCTCAACAATCATTTTCTTTTAAAGTTACTATAATGTACGTATTTATTCGGATCCAATTCATGGATACGATCCTCGTTGATTTCATCATCTATTATTTTTTCTACTTTCTTAATATCTTTAGGGGTTGGATCCATTATATGAACGGCATTAAAACCATTATTAAAAGCAGCCTCCATTTTTTCTTCATTAGCTTTTAATCTCTGTTCTTCCCTATAAATATTTTGTCTTAATGCTTCTCCCCAAAACCAGGCTGAAGTTCCAGTATAGCCTCGCGTTATTTTTTTAGCCATCCAGATAGCAAGTTTCTTGGGATGGTTTTCGAGTCTAACTTTAATAGCTTTAGGTGTTTCTTTAATCAAAGTAAAATTTCCTACTTTAATATAGAATTCCACACAATCCGATGTCATCGGTTTAGACTTCCAAGCCATTAGCTTTATCCTCCTTCATTTGTTTATAATTATCTAGATCAACAACATTAGCTTTAGGATCAACAGCATAATGAGCAATAATATTACTTAGTTCCGGAGCTTTCACATGAGCAAACGGAAACAAAAGTCTAGCTACATAATATGCGTCTCTATGACTACATCGCCAACGCCATTGGTCTTTCCAATATGGTTTAGAACTAGGAGATTTATTTTTTATATTTTTTATAACCGTTCCTACTCCTAAAACATCATGAACCCAGCGAATAACACTTTCATCAGTCATCGACATTTCCATAGAAATTCTCCAACAATTATATGCTCGTCTCTTTCCTCTTCTTATTTTAGTTTCCATTTTCTTTTTACATTGCGAACTTCCTTCGCCGTCAAAGAGTCCAGCGATGTAAGCTATATTAATGTCCATTTTATCTAGAGCTAGTTATTGAATATCTTAATGCACTTAAAACTGGATTACCAAGGTCTCCTTCTAAACTCTTACATGCTACCAACAAACTCAGTAACATGAAAAAGATAATGGTTTTAGACATTAAAGACCTGCTCCTCTTAATTGCCCTACCCAATCTTCAGCTAATCTGATCTTACGCTGGAGAACATTGTTCTCATATTTTATACTGTGTATTTCTTTTACAGCTTTTCTCATAGCCACTCTTAATACCTCATTTTGATTTTTAAGGAACTCGATCTGATGTTCTAGATCATTAGGTCCTTTATTATTGCTTCCGTTCTTCGCCATTTGTTTTCTCCTCTATTTCTCCTTCTGAATCGCACATTGTACATTGTGCAATTACGGGTTTATTTATTTCATCTCGGTCAGCTGATTTGTGTGGAATTTTTATATATCCATTTCCAAAACATCTTGGACAAGTTATTTTTGACATTCGTTAAACCTCTTTTTAACTTTCATTCTTACATACTCATGATCAAAACCAGCTAATTGGCATACGAGTACAAAGTCACGATTAGGGTATAGAAAATAATCTAATGCACTTTCTTTAGATTGAAAAAGATATGATCTATAATTTTTATTTGCTAAAAGATCGCCCCCATTAATTCCTCTTCCAAGAGCGTCTTCAAGGGCAACAATTAAAACGTTTCGCCAAAGATTTCTAATTGGATCCTTACGTTCGTAACGCTCAATTGCTTTTGGAAATATGTTTGATTTTGCCATTTAACTTTTTTGCTTTCTCATCCACCAACATTCTTACTACTTGCGCTCTACTTAATTTGATTCCTGGTGCTAGAATCTTGGCAAGTTTATCTATTTTGTCATAACAGCCATGATCGACAGCTAGACTTTTGTATTTGCTTATATCAGTCATTTATTATATCCTTTCTTTAATATCAAATGATATGGGATATTATATAAAATTTCTCAGGGATTGTCAATATGAAAATGTGGTTATTAGTGCTGGTAGTATGCTCGGGTGTGGACAAAATATGCCATCCCGTGGGCCAAATACCTACAGAATACAAGAGTTATTATATGTGTACTAAAGACGCCTACGGTAAGTCTTTTGAACATTTATTTGATGGAAGTGTACCTCATGAGCTTATTGAACAAAAAAGACTCTTTACTAAATGGAGTTGTGTACCCGTGTTTAAACCAGGTCAGCCTACATAGAAAAACAACATATAAAGACTGAGTAGCATCATTCCTCCTAAAAACATAAAGATTAGAGCAAAGATTTTATTCACAGATGAAACCCTGGATTGTTCCTCTTTTGTCATTTAAATACCACCCATTGCGTATGGCATTATTAAATTCTCTATATGTAGATATAGCTTCTCTATGATCATCGGCAAACATTAAACATTCATGTACTTCCATTGGTCGAGTGAACTCTAGTTTTTCTTTTACGAGTGTCCCATCGAAGAGGAGAATAAGTATTATCAGGCTTTTTGCCATAACTAAATTCCTTTACAAGTTTATACCATTTATCCTTATACGCAGGATTCTTGGTTTTATTCCACATTATAGCTGCTTCGTCTATAGTTTTAAGGACGTCCCTGGCCACGATATTTACGCTTTCTCATTCTTTTTTGTGATTTATTTAAATTCTTTTTATGCCTTCCTGGTCTCTTTCTTTTAGTCTCTTTATGGTAAGTATTAACTCCCCACTTTGGTGCCTTACCCATTTGTTATATCTGGTTTTTCTTGTGGGATATGAGGCTTAACGTTCATAGGGATATAACTTATTTTTCCATTAATTTTTTGTTCTAAGTCGGCGCCACAAGTAATACATCTATAAAAATCTCTGGTTAATGATACGAGCATAGTTAGTTCATGACAAGTCGGACATCTTCCCGTAGTTACTTCTGGTTTAAAAGTTGGTCCTTTTGTAAAAAAATTATTTGACATATCTATCGGTACTTAATCCTAAAATTGGTTTATACTCTGTTTTACCAGAATCATTTTTAATAGCCATCAAATATTCTTTTCTATTTAAGTTAATATCTTTATTATACGACACGTGTATCCAGCCCGAATTGGGTTCTCCAGGTTGATAGTACTCCAGAATTAATTGATCAAACATAAGGTTTTCTTTAATCCAGTCACTGACTTCATTATTATCTACACCAAAGATTTCAAAGTCAGCTGCCATCCCCTTGCAATGTTGACTTTTAGTAGAGCTGCCGATTTTTGCTGACAAAATTGGGTCCCTGAAGCCTGATGAAATAGTCACGACTTGTCCAAAATGATCTCTGACTGGCTGAAGCACACGTTCACAAAGTAAACGTAGGTTTTCGGTTTGATCCTCGTTAGGACTATTATTCAGACCCATTCGTTCTGCTGTTTGGGATTTAACTAATTCAGCTAGACTAAAATTTTTACTTAGTTTCATATTTGGTATAATTTTATAAGGTTTTATTCCTATTGGCAAATTTTATTTAGTATGTATTTCATTACCGATACAAATAGCGTCCATTTCACTCTCCAAAAACACCTTCATTGCGTGAGTTATTCTACCCGGAAGAGGATCTCCGGCTATATTTAATGAAGTATTTAATAAGAAAGGTATACCAGTTTTATCATAAAATCTATTAATTAAATCATAATAAATATCATTTTCTCTTGGGCTTAAGACTTGTTGTCGGCACGTATTATCTACATGTGTAATGGCTGGAAATTCATCACTGAGAACTTGAGACGCCATGAGCATATAAGGACCCGTATTATAATCAAAGAAAACATCATTATGGGTATTAAGAATTGTGGCTCCATACGGTCTATAAGATTCTCTTTTTTTCACTTTAAGATTAAGTTTATTTTTACCATCCTTAATAGATGGATCCATTAATATAGATCTATTTCCCAATGCGCGAGGTCCAATTTCTCCATGACCTTGATACCATCCCACAATCTTCCCTTGAGCTAATAGCTCGGCTACTTTATCAAGGGTTTCGGCCGTTGGGGTGGAAGGTGGGGCTTCATCATCTTGAATGTAGGGAAAATTTTCTATGGGAAAATCTGAAATACCTTCGTCATGAAGAGCCCAACGTAAACATCCAATAGATAGTCCTCCATCATATACATGGGGCTGTATTTTTAATTTAAAAATTTTGTCTAAACGTGTATTCCAATCTACATTCATGGCACATCCTCCCGAATAGATAACATTATGTTGATTGTCTTTAAATTTAGCTTGAACTTTATTATACATTTTTTCATTAAACTTTTTTAAATTTTCTTTATAAGGAACTAATCCCATAAATTTTCCAGGATCATCAAGAAATTCTCCGGAGTATCCCCTTAGTTCTAAGGCAGCTCGGTAGCCATAATGAATTCCAATTAAATTTTTACTTCGCGTAATGGTTCCATCATAATAAGTCATTTCGCTGTTGAGATCGGAACCATGTCCATCAATAACAACGGCATTACTTTTTAAGTTAAATTCTGTGTGAGACCAGGCGTGAGCTAAATGATGATCAACACAAATTTCGATAAAATTATCAGGAGAATAAGGCGTAGGAGCATAGGTGGTTTGGCTTAATTTGCCATTTAAGGGAAAACGCGTTCCCATTCTTCCACTATCTGTATAATACAGACGTTTTATATCTTTTAAATTTATTCCCCATCGAAGAAGAGTTTCATAATACCATTTTTCAGGGGCTTGATTATGTTTTATATTTGAGTCTCTTTCATGTTTTAAATATTTAACCTTACCATCAATCCAGGCTGCAATACTTTCGTCATGATTAGCTTTCCCTATCCCTACTAAAATCATTTTTTATTTTCTTTCTATTATACTTTTTCTTGTTTTTCATTACAAGCATCCTATACCGTCTTAATCTTAACCATCTGGCTATTGGATTTGTCTTTTTATTCTTTCTCTTCTTTTTATTCAAGGATTATTTTTTTAATACTTTTTTCGCCCATATATATCTCAGTTTCAGCCTTAGTCTTAATGCATTTATAAGATACAGTTTCACTGTAGGTTCTCTCTGCTTCACGTTTCCCACGAAGGCACATTCCCATCGAGGGTTGGATACGGTGTTCCTTAATTTCTCCGTTTATAAACATCAGTAGGGCAAAAACAACCTCGGTCAAAATATCTCCTTGTTTCCATTTTTATAATGCATATCTCTACTAGCATCTTTTAATTCTTCAATATCTTCTAAAACTTTTTCCATTTGTTTTGTTAAAAATTCTATGTTGACTTTATTCAAAGCCATAGACTCAATATGTTTAATTAATTTGTCGGTGGTCTTGTAAAGATCCTCGATCATCATAAATTGTTCTGAGTCAGCCGGAAGACTGCCTACAGTTGCCCCCTCGGCCACTTGATACGGAATTCCGTATTTTCGACCACATCGGTTTCCATTAATTTTAGAGTTGTCTCCATCCGATTCTGAGACTCTATAATACCGAAGTAAGCCCAGGTCCCGATCGCGACCATGGCGATGAGGCTGGCTACGGTCTTCATAGGCATTTGTACCGCTGCTTCTTCTGAAATTTTAAGTGCCATTAGTTATAATTATATCCTGTGTTTCCTGATTCTAATTTCTCAAATAATTTTTTATGTTGGTCCATAATCTCTTCAT
>Ga0098036_1000847_pt1 | contig 12414 bp, 6 predicted proteins | sample 4_EtaG_FD_77064 | JGI IMG/M metagenome (GOLD analysis project Ga0098036, IMG submission 77064) | Marine viral communities from the Subarctic Pacific Ocean - 4_ETSP_OMZ_AT15127 metaG | ecosystem: Environmental > Aquatic > Marine > Oceanic | place: Pacific Ocean | collected 2015-01-07 | reverse complement strand
TCAGACTGCGCTAAGAAACGCAGGAGTTTCTAATCCGTTAGAGGTATCCGCAAACATTGCAGCAGAAGAGTTCTTTAAGAACGAGATGGTTCAAATGGCATTTGCACAGGCAGCAGCGCAATCCATACCCTTACTTCAGCAGCAACTAGCAGCGGTAGGGGCAGCACCTACTACAGGCGACACAGCAAATGCGGCAGCACAGAATATTTTAAATACGCAGGGAGCTATGCAGTTACCTAATCCCGGCAACTTTATGACTGGAAACAGGGCAGGTATAACCCCTAACACTCCCGGTGCCGGACCATCAGGTACTACACGACCTGTAATTCCCGGCAGTAGAGGAGAAGCAGAGTTGGTCGCACGACAAATAAGCGGACCACGTAGCGGCAATGTACGAGTACCGGGTAGGCAACTGCCTCCGGGATTGGGATAAGCTATGCCTAAAGGAACAGGTTACAGAAATGAAAACGAATACCTCTCGCAAGCGTTCACGAACTTCTTCGACCTTGCGGAAAGAAGACTCAAAGCGGTTAACGAATCATTCGCAAACGTCGAAGTCCCTAGTCCGCCTGAAACGAAGCGAAAAGGAACTCCACTCCCTCCCCTTGTAACGGCTCCTAAACCACTTCCACCCTTTGGAGGATATTAACGATGGCTACCGATGACTGGGACTTAGAATTTCTTACTAGGAATATTAAGAAATACAACACAATAAAGGAACAGGCTGCTACTGCTTCTGGTCCTAAGGCTGGTAAGACGACGGGACCTAAGAAGGACGATCAAGGGGCTGGTCACGGGAAGAAACTTTCTGGTGGTGGAAGATTCTTATACAAGATTCCGGGTGCGTGGGCAGATAGAGTTGGAGGAACTAGAGGGGTAGGGCAGTCATTAAATATTGAAGCTGGGAGTCAGGCTGAGGCTAAAAAGAAGTTAATAAGGCGTGGAATTCCTGCGACTATAGTTAATGGATTTGAAGTATCTAAAACAAAAAGCACCGCTCCAGCAACTAACCTTTTTGAAGACTTACCAATTCCAAAAACCAACCCCGTAAATGCTGTAACTGCTGGCGGGGTGTTAAATCCGGAAGACTTTGCTTGGGATGAGCTGGGCTTTAAGGGGCGGGCTAGAAATGCGAACCCCGACTTCCTAAATCGGTTTGTAGCTACTGAAGGCGGAACTTCAGCAGACGATAAACTTCAAGCGGCTACTATGAGTCAAGGCTCAAAAGATTTAATAAAGGAGTTAGAAAAAGCAGGGCAGCTATCACAACCAGACTTTGCGGCTGAGATCGCAGGTGCTGACCAAATCACTGGGCTTGGGACAGGCGACTTAAACACTGACGCTCAAATTAGAATGGACCGTGAAGCTAGGGAGAATACTTGGAAGAACGAGGATAACGAGAACAATGACATAGATAAAGACGGCTGGATAGGCGACCCTAGCAACAAGAATAAGGCTGAGGTTAAAACATTATTTGAGGACACTGACCCAACAGATGATGGTTTTGATGCTATAGATGCTGAGATTACAGCCAACGCAGAAGCTGTTGTATCAGACAAAACAGGGGTTAATGGTCTAACCAGTAATATGACTTCAGACCAAGCCTCCATGCTTGCGGGCGTTTTATCTGGTGAACTTAATACAGATGATCTGGTATCTATATTGTCAGACCCAGACTTCGCTGCACTTATTGATGCTTCTCCAGAAGCATGGCAGGTAGTTAACCCCCTTCTTCAGATAGCTATAGATGAAACTATAAGGCGGGATGCTGCCGAGCAGGGAATTTCACTTGAGAATATCAAAGGGGGCTTTCTCCTTGACGAAGCAGAGATTCAGGCTCTTGGCGGGTTAAGTAAATTTCAGGCAGGGAAAATAAGGGGTGATGCAGCAGTATCAGGGGCAAGCGGATTTGGAGCTATGCTCGCCGCAGACACCGCCCCCCAACGTGCGGACATTAAAGACTTAGCTGCTATGCAAGCGTCAGGCGGGTTTTCCAACGTAGAGGATATGCTCAAAGCTCAGGCTTTGGCAGCGTCAGGCGGGCTGGCTCAGGAAGATGTTCTTGGTCAGAGACAGGTAGAGGCGGCTACAAATCCGTGGGCTGCAATGCAGTTGGCTGGTGTTAACACGGATATGCGTAATATTAATACTGCTCTTCGGGGTGGTCTTACTGTAAGCCAGCAAGAAGAATTAGCTGGAGCCGCAGGAAGAGCAGCAGGTAATCCATTTGAGATGACTGCACAGCAGCAGATTGACTTGCAGAATCAATTAGCTAGGGGTGGATTGCAGGAGGCACAGGAGCTAAGTCCATTTGAACTTGCTCGCGAAGGACAAAGGCAAAGAGGCGGACTGGGCATAGAGCAGTATATGGAGTCCCTTAGAGGCGGTCTTTCCCCAGAAGAAAGGCTCGCAGAAATAAGGAATACTGGTTACTACAACGCAACTCGTCCTGCGGAACTCCAAGCTGCCGCATCCGGTCCATACGGATATATGCAACAGCAGCTAGGGATGGGACTAAATGAGCAACAGCGAGCCAATGTACTAAACGAAGTCGGACAGATGCAGAGGGGCGGGCTTAGTGTTCAAGAGCGACTCGCAGAAATTCAGGCTCAAGGAGCACCTCAGCAACTTTCAAGCTACTTGAACTTTATAGGCAATCCTGCTGCGGTAGCGGCTGCACGACAGGGAGGGTTTACTCCTTTCAGCGACTTTGCACAGCGCACTGCTGACGCTCCAGCAGGTACAGTGCCTCAAGAATTTGCAGGGCTAGGTAATATAGGCGTAGGTGCTCCGGCATCACCAGCCTTTACCACACCTCCAGAATTTACAGGACTATCTGGAACTAGCGATTATGCTGGCGGACTAGAGCAAGATGCTACGATGGCGGACTGGGACAAATTAAGTGGCAATCAGGGACAGGCAGCATTAGGTGAATGGGCTATGCAAGGCATAGAACCAGAACAGGCAGAACGGAAAATGAAATCAGCCACCCCAATGTCTTCTAATGAATACGGTCGCTCTCCTAGAGGTCAATACGCTGTTGGCAGAGGGTATTAATTGACATTCCCTCCCCTGCCGCCAACACCCCCGGCACCTCAGCTTCCTCCTGAAGTGCAGCATGCTAATAGGATGCGTGCGGAAGCAGAACGCCGACGCTCGTTGATGACAAATATTCGCGCAAAACAGGCAGCGCAAGGGATAACTCCAGAGGAACCTGTTGAGATAGACCCTGTATCACTAGAACCTCAAGTTGATTTCCAGCCACCTGAAGAAGAATTAGACCGACATTCTTTCTTTGGTCGCCTTCAGTCATTCCAAGATTTAATCGGAACAACAGTTTTAACAGCTTTACCTTTTCCGATGAGGGGCACTCCAGAATGGCAACAGAAACGTGCTGTAATTGAGAAGGATTACCTTGACAGTATGGGTGAGCCTACAAATCCGTGGCAACATATTCGCCGTCAAGTAATGATAGACACAGAGGCGTACAGGCAAACAGATATGCCTACGGCAGCTATTGATATAGTTCCGGGCAGTGGAATCAACCATCCGTTAGGTAAGCTGAATGAAGTTAATCTAGGCGTTAAAGGTGCAGTTGAGACTATAGGTGATCCACTTAACTATGTTCCAGTAGTAGGTCCAGTTAGAGTAGCAACAAAAGTAGGGCTTACAGGGTTAAGAAAGGCTGGGCTGTCATCAGTAGCAGACGTAGCAGAAACAAGTATTCGTGCTGGCAGAGATGCCTTAGAGTCAGGAAAGCAATTACTACCTAAACGGTTAAGAAAGAACATTGAGCCTGATTATATTCACGATACTGACGGTGCCCATATTCCCCCTAGTGAAGCATGGAAGGCTGAAAGATTAGCTGGCTTTCGTCCAATAGGGCGTGAAACAATCGAGGATGTACAAAAGGCAGTAGATGATGCCACAGAACGCCCTTATAGATTCTTTAGGGGAGAGCCAACAAAGACTAAAGATACTACCGATGCCTTTACGCCAATGGGACAGCCCGATAATCAGGGGCTGGGCGACGGTGTATATATTACAACTGACCAGAACTTTGCTGCCAAATGGAAAGCTGGTGAGGTAGAAGGGGAAGTAGGAAAACCTCTGATTGGCGAGGTCGATGAATATAGGTTAATGGACCTAACTCTAAATGATAATAAGGTATATGAAGATGTGCTTCAGTTAGGAGATGACTTATCAACTCTCCAGCAACTTAAACCGTTACAGTACGCTAAGTTAAAAGCAGTAACTGAACGACTTGTTAGAGAGGGTCAGGTGTTTATATCTAACCCGCAAAATAGACCCGGCACATTTGAAGAATTATTAGAGATGGCTGGGCTTAAGTTAATGCGAGAAGTGCCGGGCGACGCATCACCTAGTTTAGTGGGAGACTGGTACTCATGGATACGCAGTCAGTTGGACGTTAATCCTAATAACGCAGGGCGTACCTCTAAGGTTATAAATAAAGAACTTGCTGGTTCTGAAGGAATGGTAGGAGAAGTATCCATTAAGGTAATTGATGGTCGTACTCCTATTAGGTGGGACGGTGACGTTATTCCGTTCCCGCATGTAGAAGAAGCAGAGTTATTAGTTCTTCCGGGGCACGAAAATATACTCAGGCGACTTCGCTCTGCTCCGGGTATTAGGGGAGAAACTGGCAGTTGGATTGAGCCAAACTCTATGGCTGTAGAAGCTGCTCAAATAAATAAAGATAGGGACAAACTCCCCGGCTGGTTAAAAACTATTAACGCTTGGTTTGAAGGGCAGAAAGTTAACGGACGAACAACCTTTTCAGGAAAGATGCTTGGTCCTCTTGGGTGGGCACTTGGGAAAGTAAATCCATCGGCAAGGATGACTGCATTTCAGGCTGGCGATGCTGTAGGTAAAAAGATAAAGACTGCCCTGTATGCTCACCAGAGGATGACTGCTGCTGCTGCAAGCATGGTTGAATACACGCAGATTACATTAAGTTCATTTAAAAGCCCAGTTCCACTTATCAAGGCAGGAGCAAAGTCTACTAGCCGTGAACTAGATGATGCAATGTTTGTTAACTCTGAAACATTCGACGAGCTAGTAGCAGGGATAGAGGGATCCTCAAAGCCTTTGTTTACTATTCGTGGCAGAGGACCAAAGAATTTACTTAGTGCAGAAACCAAAGGCGTTTTTGATTTAGACGATGCCGGGCACATAACAAATATTCTGCTCCCCGACGGAACCCTACTGCGAACTACAGGAGAATTTAAGGACGAGGTTAGAAGCCCATACGCTATTTTTTCTTCAGCCTTTGAGCCAGAGTTAGAGATGGGTGGGCAATTAAAGAAGGCTGGCTTCCGGTTCAGCGATACCTACGATAAGGTTCCAGCTTCTATGAGGAAGGAAGACCCTGCGTTAGCGAAGAGGGTTGAATCTCTTGGTCAGGTGGTACGACATGGACGCAATACTCGCAATCCATCTTTTGTTATGGACGCTTCGAAACCTCATCAATTGTTAGAACTCCCGGCAGAATCTATTGAATGGATGATAAAAAAGGGAGAGATAGACGAAGCCTTTGTTGAGCAAGCTTTTGCTATTAAACATGTTCAGGAGTGGTACTCCGCCGCTAGGAGAATGTTTGATTCACATGGAGTTGACGTAAAGGATGTTTATAAAGATCAGGGAGACTATCTTAAATATATTCACAGGGTAGCTGTCGGCAAAGATGGCATGCCGCTACCTGACAGGCTAATAACTCCGGGTTCAGTTCAGCCTATAGATAAAGCACGTAGCAATATAGAAGACTTATTCTTAGAAGCATCGCAAGACGGAGTTGATTATGAGACAAACTTCTTGCTTGCTGCCCGTGACTTTGCAGATTCTGCCTACCAGAAAATCAGAGATCAGGGACTTAAAAATGAATTAGATAAGTACAGCTATAAAGTAAGACAAGAATACCTCCCCCTTTATCAAGAAGCTCTTGGAATGGCGAAGGATGACCTTACGAAAGTACAGGTAGCCAAGAGTTGGATAAAGGAACTTAAGTCTAAGGCGAATCTTCCCGGTGGACGAGATAAAGCACTAAGGGCACTTGGGGAACGTCTTGGCTTTGCTTACAACGGAGACTATGTATCTGCAAAAGAAATTACTGAAAGACGTATTAAAGCCATTAAAAATCTTCAGAATGAATCCGTTAGGTTAGAAAAAGAAGCTGAATCTGTAAGCAGGATGATTGGCAAACTTTTAGAGAGAGGCAAGAGAGGGGAGCCAACAAGCCTAAGAGAGATGATGCACAAGTTAATTCCACATGGGATTATCACCGACGCAGATCGTGCAGCTTTTAGGACAGACTTTGTTACAACACCTGACGCATTAAACTTTAAAATCTCAGAGTACTTTCGTACTAACTTCCCTGAATTTAGTGAGCAACTAAACAAAATACGTGGGCTTGAAATTACGGCTGAAAAATATAGGGGGACTAAAGTTGAAAGGCTTGCTCCTGTACCTGCAGTAATTAAGACACCCACCGCAGCGAAAGGTCTTACTACATATAAATCTGCAAAAGAAATTGCCCGCCAAGTCAGGAAGAGCTTTAGAAGGACACCGGAAGCATGGACTAATCCAGACAGTAAGACTGTTAAGAAAATCTGGCTAGAAAATACAGATACTGGCGAGCCAATGATTTTCTATCTTACTAAGGCTAATGCAGATGAATTAGCAACTGGTAATTTAAGTCAAGGAGTAGGCAAAAAGTGGCATATCTTTAGGCATATCCCAGCTACAGATAAAAGGGTTACTCCGTCTGGAGGGATAGAGTATTCCGACACCTCTGCCATAGCTGGTCAGTTTTCTAAGAACCCGTTAAATAACGGCGAAGCTGTCTCTAGCCTAGAAAAAGCTAGGAAGGTTGTTGGAGCTGAGGTAAAAGAACTTACAAAAACTATGCCGAAGACGGTAGAGAGAGCAGGAGAGGCTTTCAGGACAAGTAGAAGAAGGGTAGTAAGGTATCCCGGTCGAGATGAAAAGGTATCAGCCGCCGCTCAAAAGACTGCTAATACTCTGCGGAATAAACTTAGAGCAGATGTAAAGAAACACAAAGAAAGAACTAATACTCTAAGGAAACGCCTTAAAGAAATAAACGGCAGAAAGCCAAGCGGAGCAACAGCTAACTTCCTTAAAGCCCACTTCCCTTATATCCGCAAACAGCTTGTGGCAGCCTTAGATATAGATTCTGCACCTGTGCGAAAGCAACGACTAGATGAATTAAATGCTGCTTTAGACAGACAAATTGAGATGCGTAAACAACTTGTAAAGCATCACGATAGGGTAAATAGAAGAGAGCGGGCAAAATATGCCGGGCGGCTGCACATTAAAGCTGGAGCACTTGACTCTGTGTCGGGTAAGCATGACCTTGAAGTTCTTACAGGGAAAACCCTTAAAGAATACGAAGGTAAAACTTTAATTATTAAAGAGCCAAGCCAGCGGAACCTACCGTTTTTAAAGGGAATGTTTTTTGAGGAGCCAGATATTAAGGCAATAGAAAATGCTTTAACTATCCCTGAGACACAGACTAATATCGGGATGTTTAAGGGAGTGTTCTTAAGGGTAGTCCCAGCTATAGGTGACGTAACCCGTGTACTAAAGGCTGGATTTGACTTCGGTGCCCCATTCCTGCAGGGGGTACCTGTGCTTGCACGAAGACCTGACGTATGGGCTAAGGCAACAGTTAGGCACTATGCAGTCTTTGCTAGGGGCGGACAGGTTCACACTAGGTATCTACAACAAAATATGGAAGCATTAAGAGAGATGGTAGAACTAGGTATACCATTTTCCGGTGCAGCTTCAGACTATTACTTAGCAGTCCAGAGGAACGCTGTTTTACCAAAGTTAGGACAGGGCATTGAGGAAGTTTTACTGAAGGGTAGCGACAAGGCTCCTGCCCGTATGCTAAGAAAAGGTGGGCGTACTTTTGCTGACGTAGGGGCTAGATTTGAAAATGCCTTTGAAGCATTTGGCGATTACTCCAGAATCGAACTGTTTAAGTCATTAAGGAATACTGCTGTAAAAAGCGGACCGGATGGGCTAAATGATTTAGCAGCATTTATACGAAACTCAACAGGAGCGTTAAATACAGGGACTCTTGGGGCATCTCCTTCACAGCAAGCGTTTGAGAGAGGGTGGCTATTCTTCTCTCCGAGGTATACCCGTGCGTCACTAGCGTTAGTTGCAGATGCCTTTCAAGGCGGTCTGCGAGGACAACAAGCTAGGCAAACATTTGGGCAGATGCTGACTGGCGGGGCAGTCCTTTACATGGGAGTATGTAAGGCTCTGCAACAGCCAGTTAAATTAGACCCTAGACCTAAAGATGAAGGCGGCAACGGTGCCGAATTTATGACAGTAAATATTGCCGGACAAAATGTAGGTATAGGTTCTTTCTGGACTTCCTTTGTAAGGCTTGTTGCATCAATGGGTACAACCGCAGCAGACGACCCTGCCCTTTTCGCAAGTCCATCCACAAGGGATAACCCAATTATGAAGTGGATAAGGTCTAGGTCTGCACCTATGACAGGGTTTACGTCAGACTTTATCAACGGAGCTAACTTCTTAGGTGAGCCGCTGGAAGACCCGATTGACTGGACAAAGCACATAGGTAGGCAAACCCTGCCATTCGCAATAGAAAACGCAATCTTTGAAGAAGGGGCAATTTTCGGTAGGCTTGGAGTTGGCGTGCCTGTGGAAATGTCTGGCATGAGAACCTTCCCTGTTGATAGGTATTCCCAGCGTGACAGTGAACGTGAGGTAGCGGCGATGGAAAGGTTTGGGAAAGAGTGGGACAGCCTAAACGCTTTGCAGAAAAAGGCATTGGAGAATGACCCTAATCGTCCTCTAGGACATCTCTCCAGAGAGATTAGGGAAGAAGCAGAAAAGATGCGGTTTGCAGACCCCCGCACATCAGAGGGAATGATTGATAACTGGTTCCGCTCAAAAGAAGAGATAGAGTTACAGTGGCGATCTGTTGTTAAGAATGGGGTAAGACTTTTTAATGACGGAACTATAGATACAGTTGTGTTTAAGGAGAGACACCTAGAACCAGCTAATGGGGACAGGCGAAGAAGGGTGGGAGATTTAAACGATGACGAAGCCTATACAGAGTTGCAGAAATATTTTGCTGACTTAGCTGATAAGAATGGTCCGATTCCAGTAGAGGATATTCTATTTGTTAACTATATAGAAACTATAGTTACTAACCCTGAATACGAAGACCCTGTTATAGGGTTTGATTTCAGGGCTAAGGAAGCAGATGAAAAGCTATGGGCAGATGAGTACGGACATGAGATGCTAGCCTATACTAAGGCGAGGTTTAAAGCTGCCCGTGAATCCTATGACTTTGCATTTCCTGCCCTCATAGACGAACTTTATTACGGGCGAGAGAGGTTCTCTTGGTACTGGGACCAAGTAGAGAGAGAAGTATTAGCGTTGCAGAAAAACCCTGACCGAGTATTAGAGGTATACGAGTCATGGTTAAAGCAAACCCCTACAGACAAAGAAGCTATGAAAAAAGAAAACAGGGAGCTTCGGGATTTCTTGTCAACAATGTCTAAAACTAGACAAGTTTTACGAGAACAAAACGCAGACCTAGATATATTTATGTACAGGTGGGGGTTTACGAGTACGCTACGGCATAAAGATAACCAGTGGACAGATGGAAGTGGTGGAGCTTTAAGTTTCTATCGAACACATCCAGCAACTGCGTTCCCCTACGCTGTACAGAAGTGATGTAATATATAGAACTATGAAGGACTTACGAGTCAAATGACTACTGAAAAGAACGAAGCTACGGCTGCACAGCAGGAAGATACCCAGCCTACGGGCGACAGTAACGGCGTTTCCGCCGCTGCTGCGGAAGCATCTTCATCGAATGATAATAACCAAGCTACTATCCAGTCTCAAATAGATTCAGTCTTGAATCAAAGGCTTGACCAGTACGGTCAGCGGATTCAAGAAATTGAAAAGCAAGAGCAAGGAAGAGCGCAACAGTGGTACGGAGAGAAGCTGAAGGAAACTCGGACGCAAGACAGAGATGACATTGCGAACTTTATGAGTGACCTTACGCTTGTACTAGACGAGGACCAGCGAGAACAGTTAACAGAACTTCAGGCAACAAGACAAAACCAAAACCTCCAGAGTCGAATACAGACTTTAGAGCAGCAACTAGAAGGACAGCCACAGGCAACGGCATCATCGCCACCTGCAATGTCTCAAGCAGATGCACAGGCTTTGTTTGATGCTACTCAAGGCTTTATAGAAACAGCCGGGTTAAGTATTTCCCCAGAAGATTCCCGCCTTTGGGCTGGCTATCAGAACGGGATGTCTTTACAGCAAGCAATCAACGTTGCACGAAGAAACATAAAGACTGTCTCAAGCCCTACAACTCCTGCACCAGAGGCGAAACCTGCGGAAGCTCCGCAACAAAGGGTTCCGCCTTCAACTGCTAGCGCACCTACTTCTCCTGCCGATTCATTTGATACTTTGGCAGAACTGGCGGTAGCTTTTAGAGATCGCGAAATTAATTCGCAAGATTACGCCCGTATTTCACGGGAGAGAGGCTGGTTGTAATGACCGTCGGACTTAATCTGTCCAGCACCTCTAATCTAGCTGACATGTCGGCTATAGTTATTGCTTCTGCAATAGCTAACGTCGAACCTGCTGGTCCTGCGGCTGCACTTGTTCATCAAGTACCCATCCCGCAGGGGGCAAAGCAAGTTAACCTTCCCTTCTGGGGTCGGCAGACTGCTACTGCCCTGACTGAAGGAATCGCAATTCCTGAGCCACAGCAGAGTAATGTAAACGTAGTTAACCTTACGGCTACAGAACATGGCATCTTGACTTTTGTGTCTGACAGACTTCAACGCCAGAACAACGAGAATGTTCTGGCACAGGTAGGGGTGATGCAGGGCAACGCAGTCGGAAGACTTCGTGACAAAGACGTAATTGGTCTTTGGGGTTCAGTTGGCACCGATATTGGTGCTGCTGGAGCCGATAATGACCTTAGTGATATAGCAGGAGCTATTGCGTTCCTGCAAACAGATAACGATGCAAACTACGGACCTGCCCCCGGCACTCCGAATATCGTTATCCACCCAGAGCAGCTTCGTAGGCTCGCCACTGCTACTGTCCCGCTTAACTCAAGCGGTGCTGTAGGCAGCACGCTACCTCCGGGGGGCATATCAGAAGACATCATTAAGTCTTACTGGCGTGGTAACGACCCGATCATGGGCTGTCCTATCTATGTAGATGGGAACATCGAGAGAAATTCCTCTACTGGAGACTCTATTGGGTGTGCTTTTGTAGACATGGCTTTCTCTCTTGCTCAGGCAACAGAGATAGACTCCAACGACGATGACGACATTAGGCTCAGAGGCACCGAGATTGTTACGGTTGCTGAATGGGGCGAACACGAAAACGTCGATAAGTGGGCAGTTACCCTCACAGGTGCTACCGACGTAATGACTTAATCTTGGTTAGGGGCATCCTGTAAATGGTTCAAGCTCAAGGCAGAGATATAGAGAATTTTCTTTCTCGTAACTCTTCTCGCATCAGCAAGCAAACAGGTTCTGTCGGCGGTAACGGTGACAGTGCTTTTGCTGTTGAAGACGAGAGGGAGCCTCAAGCCTTTTCAATTATTTATAGGGTTGCCCTGACTAAGGATAAGTCCGGTAAATTTGTCCCGGCTAACAGACCTGCCAAGATTCGTGTAACCGAATTAAAGAAGGTTTTAGCAAAACGGGTAGGTAAAGACAGACCTGACGCAGGAAATCCTGTCTTTGCACTTCAGCCGATGAAGACTGCTGATGAGACAACTGGAGTTGCTCTCAGCGGTCACATTAAAAGTCGTAAGCGACGTAAACGTCGAAGAGGAAAAAGAGGTTAAAACAACATGTCTGTAGTTACATTTGAAGATAGGCAGTTTGATAGACAGCTTTCACAAGAAGCTGAACATCAGCTACCTATGATCGAAGAGTATAAGCAGCAGCATGGCATTAAGGTGCTACCTAAGCCGTCCGCTGGTTCCCAGCCGGACAAAAGTATTGTTTACAAACCACGACGTTCTCCTGACGGAACTCTAAAGGGCTATGTTCCTGTAGAGGTAAGGTCGCAAAATTCGACACTGCTAGGTGCTATAGCAAAGGGATTCCTACTGGCTCCTTTAGATAAACAGAATGAGTCTTCGACTGAATCTGCTGAAGTTGAGACAGCGGTTGAGTCTCTATCGGACAACCCGGTAGAGCAGTCTTCATCGGAAACTAAAGTAATTACTTGCGAGCGTAAGTTCGCAAACGGTAGAATGTGCGGACGTGAGTACAAAACTGAAGGTCGATACTTACAACATATCCGCAATAAACACTCATAGGAGAGATTCAGATGAGTATTGGC
>Ga0098036_1000843_pt1 | contig 12456 bp, 14 predicted proteins | sample 4_EtaG_FD_77064 | JGI IMG/M metagenome (GOLD analysis project Ga0098036, IMG submission 77064) | Marine viral communities from the Subarctic Pacific Ocean - 4_ETSP_OMZ_AT15127 metaG | ecosystem: Environmental > Aquatic > Marine > Oceanic | place: Pacific Ocean | collected 2015-01-07 | reverse complement strand
GGGAACTGTTGATGACAAAGGTCTTTATACAGGGGCAGCGCATGACTACGCTCTTAACAAAGAAGGTGCAAGAGCAGGAGCTTTTCTTTCTATGCCTGCATTGCGTCAAGAGTTCGTAGATGAAAGAGGTATTGAGCCAGAGATACTCCCTTATTTTGTAGATAAAGAAGATATAGTTGTAGCTCCACAGTTTGGTAAAGGAGACATCTTTACTAACGATAAAGAGCAAAATGTTATAATAAGACCTGAAAATATAATGAGAGATGACATAGATATGTACGATAAAATCTATGGAGAGACTCCATTAAAGTTGAGAAGAGCTATAGGATTGTTAACAGAAGATGAGTACAACGCTTCTGCTCTTCCAGATATAGATCAAGAAACATTAAAGTTTATAAACTCTCTACCAATTATTAACGGAGAGCCAGAGCAAAGAAAAGCAGAGCAGATAATTCGTGATTATACAAATGCCAGAATGAAAAGGTCTGGAGAAGACTTTAGAGTTGATTACAGACTTAACAGACCAGAGGACTTTGAAAGAGTTGCCAGAATAATGGCAGCAGAAGCACAACTTGCTCTAGCTAAAGATGGAAATGCCATAGGTTGGTATAATGAAAAGTTAACATTAGCAAAGCAACTTTTCTCTATACTTCATCCTGAGATAACTTCTGATGCAAGGCATGAAGTAGCTTTTGACTATGCTTTGGCAGTCACTTCAAATGGTGAAGCTGTGCTAGACAATGCATCTCATGCTCTTAAAGCTTATAGATCATGGGCTAATACAGGTAAGTTTGAGATTAGAGGTTATGGCAAAAGAGTAGAAGCCATGCAAAAGTCATTTAAGTTTTTTAATATAATGAAAGACGAGTTGGGTGACGAACTAGCTATAGCTAAGTTTCTTGATGAGAAAGTTACTATAAAAGAACTTCAGGACAGCCCTTTTCTCAAAAAGTTAGATAAAGATTACAAATTAAACATAGCTAAAAATTTAAGCTCAGAGTTAAAAGATACTGTTGTTACCAAATCTATAGTGTTCGGACCTAAGATAGGTAATGGATTTTATCAGAACCTTAGAGGAAACTACGACAATATAACTATGGATATGTGGTGGCAGAGGTTCTTTAATAGAATTACTGGAAGCCCTTTCAGGTCAAGCCAAGATAAAACAAAAGTAAATAACTACAATAGATTTATAAACGCATTAAAAACTCCTAAAAGTCAGCTTACGAAAGTAGATAGAGATTCTTTAAGAATAGCCATAGAGGAAGTGGGTAAGCCTGTATTTAGAAATCAAAAGAATAAGTTAGATCAAAATGTAATAGATTTATCAAAAGCTTTTTTTGAAGAAAGAGAGAGGCAGTACAATAGAATTAGAGATGAGGGTACTAAAGGTCTTACAGGCGAGGAAAGACTTGCAAGGCAAAATGCAAATAGGGTAGCAGCAGGAATTGATGTAAGTTCTCCTCTGTCTAGAGAATCTGCAAATATGATTAATAACTTCTTCGGACCTATATTAGAAGCACCTGATAGTGGTGGTCACAGAACGTACATGAGAAACGCCACTAAAAGAGCCATAGAAATACTTGAAGAAACAGACGTAATAAGCAAGGGAGCATTAACAAACGCAGACTTCCAAGCATTAATGTGGTTTCACGAAAAGAGCTTGTTTAAAGCTTTAGGCGTTAGAGAGGGTCGTGGAGGTGAACACGACTATGTAGACGGAGCAATAGACGTATTAAGAAAGGAAGGAATAGAAAATGACGATATCGAAAAAGCACTCCCCCCAACAGATAGATTCCGTGTCACTGGTGGAACTGACCCCCGATCAGGAAATGCTAGGACTGTTCAAAGAGCTTCAGTCGTTAGGGAAAAGCTCTCAGAGTTCAAACCCCAAGAAGAAAAGAACAGAGACATCCAAGAACAGCAACAAGGAATCATTGATGAACGTGATGCCAGGAGAGCCGACCCAACAGTAAGAAGAAGTATAGGTCTACTTCCAGACAAAGAGATAAAAGAAGACAGAATAGAAGGCTCTATACGAGAAGATATACAGGCTCATCAACATAAAATGATGTACACAGCATCAGCTAACGCTATAGCAAACAGACTAATGGGTAAAGTTCCTGAGTTTATTCCTGTGTTTGGGAACAAGAAAATACCTTTTGTTGGATTTGATGAACAGAAATCTAAAGATTTAGCTGATTGGGTTGTTAGAAAATTCCAAGATAGAATGATACCTGCGGCAAGAATGGTAGATGAGCTACAAGAGAAAGGGTTTAAGCTTTCAGATGCTCTAGACCCAATACTCCAAGAGCAAACCATGAAGGGTGAAACAGGAGATAAGATAGAGCAGAGACACAAAGGAAGCTACAAAGACTTAATAGACGATATTAAGAAGTTAAACTTTACTGATGCAGAAGTTGATGACTTAAAGAGAGTGTCACGAGATTCTTCTGACTCAGATCAGAATGGATTTCTTGCAAACTTCCTTGATGAATTTACTCCTAGTTTTTGGAAGAAACTACTTTATGGAAAGCAAAGCAAGAATTTAGCTATGGCAGAAGCATATCTATATGCTTTACATGCCAGAGAAAGAAACAGGTATGTAACTAGTATAGACAAGAATAGAGTTAATAAGTTCCCTGATCGTGGTTCTGGAATGTCTAATGCAGAAGCTGATGCTATATTGGGTTGGTTTAGAAACAAAGAAAGTTCACTTGAACTTTTAAATGACATTAGAAATAAAGTAAGAGCTATAGTAGCTGACACAAACAAAATTCGTACAGATGCTGGTTTGCAAAGAATATTTGGTGAAGGCTCTGGTTGGAAAGAGTATGTACCGTTAAAAGGTGTGTTCCACACTGAGGATGAGACAGTAGATTATTCTAACAGAGGCTCATTTAATAAACCACTGTATGGCTCTAATGGTCTAGAAGACCTCCGTGTTAAAGGTCGAATGGATTACTCTCCCAATATTATAGCTAATCTTCTAACTCAAAACTCCAACTCTTTAATAAGAGGAGATAGAAATAAAATAGGTTTAACTATGCTTAACATGATTAGGCAAGACCCTGATATGCTAAAAGAGTTTGCTCAGATACAGGACATAAGACCAGAAACTAGAAGACTTGACGCTAGAACTGCCACCATAAGTAAGAATCCAATTAGCACAAGAGAGCTAATGGAGGACAAGCATATACTTGTGGTCAAGGAAAGGGGTCAGGAGATAGTGATTCGTTTTAATGATACTAGGATTGCAGGAGCTTTTAGAGGGGACACCACTGGTTCATTAGGAGAAAATGCTGATGCTTTCGTTAGAAAGATAGGTTTATTTAACAGATTTCTTTCAAGCATAAACACAACTTATAACCCTGCTTTCGTTATACCAAACTTTGTTCGTGACCTTCAAACAGCAGTTGTAAATATAGATCAGTATGAAGGAGAAAACTTAAAGGTAAATGTTGGGAAAAATGCTTTTAGATATTCAAGAGGTGTTATGAGAGCTATTCGTAGCAAAAATCCAGACACTACTTCTAAAGAGGCTAAAGCATATTTTGAGTTCGTAAAGTATGGTGGTAAGAATGTTACTAACCAGATGACTACCTTAGAAGATCAAGTCAATGACCTTGGTGGCATATTAAACGACATATCAGATGCAGGATTAAAAGGTAAAGCAAAAGCAATGTATGATGGCTTTGCAGGAGGTAGAGTTAAAAGTTTAGTGTCTCTTGTTGAAAACCTTAACACAGCCGCTGAAAACGGCATCCGTGTTTCTACATTTCAAACATTGTTAGATACTGGAAAGTATAGTCCAAGGCAAGCCGCTCTAGCCGCTCGTAACATAACAGTGAACTTTGCTAAAGGTGGAGATTACAAGCCCATATTTAACTCATTATACTTGTTTTATAACGCATCATTACAGGGTTCATTTGCCCTGTTACAAGCGTTCTCTAAATCTTCAAAGGTCAGAAAAATGTGGATGGGAATATTCTTCTTTTCATTTATGATGGATCAATTAAATGCCCTGCTTTCCGATGAAGATGAAGAAGGTAACCTAGAATATGATAAGCTCACTGATTTTATGCTAGAGCATAATTTGATTATACCTAATGTTGGTGTGAATATAGCCCAAGCAATCACAGGAGAGGATATAGAAAGCAAAACATTTGGTACAGTTCCACTGCCATACGGAGTTAATATGGCAACAAACTTAGGTCGTTCTTTGAGTAGAAGAATGAGGGGAGGCTATACTGCAGCCCAAGCAACCTCAAGCATCACTGGAACAACTTTAGAAGCAGTTAATCCTTTAGGTGGAGCAGAAAGCTTTTGGAACTTTGTAATGCCCACAGCCGTTGATCCTTGGATAAGCTTGGGTCAAAACATAGATTACGATAAAACACCTATATACAAGCAAGTGTCACAGTTTGCAGTCGGCACTCCAGACAGTCAGGCATATTGGAATAGTGCATCACCATTTGCTGTAGGCACAGCACAGTTGTTAAATAAGTTTGGTTTTCTCGGCATAGGTGGTGGCTCTGACGTTAGAGGTGGTATTCTTGATTTCTCACCAGATACACTAGACTTTATATTCGGATATTTTACTGGTGGTGCAGGTATGTTTGTTAAGAGGTCTTTGGAGTTAGGGTACAACATAGGGTCAGGAGAGGCTTTTGAAGCCTTTGAGGAGGGTCTAACTGGTCAAGAAGCCAGAGACTTCCTAAGAACAGTTCCTATTCTAAGAAGGGCAGTCTACTCTACATCAGAAAGAGAAGACACTGGTAACTTCATACGGAAAAGAAACGAAGTGTTTATAGCCAGAAAGGAACTTAAAGCTGCAGTTGAGTCTGGAGAACAAAGCGAAATACAAAGAGTTCGTCAGAAGTATCCCGATGAACTAAAGATATATGGAATTATAAGAGCAATAAACTCTAAGAGACAGAAGTTGACTTCTGTTAGAAATAAGATAATACGAGACAAAGACCTTGATGAAGATAAGAAAGAACTACAGCTAGAGCGTTTAGATAAAAATATACAGAAACTTATATCTAGAGGTAATCAGCTAATGAAGAATGTAAAGTTAGGTTACCTATCTGAACTGGGTGCTACCGATTAAGTTCATTTGAACTTTTTGTTATCGTCTTCTATTGCTTCTGAAACTGCACCTGCGTACCCTGCTATATCAATCCAAGTGTCGTCATGGTTCATGTCTTCCTTTGACCTAGCGACTTTCGCTAATATAAACAACACTCCAACATCATATACTGTTATGTCTCTTTCAAGATGACATGACCATAGTTCTGCTATTCGACTAAAGTTTGTGTAAGGAGTTCCGTAGCTATCTCCCCTTGCTCCCACAGTTTCCTGTGCTTTGCCTATTATATCTTCTTTCTTTGTCATTCTACTTTTACCTTTGTGAATAGTGGTGTCTCACCCATAAGCCTATCTTCTGCTATCTGGATGTAATCCTTGTTAAGTTCTATGATTGTTGCGTTTCTGTTTAGTCTATCTGCCACTAACCCTGTAGTACCAGAGCCACCAAAGGGGTCAAGAACGTAACCATCTTTAGGAGAACCTGCCTTGATACACGGCTCGATAAGATCAGTAGGAAATACTGCAAAGTGTGCTTCTTTGTATGGCTTAGTATTTACTGTCCATACTGACCTTTTGTTTTTTGTCTCTGGCATCATGTCACGTTCTCTAGTTAGACCATTGAATACATTCTCTTTGTCTTTTGAGTTATCTATGTTGATAGGTGTTTTACCACCCCATCGGTTCTGACTAGCTTCTTCCTGTATAGACTCATGGTCAAAATAATAATGTGAGTTTTTGCTCAGAAGAAATATGTACTCATGTGCTTTAGTGCATCTGTCTTGCACAGACTCAGGCATAGGGTTTGGTTTATGCCAAATAATATCCTGTCGTAGATACCATCCATCTTCTTGTAAAGCGAGTGCTACTCGCCAAGGAATACCCATTAAGTCTTTTTGCTTTAAACCATTAATTTTGTTTGCTCTATGAGGACTACTGTCTGGTTGGTCGTGTTTTGTGTTATGTAGTGTCTGTTTTACGTTGCTTCCACCATCTGCACGATAGTTATGGTATGAGTCCCCCAAATTAAGCCATAGAGTGCCGTCATCTCTTAACGTGTGTCTGACTTCACGAAACACCTCTACAAGCCGTCTGACGTAATCCTGTGGGGTCAATTCTAAGCCAATTTGCTCATCTTGACGTTTTGCACCACAAATTGGACATTCTTGGCGATAAATTGCATCTCCTACCACATCTCCATGTTCGTGCATGTTTGCATGACCAGTTGCAGTGTCTTTTGAAATCTTAGTTAGACGTTTATGTGGACAATTAGGGTCACCACCAATCCAAGTTCCAGTATTGTAGTCACGCAATCCGTAGTAAGGTGGAGAGGTGACCACAGTATGGAAGTGTTGCTTGGGTAGTTCCTTGAGAACGTCCAAGCAATTACCTATTTTGATAGTAATCATAGTAGTTCTGTATGTTCACGATAATCTAAAAGAATAGATTCAAACTTCTTCAGAGCAACCTCATTGGTTTTCAATTCACTTCTTGATTCTATTCCTAGTCTTTTCCTTAATTCATCAGCACAAGAATCTTCAGAGTTTATTTTTATATCCAAAGAAAAAGGGTTTGTGTCTGCAAGATAATCCCAAAACGTATTTTCCTTGCAAACCATTACTGCACTCTTAAATAATCTTTGCTTCTTGACTTGGTCTTCACTTAACTCTGGTTCGTCTTCATCATTAAGCTTTACCATAGCAACCATGTATCTACTGCCCACCCAATGCTGATGTAGTTCTTGTGGTACATCATCTGGATGTATACAAAGCCTCAAGTTAGTTCCGTTCTTGTCTTGTGACATAGAAACCTTTACTGCCTCAAAATTAAGAGCAAGTTCTTTTACATCATCCATCTTTCTTCTCCTGTAGAGGGGTTACGTTTACTGAAGATACTTTCATTACTTCATAAGCAATCTTATTCATTTTGTCATAACGTCTTTTTGCATATCCTTCTTCTCGTTCTTTAGCGAAAGCTTTAGCTTGTGATTCGTCTAATGCTCTCACTCGTCTTGTTCTGTGATATACAACCTCAACAACAACATCATACGACCCTGCCTTGAGGTAGTCCGTTCTATTTCTGTCTAGCTTCATTGTACTTTCTCCATTTCTTTTCTGCCCATTCAATGGGGTCTACACCTTGGAATATCCACCACTTCTTTTCGTTTCCGTAATGATGGATAGACATATGGTGTTCGTGACAAATTGGAACTGTCCAGTTGTCTCCGACTTTTAGACCTACACCTCTAGGCTCTGCGTACATAATGTGATGAGCCTCACTTTCTTTTCCACAAATCAAGCAAGGCTCTTGTCTTACTATACCAAGATACTTTTTGTCTCTCACCTTATAGCGAGAAGTCATCATCATTACTTGGTTGAGGACTAGGCTGATTATCTCTCTCCACTTTCTCTCTAGTGGGACTAGCCTTGATAGAAAGAAAAACGTTTCCGTTCTTCTTAACAACTCTTTTCCAACCTGCTATAGAAACTTTAGGGTACTCGACACCAGATTTTATCTGCTCTCTTATACTCTGTATGGCTTCTGCATCGAACTCCAGTTCTCCAGTGTAGTCTGGATGCTTGTCCATCTTCTTGTTTTGGTTTGGGAACAGTGTTCCGTTAGGACCTTGAAAGTTACTCATGTTATTCTCCTTACTGTGGTTTAAAATTATTACGTCTATTCATAAAATCATCTTTGATTCTCTGAAACTCTTTCTTGTTTTTCTCTTCTATCAAAGACAATCCAACCTTGTTGTCTTTCCAGAAGTTGCTCACTGATTCGTAGCTACTGCATTGAGGTAAGAACTCATCAAATACACTAATTATTGTTTTCAGTGTTTCATCACCAGACTTAACCTCTCCAGTTGGACTCTTCACAGAAAAGGGATGTTTAATATCCTGGGGTGATTCGAAAACAGTAACAGAAGGTTCACTTGAACTTTCTTCTTGAGGTGTATCTTCCTTTAAATCTTCTCCAGAATAAACGGCTACACCCATACCATGTAACGCTATAGCCTTCGCCAAGCATCTCATTAGAGATGTATTTACTTGGAAAGAGTTTGGATGTTGTATTGGTTTATTGTTAAAGCTAAGAACTGGTAAAACCTCAGTTATAGATTTATCCTTAACAGTTACAGTAACCTTAGTGAAGCACCACCCTTGGTCATCCTTAAAATAAGGTAGACCTTGTTCGTTACAATGCTTTTCCATTTTAGCATCGGGGTACATGTCACATAATCTGCTCCATGCCATAGCCCAAGATATATACCTAAGACCATTCTTTGATTCGACTAACTTCTCTTCCTCTACATTAATAGTTTTAAGAGACTGCCATATTGATTTATCACTCATCATTTTCTCCAATCATTTTTTTAGTTTTAAAAAATCCCTCATACTGTGGATATCTGTGCATGAAGTATCGTGCATACATTGCTATATAATCGTTACTAATCTTAAATGGGTCACCATACGTTACTACACTAGTCTCCCACCTTACTCTGTTAATTATCAGCCAAGCCGATAAATTCTTATGACCTTTGTTAATAGCTTCTAAAGTAAACTTGTCGAACAACTCCCCAACCTTGGGGTTCTTCTTGCTCCATGACCACCATTTAAGTTTAAGCTTTTCGTACCTATTGTTATCCATGTCATTTAGTCTTTTTCTTTTTTGGCAAAGAAGCTTTACGTTTCCCTATTGCAGATAGCTTCTGACTTTTCCTCTGCTCTCGTGTTATTGGCTTCAGCTTTAACGAATCCCAATCTATATAAAATGACTTCTTACTATCGCTCATAGCATCCCCTCTGGTTTTGGCAGTGGAACTTTAACAACAAAGTCGTATGCAGTAAGTTCTTGGCATTGTTGCTTTCTGGAAATTGGGTCAAGCTCTTGCTTCAAAGTGTGAGCCATGTAAAGGCAATCCTTTTGATGTTCAAAAGCAATCCTATGAACATTCTGACCATCAGTTAGAATGTCTGGAACAGTTATTAGATACAGAACATAGTACAGTGTTTCTATGTTCATTGATCCATGCCTCTGTAATCATCTAAAGGTTCAACTGAACTTTTTTTAGGTATCTTAAATTTTACTGTCACTGCTATGTGATCAGTGTGCTTATGCTCTGATATCGTTTGCCAATGTGACAAAGGACATTTCTCAAGCCAATTATAATACTCAGTTTCAATGTTAAATTTATTTTTATCACTCATTTATTATATCCTTATATTGTGAACAAAACTCAGCAACTGCACAGTAGTTACCACTGCACCTAGAGTTCTCTCCTTGCCGATACTCGACATAGAAGTCTTTTTCAAAAGCAAAATCTTCTGCATCTTGCTCATTGTCAAAAAGTTTGAGGGCAGACTTACGACCTTTCTTCTTAACTGCCCATACATCAGCTTTCGCCCATCTCTCTTTTTCATCACAACGAATCATCTCTTGATTCTGATCAAACAACTGTCGTGCGTTCTGATGTAATGCCATTCTATCTTCAACGTACTCTGTACGTTCTTTTAAAGACCATAGAGGTATGTCTACCACTTCAATGGGGTTTTGGGGATAGTCAGCCTTAATCGAAGCTTGTCTCCTATTCCAATCCCTTAGAATTGCACATATCTGAATTGTCTTGATAGGTTTGTTGATTTCTTTCTCAAGCAAGTAAGCATACACATTTAATTGATTAACCCATTCTTGCTTATCGAATATGACAGACCAAACAGAAGTAACCTTATAGTCAGTTATGATGACACCATCATCTTCTATTTCATATTGGTCTATCGCTCCAGAAAGAGTCCATCCATCTACTTTTTTATTTATTCTCTGCTCTTTGTAGGTGTTCTTGCCTGTTGCTCCCTCAAGTACGGAGTGAACTGCTGTACCGAATAATGCAAAGACCATGTCCATTGCATCAGTCGTAATGTTGCCCTTGTGCTTTTCTCTCATTAAAAGCACTCTAGGACTATCAATCAACTGTGTGACTGATATATCTGCATCCCCTTTGGAATACTTATCTAATTTGGCGAAGTTGACAAACGCCTCTGGTAGACCATACTTGTTGGTAATCATTGTGGACTCTATGTTATTTTATTATAGTTAAATCTTATATAGGTACTCGTTATGCAAATGTCAATAAAAAATGCTACAAAAAGTTTATTTAATGTTATGTTTACAATTTATGGTGAACCTGCCAGCAAAGCAAACTCTCGTAAGTTGGTTATGATTAAGGGTAGAATGATACCCATAAAGTCTCAAAAAGCATTGAACTACGTTAAAGAATTTCAGAAACAAATCCCTAAAGTTAGCCCACTTACAGAAGAATATGTGAAGGTGGAAATGATGATCTATTACGCATCAAGAAGACCAGACTTAGACGAATCATTAATACTCGATTGTATGCAAGACTACGTTTACTACAACGATAGGCAAGTAAAAGAGAAGCATATCTATTGGGGGTTAGACAAAGAAAATCCTAGAACAATCATTAGAGTTTCAGAGTTTAGACAAGAGGAAATACCAGATTACTTGACAAAATAATTGTATTCATTTTTAATGCAAAAAGTCAGAGAAAAAATGAATCATGGAAAACTTGCAAATAAGAAGCATGGTTCTCAATTTAAATTTAGGGCAACATAAAATCCAATGTCCATCAGTTGAGTGCCGTGATCGGAAGAAAAAAAATTTAAGAACATTATCAGTTAAGGTTGATGGTGATGGTGCAGTATATTACTGCCACCATTGTGATTTATCTGGCTCAGAATTTCATAAACAAGAACAAGAGGTAATCCACATGTCGGTAATGAAGAGCATTGACGAAAAAGACTTAACAAACAATAGCTTAGAGTGGCTATCTAAACGAGGAATTAGCCAAGAAACTGCAAATAAAGTAGGCTTGAAGTCGGTCACTAATTACATAAATTCAGTTGGTCACGAGACAGAATGTATAATGTTTCCATACACGAATCAGGGTCAAGTTTACGCATCAAAAATTCGATCCATTAAAGAGAAAGGGTTTGCTTGTAATGGTTCGCCACAGACATTTTTTAATGTTGATAAAATAGATACTGAGAAGCCATTAGTAATTTGTGAGGGGGAAGTTGATTTGATTTCATTCCTTGAAGCTTCCTGCGAAAACGTAGTTTCTGTTCCTAATGGAGCAGTTATGAAAGTGTCAGAAGGAGAGATAGACCCTCAGAGCGATACGAAGTTTAAGTTCCTTTGGAACGCAAAGGAAATGCTCAAGGACGTAAAGAAAGTAGTTATCGCAACTGACAATGACTCGGCAGGTAAAGCCATGTCCGAAGAGATTGCAAGACGTATTGGCAGACATAAATGTTATCGTGTTATGTTTCCAGAAGATTGCAAAGATGCAAATGAAGTTCTCACTAAAAAAGGTTCACTTGAACTTCTGGCATTAGTTGATGAAGCAGAGCCTTTCCCAGTATCAGGGTTGTATTCGGCAGATCATTTCTATAAGCAACTGGATAAACTTTACGTTGAGGGTTTTGGAAAGGGAGAGTCAACTGGCTACAAGAATGTAGATGAATTATTTACTATCGTACCATCACAGTTAAGTATAGTAACTGGGCATCCCTCGTCAGGTAAGAGTGAGTTCGTTGATCAGTTAATGATCAACTTGGCGAAGGAGAAGGGGTGGAAGTTTGCTGTAGCAAGTTTTGAAAACCAACCAGACATACACATAGCTAAACTTATATCTAAGATAGTTGGTAAGCCTTTCTTTCAGGGACTGCAACCAAGGCTTTCACAAAAGGAACTTGAGTACGGGAAGAGGTTTCTAAAAGATCATTTTAGTTTTGTCTATCAGGCAGACGGCTCTCTACCTACATTAGAGTCTTTGTTAGAAAGATTGCGTTACTCTGTCCTGAAAGACGGCATAAAGGGTTGCGTAATAGACCCATACAATTATATCAATCGCTCTAACGTAGACGAGAAAGAAACAGATTGGGTATCGTCTATGCTATCACAACTGAGAGTGTTTGCCCAAAGCTACGACATACATATGTTCTTCATAGCTCATCCGACAAAGATGATGAGAGATACTAGTGGAAAAGTTCCTGTACCAAAGGGTTACGATATTAGTGGTAGTGCCTCATTCTTTTCTAAAGCTGACCTCGGCATAACTGTACATAGACCGAATCCAGACAAGTCTACTGTTGCAGAAATACATTGTTGGAAATGTAGATATTCATGGGTAGGTAAGCAAGGTGACACTACATTAGACTACGACCCCATAACTAGTGCATATAAAGAAGTTAAGGCAAAAGGTTTGTATGATGACTTTCTGACGCTAGAAGAGTTACCCTCTGACCCACCTTTCTGAGCAGTTGGTCACGAAGTTGGACACGACATTATGAT
>Ga0098036_1000840_pt1 | contig 12479 bp, 2 predicted proteins | sample 4_EtaG_FD_77064 | JGI IMG/M metagenome (GOLD analysis project Ga0098036, IMG submission 77064) | Marine viral communities from the Subarctic Pacific Ocean - 4_ETSP_OMZ_AT15127 metaG | ecosystem: Environmental > Aquatic > Marine > Oceanic | place: Pacific Ocean | collected 2015-01-07 | reverse complement strand
CCTTCATATATAGCTTGTCTAGATCTATGCGTATATGCATTTTTACTAAGGACATAATACCCAGTTTTAACTGCAATTTTTCGTGCTTCCCCTAATTTAGTATCAGGTTCGCTGACTGTTATTTCTAAAGCCTTCTTTTCAACAAGTGTTCGTATAAATACATCAGATGCATCAACTATATTATGGGTTTTATCGGCTATAAGTTGTAATGCATTTTTATGTTTCTTTTGAATTTCAAGCAAACCTACTAATACAGCTAATACCTCCTGTTTTTGTGTAGCTCCAAGACCACCTCTTTGATTCAAACCTTTTAAAACAATATCAGTAGCCAATTCAATAAAATATCTAAATACATCTATTGCTTTTTGAAACAGAGTTCCTTCTTCTCTATATTTCAAATGAATCTTAGATTTAGTACTTGAAAGATGTTTACTAAGATCTCTATTTGTCACAGCATACGCAAGAAATTCATCTAACCTGTATTTTTCATTTTCTGTATTATTAAATATATAGTCATACTGTTCTTTAGCAATTCTATGTTCTTCTTTTGTCGCTTTCCTATTTTTAGGAATAGATTGTAAAAATATTCTGTATGTTGTTTCTTGTTTAGTTTGTCGATAAAGCTTTTCTAATCGACGTTTAAATAAAGGATTTTTAGCTAAAGCAGCTGTAACGATAGCATGCACTGATTCGTGGACATACACTTCCTGCGGGGATTGAGCATTTAAGCCTGTCGGTTTCTTTCTACTAAGAGACACAGTTAATCGATTACTTAATACATCAAATTCTCCTTGAGTAAGGTTATCTACCTCTTCTTCCGTATACCGAATACGTGTTGCTTCAGTCATACTATCGGCTAATTTAGTAATAATAGATTCTAAATTAGCTGCATGTTCATTCTGTTCTTCAGAAGAATTATAATAATTAGTCGAATACCCACTCATTTCTTGAAATAAAGATAAAATATTATCTTTCGTTATATCTCCAGTATGTCTAATAGTAGGATTGATTTTATCTGTATCATTTATAGATCCCAAAAATCGACCATTATTTATTTCTTCTTTAACTGCTGCTTTAAGGTCTTCTATATCTTTCTTTTTTAAAAGTCTCTCCTGCTCAGATTCAGTATCCTCACCTACTACTGTTTTTATTTTATTAAAAATTACTCTTCTAAGATTTTTTTCTTTATCTAAAATATTTCCAACAATGTCTGATGATGCTTTATCAGCCATGTACAATTGAAAAGAAACAATTTTACCACCAGCTTTTTCTGTAGTTTTAATTTGAGTCTCTACTGCTTCCCTGGCTTCTTGAGTTGCTATATTCGCAGTTCTAACTGATTCAATTAATGTATTTAAATTTTGTTTTTTATTGGTATCTACGCGATCATTGACAAAACCTTCAGCCAGAATCCAATTGTTAACCTCTGTCATTAATTCTGTATTGTTGTTTTCAGCATCTATTTCTCGAGTTAATGCCAAAACGTTTTCCATTTGCGTAGTAAGAGTGTCTAATATGCTATATTCACGGTTAAATTTAAGATAAAATTTATTATATTCTTTAGCAGCCGCTTCTACTGTATCTGGATCTCCCATTACGGCGTCATGTAATGGTAAAACATCTGGATAACTAGACAATGTCTGCGTCAATATGGATGAATCCATATTAATAATAAGACGAATAAGTGATCTAACTCCAGGCTTATCAAACTTCGTAGATCGGGGATTAGCACTAATTGTAGCTTTTTTACCACCCCGGTTAAAATCTACATTAACTCGTCCAGCACTATTTTTTCCTGCTTGTATACGTTTAGTTAAATCAATAAAAGCCGGATCCTTACCTTGCATTAAGGGGCCTTTATACTGAGGGAGTAGTTCAATTAGTTTTTCTTTAATAAGCTCTTCAACTTCTTCATCTGTTAAATCCGGTCTTTTTTGTCCAGTATCTTTTCCATTTTCATCACGAACAATTAGAGCTTCATTATAGGCTTTATTATAATGCGCCATAAAAACAGCATGTAATATTTCCCCTCCTTGAATAGTTGCATCTCTGGCGACTTTAGTTCCACCTAACATACTCATTAAACCCTTTTCTAATCTGGGTTCAAGAATCTCAGCAATAAGGCGTAATGATTTGTTTTCTTTAAAAGTTACTGTTTGAGATTTATTACTTTGTATTTGTTTTGTTATTTTATTTACTTCAGTTTGTGTAATAGCATTGACATGCACTAAATTGTTTAAAAATGGAGTAACTTCTGTTTTTATAAATGCTGTTTGTGCATCAATTCCTACTTTTCCATTGTATTCTTTTTGAAGTACATCTAACTGTACATAAAAATCATTTATTATCTCTGAACCAATTCCTCTAGCTATGCTGGTCATACCTCCACCATACATAAAAATAAGGAATGGGTACTTAAGTAGTTTACGGGTATTTCCAGTTCTAAGAGGTTTATACAATTCAGTTAATGCTGCATTTACTCTTGTATATTTCTTAGCATCAAAAATACCTTCTTTGTTGTTATCCTTATGATAATCCTCAGCCACTTCAACACTAGGATCTGCAAGATTTCCAACATCTTCATAAGCATCAGTTTGATAAGGATCATGTTTTAGATCCCCTTTTCCCATATATGTGCCAGTTTGACTTCGTCGTTTATCATTATCCTCGTCATACATAGGAAATTGAAAAACATTTTGAGCAAAACCATTAGATATACCATCTGCTTCAAGAATTACATCAGATTCAAAGTTTGTTTTTAATGTTGCAGTAATGAATTCACCTGCTTCAGTTACATCAGTATCGATATTAATTCCTTGAGCTAATCCAACTAAACCATTTAATATTGAGGACCCATGATCAGGTGCTTTTCCAAAGGTATCTCTATTATGTATAATTTTTAATAACTCGGCTAATTGTGCAACATTGCCAGACTCATTAATATTTTGAATTGCATTAACTGCATCCAAAGTAATTTGATCTGCCATTAGATAATCAAAAGCAGCTTCCGCCGCAGCAAGATCATTCTTATCTATTTCAAATCCAAAATTACTAACAACAGCTAATTTAAATTTCCAAAGTTTATCTTTATTATATTTAATTAAACCTTTGGTAGGTCGTACATAATAGCGAGAAACGCCACTAGCCTGGGGATTAATACCTCCAGAAGATCTCATTGTAATACGGTGAGTATTTTGTAATGTATATCTAAAATAGAATTTTTCTAAGGTATTACCGTCTGGATCATTATAAGCATCGAATAGTGAATCAATTGCATTAATTTTATCTTCATTACTAGCAATTAAAGAAGCACTTAATGTTTCATTAGTATCTTTATCGACATGCTGTACATCAGCTAATGTATAAAGAATATCTCTAAATCCATTTTGATCTAAAATATTAGCTATATCTAATGATTGAGCTTTAGTCCAGGAAACTTTATGTAGTTTCCGTAAAGTATTAGTCACTTTAAAAGGTACACCTCCTAGATAACCTTTTACTTTAGTAACAATATTTTTATACGGAACTTGAGCTGGTTTATCTTCAGTTGATTCTATATTGCTCTTAACAGTTTTTAAAATATCTTTTAACGCAACTTTATGAGCAGAGGACAGTACTAGAATATTCTGTCCTTTTAAAGTTTTTTTAGTATTAAGTCTAATATGTTTATATCCTGCTACATCCGTATTGTTATATTTACGATCCTGTACCTTTGCTTCATCAAAGTGCCAGTCTTTTTCTTCTATACGAAATCTAGGATTATCTTCTGGGAATTCATAAGATTTTTGTGGTTCTGCTGGTTTTGTTTTAAAAGATCCTACAATACCTTTAGGTTTATTAGTAGCAGGAGTAGGAAAATTTTTAGTTGGTCCATGTTCTATTTGTAAAGCTAACAAACCAAAAGCCGCTCTTAAATTAGTAGAATAAAGCCTTGTTCCAACAGCATTATCTGCAGGTGCTAAATTTAATAAACTAGAAACATCATTACCAACCAAATCCGCTGCATCAACATAACCATGTCCAATATTTTTAAGTTCTAAAAGTTCATTACTTAAAAGATTAGCGTATGTTCCATATAAAAATCGTGCTCTATCTCCTTTTGATCTAAATACAATATTAGTCGGATTTTGGTTAATCCAATTAAGTGTACCTAACATCATTGCAAATATTAGTTGTGGAGGTAGATCCCGTTCTTCCGGGTTTATTTCTGAAGACGCATAAATTATAGATAACGGATTTGTAAGAGCAACATTTCCTTGTGGGTCCGTAGCATCGAGTCGTATATCTTCATATTTTCTTCGATATCTCGAGTATTCAACTACTAAAGTTTTAGCAGTTTTAGTAGTAACACCTAGATCAATTAGCGCTTTTTCTAATTTAGGATATGCTAGTTTGCCTGATTTTGTTTCTTCACCGACAAATACACTTGTTGCTAAAGTGTCTATACCTTTAACATTTTCAAAACGAGGTTTAACCAAATCAGTAAAAAACATACCAAACATATCAAAGTAGCGTTCCATGCTACTAGCTAGTCCAGCTGCTAACCCGCTAATAAAGGCTTTCTTTCTTTTAGTTAATTCGTCTTTACTAAGAATAGGAAGGAGTTTATTTTTTAATTGTTCTATAAAACTTACTGGTTTGCTTGTTTGCTCTTCTGATACAGTTTCAGAATCAGCTGCGCTAGCACTTTCAGCAGATTTTTCAGATACAGGAGTTTCATCAACAGTGTCTCTTTCTGTTTCGGTTGTATCGTCTGTTTGATTAATTGCATCGGCGGCCTTTTTAATTTCAGATTCTTGTTTTCCATAAGTTGGATCTGTAGTTTCTATATTATTTAATTTTCTTACAACTTCTACTACTAGTTTTCCATCTTCTTTAGAAAATGCTTCTTTAAAATTATAATTTACACCCTGATTAACTGCTAGTAATACTAGTTCTCTAACACCTTCTTTAGCTTGATATAGTGTACGTAATTGAGGACCAAATGAATGCCCTGATGGAATATGAGTAATAATCCACTTACCGTTTTTACCTTCTTGATGTATTCCAAATGTGGGAACGCCGTTTAATGTTACAACACGCCCTTTTCTTTCCTCATATCCTTTTTTACCTTTAATACTGTGTAAAGTATCTTTCTTTTTAGTATCTTCCTGTTTACCCCATGAAATAGAATACGTATCTGTAGTCTTAAAATCTAAACCTGATACGACAACTTTTTCTGGTTTATCTTCTTGTTTAGTCTCTTCTTTTTTCTTTGAAGTCTTAGATTTACCTTTTTTAAGTTTAGGTTTACCAGTATCCTTTCTTAATTGCAGAATTACGTTGTACGCTTCTCTATTAGCATGATTTTCTCGTATCAATCCTGCAGGTCTTTTTAAATTAGATTCAGTAAAATGCTGTCGTTCATGTTCTATTAAAAATTGTATCCATTCTTCAACAGTTTCAAATGGAGTTTCTGGATACCCGTGTTTTGGAGTAAGAGGAAATACTCCTTTCATTGCTGGTTTTAACCATGCTTTATTTTTAAATGCGCGTTTAGCTTCTTCTTTATCAATTAATATTTTCTGATTTTTACGATCTGTTCGTGCTGCTACACGCCGTTTACCATCAACAGCTGAAATAATTTTATCTACATATTCAACTACAAGATCAACAGGATTAACTTTAGATTTAGTTTTTGTTTTAGATTTAGTCTTTGTTTTAGTTGTCTTAGTTTTAGTCTTCTTTTTATCTTGACGTTTATTAAATGTTAAACTGGCATATTGAATTATAGCTTCTTCTTGTAATTTCTTAGTCTTATCTGTAATTTTCTTTAATGCTTCTTTTTTCTTGTTTATAAAATCTGCAAGTTTTTTATTATTTAATTTTTTAAATTTTTCATCTAATTTATCCCGAGCTTCTTTACTTAAAAGAAGAGCTTTTTTTGGTTTAAATTTAGCTTTTTTTAAGTCTTCTTGTTTACTTCTTAATTCGTCCCCCTTCGCCCGAAGCTCCGCTTCGGCTCGGGCGAAAGAAGTTTCACTAAACCCATCTAAGACTGTTACAAATTGTTCTCCATATGCAACCTCAGCTGTAACTTTTTTAATTAATTTAGCTGAATCATATTTAAAACCTTTAGTGCCTTTAGGGACAATTGCATTAACACGTGCTTTAGCTCCATCTTTTTTACGTTCAGCATTATAATCCTTAATCGACATGACTTCTTCTTTATACGTCATTACTCGATTCTTAGATGAGCCTCTAACAACTCTGACATATCCACGTTTTACTGGAGCTTTTTCATAAGCTGCAGTAAACGCATCTCTTTTTCGTCTAAGATTACCAATATGTGTTTTTAATCTACCAAGCTGATTTCCCATTTCAGCTTCAGCAAGTATTTTAGTTTTTGCTTCTGCAGCAATAGCTACAATTCTATCGTAGTAAGTATGGATACCAGTCCAGTGGACACTTTGACCATCTTCAATATCTGCATGAACTTCTTTTAAAGTTTTAGATTTAGTTTCCTGCTTTTCTAACGTTTTAAGTTGATTTAATTTAGCGCGTCTTTGTATTTCTGCAGTAACAACTTCTTTATCTTTTTCAGTTTTAGCAATTCTTTGAAGTCTTTCTAATGTTTCATCATTAGCATTAGTTATTCCTTTAATACTATTTAATGTTTCTTTTTGCTCAGGAGCATATCCAGAAAGTTCGTCTTTAATTCTTTCTAATACATCTTCTTGAGAAGCAGTTACTTCCCTCTTCTTTTGTATATCCGCTATTTCATTAATCGCTGCAATAATATCGTCAGGATTTGCATTAGGATCACTAAGTTTTTTAATATCTATAGAATCTACAATTTTAGCAAATTCGTCATCTTCTATTGGAATATACTCTCTATCTTCTACAGCTTCTTTAGGAGAAGTATCTTTGAATACTTGCTTTACTCTAGTAGTAAGTGGTTGTGATTTACCTAGGAGTTTTTCTTTTTCTTCAGTTAACCCACGTAATTTAGCTTGATTAGGAAATCCTTCTTCATCTAATATTTCATTAATTTCTTCATCTATTTCTTTTATTCGTGCTTCTCTACCTTCTTCAGTTTTTGCAGCTACTTTTTGTTCTTCTTTCTTTAATAGGTCTGCTTTATCTTTTTCTTGGCTTTCTTTATAACTTTTTACATCTTCTTCTGATAATTTAGTTTCTAATTTCTTTTCAAGTTTAGCTATCTCTTCTCTAGCATCTTTTATTGCTTTATCATACGCAGCTTCTGCTTGCGATTTAGAATGTTTTTGACTGAACCTAGATTTTGGGTCAGTCTTACCTTCAGATTCTGCTAAAATTTGTTCATTTTCTTCTTCTATAATTTTAGCTTTTACATCTGGTTTTAAAGCTTCCTCTAATTGTGTATTTAGTTCTTCTACTCTAGCTATGCCTGCATTGCCATATAGGTCTCCATATGTTGCAGAATCTGCATTAGCGAGATTTTCTTCTATAGTAGCAAGTTGCTGTTCTAGTTTAGACGGTTTAAACGGTATTTTAGCAGCTCTAATAGCAGCTTTACCTGCATACATAGAAGCTACACCTCCAGGAGTTCCAAATGCTTCTGCAAGTGCATCATACCCAATAGCAGCAGTATCAGTAATCTCTCCTTCTGATGCCATTTGTTCAGAAACTGCAGTAGCCGCTCCTGATATACCTTCTCCAATTAGTGCTCCTGGTATACGTAATGTAGCTAAACCTAATACAGCAATGGGAGTTGATTTTGCAGCGGTAGTTTGAATACGTTTAATCCATGAAAGTTTTCCAGGCATTGCTCTTATGGCAGCTAAATCACCAAATTTCTCAGCAACAGTACCAATAGCAGACCACATTTTAATTCTAGAAGCCTCTTCCATGGTAGGCTCTCTATCATATTTAGTTCTAAATTCTTCTATAGCTTCTCGACCTCTTCCTTTAGCCAAGTCCATCATGATCATTGTCTGAGCAAAGGGCCCACCAATTGTAAACGCAACCATCCATGGAACACTATCAATGCCTTGAGATAATAAAGCACCTGTATAGTTAGTAGCTGCATGCCACATAGCAGCCCAATTACCTTCATTTTCTGCAATAACTTGATAAGCTTCTCTAGCTACAGCTTGATCCCGCATGTTATATGGTAATTTTTCTTTAATACCAGCTGCAATTTTACTAAATTTATCAAAACTTTCTTTAGATTTTATCGCGTCTGCATCTAACTGCTGAAGAATTGCATATTTTGGATTATCTGGAGGAATATTACCACTACGATATTGATTAATCTCTTCTTGAGTTATTGCTCCCTGAGCAGGTGCTTTAGCTTTATTTAATAAATCCTCAGTTTCCTTATCTCTAATACCTGCTGTTAAACGTCGTTTTAGATTTGTATCGTCATCTTTAAATTCTCTATTTTTTAATGCTTTATTATATGAATCAACTCTTTCTGCTAAAGTAGTTCCTCCTAAGAATGCAAGACTTCCTTGTAAACCAATATCAACAGTAGTTCTTGCAATACCAGTAGCTTTTCTTTCAAAGAATCCTTCTGGGGCATCTTGTCGTAGTCCTTGTATATTAGCATCAGACCATGCAGAAAAAGTTCTAGCATCGTATTCAGATAAACCAGGAACAGTTCTACCATCTAATGTGGTTACGGTGTAGGTACCGTCTTCATGTTTACGTAGTCGTCCTTCGTTGCGGACTTCAACAACAGGAGAGGATTCTGCACGAGTTAACCCAGGAGTAAAGGCAGCTGCTGCCCTTTCTCTGAGTTCTGTTTCTATTCTATTTCTCTGCTCTTCTTCTATTCTTTTTTTATTAAGAATACTTTTAGCAGATTGTTTTTTAGATTCTTGAATAGCAGCTTTTTTATTTAGTAATATGCTATCAAAATCATCATTAAAATTACTAAGCGGATCTAAAATTGAGGGAGAATCGGTGGGAGAGGTAGACAAAATACTATCAATTTGAGGTTGCTCAGATGATAGTAGATTTGCCGTTTCATTTAAGTCTCTAGCTAAAGTATCTTTAGAGGAAGCCATTCATTTTTATTTTAAAGAAGGTTTAACAGAAATTATCTAGGCGCGAATGATTTTTCAGCAAATCGCTTGTAAGCTTCTGAAAAAGCTATATCTCCTTCTTTACCTGGGGGATAATCTTCTCTTCGAGGATATGAACCAGGAGCAGGAGCTGTTTTTGTAGTACTTCCTGATTTTTTAGATCCTCCAAACATACTGTCTAAAAAATCCATTCCAGCATCATTAGTTTTACCTGGCTTATCTTTTTCTTTAACTGTTTCTTCAGCTTTCTTAGTTAAAACTGTATCAAAATCAACAACTTTAGTTCCGTCTTTACTAATTATTTTACCGTCTTCTTTTAATAGTTCATTAAGATCTTTTCTAAACTTAGCAATTCCTTTTTTACTTAGCTTACTAGTTGGCTTTTCAGGTATATGCTGTAGAATGCCTTCAATTATCTGATAACCTTTATACTTACTTATATCAGTCTCGTCACCATCAGTTACTTCAGGCCAATAATAAATATTAGATACGCCCAATTCTCCTTCAGAACCCATTGCCCATTCTACTTCAGTAGTAGTCATTAATTCATGCATTGCGATTTTTAGAACACGATTTCCCTCGGCATCTAACTTACCTCCAAACATAGAATCTACTTTTCTATATGTATCTGCTACTGATTGACCTAATTTTTGAGGATCAGTTAAATTTATTCCAAAATTTGTTCTTTTATCTCCACCAATTCTAGCTAGAATTCGATCCATGGTATTTTGATATCGATTACGTCCTTGCTCCTTTACTTTCTTTGTGTTTTCTTGTTCTACTCCATACTCTCCTTTAAAGATCTCCTCCTCCATTAATTTAGCTCGTTTAGTTCCTTCAGCGGCAAGATTAAAGAAATAATTCATAGTTGGAGTTATGTTCATACGATTCAATCGCATACTATCTCGTGATTTTTCGTCAACATATTTAAACTCTTTTCTTAGTATGTCATCAAGATAGTTCTGAAATTGAAGTTTATTGGCTGCTGTATAATCCTTAGGCTCTATTTTTGTAGTATCTCCTCCATAACCTAACATTGTAGCAAATTCTTCCATAACACCTTGTGGCCATAAAGTTTCTAGAACTCGTTTTTGATAGAGACCTAGCCTCATCATTTCTTTTTCTGGGACCGGTTTATCCTGTCCTTTTAATTTTTGAATTCCAGCATCTAAAATATTCTGCATATCTTGTGGACTTTGAGCGTTTTCTATATTCCGTATTAATTCGCTAACTTGTCGTGTATGCCTGTCTGCTAATTTTTGTTTAGGCGTTCTAGCTTCCAGTGTAGCTTGTTCAGCAAATTGCTCTCTATATTTAGATTCAGACCAAATTCTATTTACATGTCCATTTTTTTCATCACTAGTAGCATTTGGCCAAAGTTTTTTAACTTGAGCACGTATTCTATTTTTAAATCTAGATTGAGCTTTAAGAGAAAGGCCTCCTTTTTTGAATGTACCATCAGGGTTTAAAACACCAGCATCTTCATACATTTTTGTTAATGCAGCATCACCATAAAGAGTTACATCTCGATCCTCATTTACCATACGTGAGTATTCTGCCGTTAATAATGTATTATCAACACGATTTCGTTTATTTGTTTCGATTGTGTCACGTAGGTATTTTTCTTTACTAGCGTTATCAGGTTGAGCAGAAACAGCATTTAATTGCCCAGAAACTATACTATGATTTTTTAATACTCTTTGGCTCTCTTGCAACTGCATTTCAGCTATTTTTAAAGTAGCTGCACTTTTAGCCAAATCATTTTTTAATTTTTTAGCTTTTAGAGGTTCATTTGTTAATGCAAGATTATATTTTCGTAAAGCTTCTTTATGCGCTAATTTAGAATTTGCAAGTACTTGCTTAGCATTTTCATCATTTACTGCCCACAGCTTTTGCTCATGTTTAAATCTTTGGACAGATTGCTGATTAGTATTTTCAGCATTAATAATATCCCGGTTAATCTTGTCTATACGATAATCAGTTTCTTCATTTTTTAGTCTTGCTTCTTCAATTTTAAATGGCTTTAGTTCTTCTGCTTCCTCAGTTTTTGTTTGTTGTTCCCGTATTCTATAAGGATCTATTGCTTTAGCAGTATCTAAAGTTTGCTGTGCTACATCAATATCTAGTTCTTTTGCTGCTACTTTTAAAGGATCCATCAATAAATCTTGTTTTAATTGTCGTTCAGCTTGCGCGTGTTGATCCGCAGATAATGTTTTTGCTCTATCTTCTGCAGCTACTTTAAAATCTTGGAGTTCAGCGTCTGTTACAGCTGTATTGACTCTTTCCATATTAAGCCATGCTTTATCAGCAGCTTCGACCATAGCAGTACGTTCTTCATCAGTATTAGCGGCATTTAAAGCTGCAATAAACTCATCAGTTTCACTCTTTTGAGCAATATTTGCAACATCCTGTACACTTGTACCAAAGCCAGCAATTGCATCACCTAATGCATCTCCAGACGCCTGTATAGCTCGTAATTCTGATCCCAGATCAGGAGCTGCTATTGTTTTCCAAGTAATTGGCGTAGCCATGGATATTCTCCTTTAACCTAAATATTTTGAGTCAACAGGTAACAATTTATCTAATTGGTAACCACCAGGTTTCATAGTTTTCTGTTTATACATATTTCTATCTCTAAGCCGATTATTAAGAGTAATTGCTTGTTTAGAAGCATTATCTAAGTATGCACTCTTTTGAAAATTAAGTGTGTCTTTTCCTAATCCTACATTTTTAAGTGCAGCCCAGCCTCTAGCTAAGTTACCAATACCCTGAATTCCTGCACCTATACCTTTGACCATGTCTGCACCAGGTATTAAGCTTCCAAGATCAAAACCACCGGGAGTATTAGCCTGTTCAATGGCCGCTCCCATTTGGCTTATTTCATCATTAGTAAACCATTGACCAGTTCCTGGAGTCCATCCTAATGCATTCTGTAATGCGCTTTGTTGAGCAATAGAGTCTTGTCCCTGGTCCCAACTACCTGAGTAGTCTTTAAGCCAAGGAAATTGATTATTTTGTCTATCTCTTTTTAAATTAACATTATAAGTTTCATTAGCCATAATTTATCTCCTTCTTGCCTGATCTGCTAGTTCTAATCGTCGTAGCATTTCCATACGTTGTTGTTCACCACTTGGAGGTATATTTGGCGCAAAATCTAAAGTATTTTCTAGCCAATTGCCAGCATTATCTAATGCTCTAGAAAATGGGTTATTAAAACCATCTTTCACTAGGTTATACATATCTTTAGCTCTACCGGGTGCTGCATGTTCCATATACATTTGTTGTTGTCGTTGTGGTAAATCCTCCCAATTAGGTGCACGTTCAGGCCAACCTGTTGCTGCTAATTCACGATTATTATATTTTGCCTGATCTCTTTGAGTTCTTACACTACCTTGAGGCCAGTATTGAATAGGCCCTGGTACATTAACT
>Ga0098036_1000832_pt1 | contig 12514 bp, 15 predicted proteins | sample 4_EtaG_FD_77064 | JGI IMG/M metagenome (GOLD analysis project Ga0098036, IMG submission 77064) | Marine viral communities from the Subarctic Pacific Ocean - 4_ETSP_OMZ_AT15127 metaG | ecosystem: Environmental > Aquatic > Marine > Oceanic | place: Pacific Ocean | collected 2015-01-07 | reverse complement strand
TTCCCACTAATTTGGTTCCTACCAAGGATTTCATTTATTCAATTAAGCTCTATTTAATGCTTTATGTGTAGTAATATATAAAATAACGCTGTTTATACACACATATATATTAAAAGATGTAGAGAGTGAATGTAATATCCACTCTCTATTAATCTTTTTGCTCAGAGGAGACTCAGAGATGACTATCTTAGTCGCAGAATGCGTCCAATATATCATCTTCTGTGTGTCCGCCTGGTGGGCCAATCAGTGTCAGGTCGGCAAACGCCCTATCTTGTCCGTCCGGTAAGCTGATTTCCCAATCAGGTGAGCAGTCTTTCGCCAAAGTACGAAGGTTGGATAGTTGTTCACTCGTGAAACTAGTGTGCTTAACTACTATGCGTTCTTTGTTCTTTGCAAGAAAGACATTGCCTTTAATTGGTTTACCAATTACGGTAACTAATGCATTTAATAATGCTTTTAATGCGGTTTTCATGGAAAGTTCCTTTCGATTAAAATTGTATGTTATTGTTATATGTATTGGTTATCAACACATCGCAAGATGTGCAGGGCAACAGTACCCGTTGAAGCATTGCATTACGACCAAGATGGGGTCCTTGCTCCACTTGTGGAGTGAAAGTGTTGAGAGTTGCGGTAGCCACCGAAGGTGCTTTCAACGCTTTTAGGCCCCCTATGGGCGTAATTTCAACGGGTGCTGTTTCAACTATATCCCACACACCCATTCTCGTGCTATTTTTCTGAAAATTTGTTTTTTTTGAATTTTTTGCTTGACTTTTGCCTAATTCACCCTTAACTTACAAGCCCCCTAGCGCAGTAACTAACCCAGTTACTGTAGACTAGGTAAGAGATAGGGCGTTCAGAGGTCTAAATGACCTCTATTAAATAAACTATTTGGATTATAGCAGTAACTATGGTATATTAAGTTGATAAATTTTATAAAATTATAACAATTGGGGAGATTATGAGTGATTTAACAATAACGCACGCAGGCAGTACAATAACAAGGTCTGCAGATAGTCCTGGTAGTTCAATATCTACAGGTAAACATAAGATAATAAGGGTTACTCCTACGATTACAGAGGATAGCGCTTATGCAGATGGAGATTCATTGTTTAATGCAACAGAAATACCTAATGCCGTAAGAGGTGATGGAGGTACTTCTAAACTTGTATCTGCTTATGTAGTAGATGAAGATAGTCAAGTTGCTGTTTGGGAGATGATATTTACACAAAAAGCTACTAATTTTGCTACTTCAGGTATGCATAACACAGCTGACGTTACTTTTGATAATGCGGTAGCATCTAATATATGTGGTTTTGCAGTGATAAACGGTGATACAGATAGTTTAGATATAGATAATTTTAAAATGCAGCAAACATTAACCGGTATAGCACCTCCTTCTACTGGACATCCTGCGATAAGTCTTCCTATATTACTACAAGCAGAGGAAGGTTCTACTAGTGTATATGTTCAAGGAGTTATATTTAGTGGGACTCCAACTTATACTAATACAGATAGTCTTCAATTAATATTTCATATAGAATATTAATGAAAAAGCTTATACAAAGCATAAAAGAGAACGAAGGTTACGTTCCTAGCGTATACAAGGATAGTCTGGGTATAGATACTATAGGTTATGGTTTTGCTATAAAAGACCTTAAATTAGACGAAGATGTATGCGATATTATACTAAATAGGAAGTTAGCACTCTTACTTGATAGGATAAATAACAAATTTAACTGGTTCAAGTACATGCCTCCTGAAATAAAGGATGTAGTGGTAGAAATGTGCTATCAGATGGGTGTTTATGGGTTTTCTTGCTTTAAGAAGACTATAGCCTATTTACAAGATAAACAATGGGAAAAGGCGTCAGAAGAGATGCTTGATAGCCGCTGGGCTATTCAAACCCCCAACAGAGCTCAAAAAATGAGCAATATAGTGAAAGGATTCGAAAATGGCTAATGAATTGATGTATGCTCAATTTTTAGATAAAGCAGGAGAACAGACGGGTACTTCTGTTATGGATATACTTGCAGCAGAAAAGTATCAAGAAGACCTAATAAATGCGCAAAACTTAGCAAATGAAGGGTCTACAGACTTTACCCCAGGAGAATTTGATGCAGACGAAATGCTTGAAGATGCAGGTTGGGAGCCTGGCTGGACAGATGTATTGATGGGTGCCGCTACGAAGCCTATGTATGCACACATGGCTCAACAAGGTGTTGATTGGACAAAAAATAAACTTGCTAAGAAAACTGGTCAAAACCTAACTGGAAAGCTGATACAACAAGGCGGAAAAACTGCATTGAAAACTGGTGGAAAAGTTGTTACAAAGCTAGGTTCTCGTCTTATTCCAGGAATAGGTTGGGTTGCGGGTGTCGGAGATGTTCTTGATTTTGCTTTACCAGAAGGTTACGGACCTTGGGACTTATTTGGTCTTGCACCTAATAATGCCTTTGCAGAATGGATGGGTTGGTAATAAGATAAATTGTATACTATAAACATAGACCATAAAGATAAGGGTCTTACTACATATACGATTTATAGAAAAGAAGAGGCTGATAAGGAAGGGCTAAAGTATGTCTATTGGAAAAAGGCAGATATAGGTGATTACGCAATTTCAGATGATGATTATGTGGCTAAGGTTATCAATAGAAAAAATTATCCATCTAATCATACCACAGATAATGTATATCTACGATTTCCTTGGGGATATTCTTTCTTCAATCCTAAATATTCTTCAAAAAAATTAAAAGTATCAGGTAGAAAGACAAATACAACCTTAACAGGCAAACCAGCTTTAGAGGTTAAGTCTAAGCAAGATATGATGAAGAATCTTGCAAAAGCCTATTCTGTTACTTGGGACTATAATCTAGCGTTAGATATGGTTCTTGGAAGTTACACACCCACTGAGTTTAAAAAGTGGAAAAGAATGATGAAAACGGAGGTTTTTGATAAAATGATAAAAGAAGAACTTGCAGACTTATTAACTGACCATGGGTTAGATAAGACGTACACTCTAGAACTCTTTTCTAAAGTTATAGAAATGGCTAGTGATAAGAAAGATGTTACTAATCTTATGCGTGCTGTAGAGAATCTACAAGGTATGCACGGCATGAAAGATAAACAACTTGTTAAAACAACTGAGAGTATTGAAGCTATAAGCAATACTAAACTTATAGATGAGCTTCGCGAAGAGGAAGATAAACTAATCGCAACTAAAACTATTACAGAGGAGAAATAATGCCATACGGTAAAGGAACATATGGGTCTAAAGTTGGAAGACCTAAGAAAAAAAAGAAAACTAATAAAAAGAAAAAATAATGTTACAAAATTTATTAAGATTAATGTTAAGAAACAGGCAGGGTTTATCAAAACTAGCTAAAAAATCAACATATGTTCCAAAAGGACATACAAGGTTATATCAAGGAATAGGAGTCAATAAAAATAATATAGATAGCTTGGGTCATCAAGCTAGATTTAGTAAAAGTAAAAATATTAGAACCTTCTCAAATGATGAAATTTCTCCTATTAAAGTTAGAAATAATCCAAACAATTTCTTTTCTAATTTTACAGAGGCTCCCTCAAATATTGTGACCTCATCAACAAGAGAAGCTGCTTTGGGGCTTGCTGCAAAAACATCATATATACCTAGAAAAAATCTTGGATTACTAGAATATATAGTACCTACAAAAGAGTTAGGAAAGATTGCTAATGCATCAAAGGGAGGCTATATTTCTTTTCAAAATGGAATCCCTAAAAAATATTTAACTAATTTTCATTTTAATCCCTTAGAAGCTCATAAAGCTAACTTAGGTATGAATATTTATAAACCAGGTTGGCCTAAATTAAAAGGATGGTATGGAAATAATATGAGAACACCTAATTTTGAAAAAATGAGCACCAAACAACTTGTAGAACGGACGAATAGAAATCTTAAAAAAGAACAAATTTTTAATGAATATTTTGGTGGACCATCTAATAACAACCCAATTGATTGGAGATATTAGTAAAAAGGTTTTAATATATGGATTTTGAAGACAAAACTATATTAAATCAATCCCAAAAAGAAGGATGGGGATTTAATGATATGCCATTTGGTATAGCGGGTTCTGCTGGATTAGGCCTTATGGGAGCCTCTGCGATGATGATGAGGAACCAAACTCCTGGAGGAACAAGACTGCTTACTGCAGATTATGCTAAAAACTATTTAGACGACTTCTATAAAACGGGAGGACCATTGCCTCCTGCTATGCATAAAAGATTAAAATATATTGAAGAAGCTATAAATACTGGTGGCAGAATAACTAAAGATATGTTATTTGGTCTTCAAAATACAGAGTTTTATAATAGAACAGGTGTTTCTCCTGTTCTTATGCAAAATATAAAAGATATAGATATAACAACAGATGCGGCAAATGAACAATATTTAAAGGGAAAAATATCAAAGAAACAAGCTATACACCAAATAAAAAAAGCAGAAAAAATAGCCTTTTTTAAAGCATCTAGTGATAAAGCTAATAGAATAATATTTCATGGGCAGAGTTCTCCAGAATTAGATAATATAGTAGGCGATACTGTAAAAAGAAGTAGTAAAAAAGAATTTTTAAATTCTTTAGGAGGAAGTTCTCAAGGAAAGGTAAGATTAGCTAATTATGTTATATCAAGGCAACCAGATATAAGAAAGGTAGGATTAGATGATTTTAGTAAAATTCATAGAAATAACTTTGCTTTTATAAAATATGGTAATTTAAATTTTGCAGATGTATTAAGAGGTATGCAATTTGATAGAAATACCTATAATGCTATGTTAGCTTTAAAAAGCGTAGGAAAACAGTCTGATATATTACCAGGATTAAATACATTACAAAGAATGGGAATAAATAATGCTAGACCAATAAGTGGTAATAAATTGGCTTTTTCAATATCACCTTCAATAAGACCTAACTATGATTGGGGAGGTTATAACGGAGTTGGTGTTTGGGATAGAAGAAACCCAGGTAAAATAAGATTTATTGCTACAGACGTTCCTAACGCTCTACTTCCAAAAGTTACTGGCGGAAAGATAATAGGTTTAAAATATGTTGATAGTAGAGAGATAACTATAACAGACCCAAAAATAAAAGAAATTGTACTAGAAAAAGAAATATCACCAGAAAGAAGAGCGGCAGCTTTAAAGGGATGGGAAACAAGAAGAGCTAATCAATTAAAAAATGGAATAAAACCACCTCCTATAGATGATGAAATATTTACCAGAAATCCAGTTATAGGTAAAGGAAGAATGAATGCATTAAGAGACTTGCAATCAAAAAGGAAATCTTTTTCAATGGGAATAAAACAAGTCGCGGGTAAACTAGGTAGAAGAGGTTTAGGTGCTGCAGGTATAGCTCTTACAGCTTTTGATTTAGTTAACGCATTTTCAAAATAATGGATTATGAAGAACAGTATGAACAATTACAAGCTTTAAAAAAGCTTCGTAATAATATGGCTCTCTTTGGAAGGCACTGCTTCCCGACAGCCCTGCGAAAGCAGACACCCCCTTTTCACAGGGACGTGTACTCTGCTTTAGCTAACGACAACAAAAGGAGGGTGCTAATTGCTGCTCCTCGTGGTACAGCGAAGTCAACAGTTACCACCCTCATCTTTCCTTTATGGAGAGTAGCATTTAAAAAGTCAGATGAAGATTTATTTATAGTTATTATATCAGAGTCTCAAACTCAGTCTATAAACTTCTTATCGCGTATCAAATACCATTTAACTCATTCAGATAAATTTAAAGATATATTCGGTGACCTTGGTCCTAATACTGCTAGAAGATGGACTAATAATGATATAGTCCTGGGTAATGGAACTAGGATTATAGCTGTAGGTACAGGACAAAGAGTTAGAGGATTTATTGAAGGGGACACTAGACCTAACCTTATTATAGTAGACGACTTTGAGTCAGAGCTAAATGCATTTACTCCAGAAGCAAGAGCAAAGAATAGGAAGTGGGTTACAGAAGCTGTAATACCATCATTATCTGATGAAGGTAAAATAGCTATGATTGGTACGGTAATATCAGAAGATTGCTTCTTATATTGGGCTAAAGAGTCTACTGCATGGCATACTCTTTGGTATTCTATATGGGACGAGGATGAAAAGAGTATATGGCCAGAGAGATTCCCTATATCACGTATTAATGAGATAAAAAAAGAATTTGCTTCTGTAGGTAACTTAAATGGTTTCTATCAAGAATATATGAATATAGCTCAATCACCTGATATGGCTCCATTCAAACCAGAATGGATTAAATTACATCATTATGATTTTAAACGAAAAGATGGGCAAAATTGCCTAGTAAGGACAAAAGGTGAAAAAGAAGAGGTTAAACCAGTTGAAGTCTATTGTGGAGTTGACCCTGCTAGTAGTCTTTCTTCCACTGCTGATTATTTTGTTATTTCTACAATTGGCATTGATTACGATAATAATAAGTATATTATCGATATATTTAGGGACAGAATATCTCCTGCAGAACAGCCTGGAAAGCTTATTGAAGTTTTTAAGAAGTATAGGCCTAGGAGAATGATGATTGAAACTGTAGGATATCAAGAGGCTTTAAGAACAGCTGTAAGAGAGCTAATGTTAAAAGAGAGTTTATACATCCCAGGTTTAGAAAAAGGTGTAAAGCCACGAACGCGTAAGAGCGAAAGGTTATTATCGCTTGTTCCTTTATTTGCAAAAGGGACTTTTTATTTTAGACCACAGGATAATATAGCTCAACAAGAATTTTTGTCTTATCCTAGAGGAAAACATGACGATGTTATGGATTCTATATGGACTGCTCTATACGGAGCAAAGCCTTCTAGAAGAAAGAAATTCGAAAAAGATGAAAGTTATTTGCATAAGATAAAGAAAAAACTTGATTGGATGACACTTTAAGTGTTATATTAACTTGATAAAAACTAGGTAAAATATTGGAAACTGATTACAATAAGCAACAAAATAACGAAGATTCAAAAACGCCTGAAGCAGTAAACGATACGTTACAGCTATTTAAAGATTATAGCAAAAAACGTGACGCATGGGCAAAACAAGCTAAAGAAGATAAAGAATTTCGTTTAGGACGACAATGGACTAAAGAGCAATCCGAAAAGCTACAAGCAAGAGGACAAGCTCCTATTGTTGTTAATCGTATACATCCAGCAGTAGAAACAGCAAAAGCTATGCTAACTGCTAATAGACCCTCATTTAGATGCGCTCCAAGAGAAGATTCAGATAGAAAAGTAGCAAATGTAATGAGTGCTTTACTTACGTATATGTATGATGTATCTGACGGAAGAACTGTTATTAGACAAGCTATTGATGATTACTATGTAATGGGTTTAGGTTATATTAATGTATATCAAGACCCTATGATGGATATGGGTAAAGGTGAAGTATGCATTCATGATATAGACCCACTTGATGTATATGTAGACCCTAATAGTAGAAATCGTTTCTTTGATGATGCAGAGAATATAATAGTATCACGTTTATTTAGTAGAGAACAAGCTAAAAAAATGTATCCTAAATTTAAAAAAGAAATAGATGATGCTAATAGCGAACAAGATTTTAATGCCCCAGAAACAGGAAGAGATAATGAAAGTAGAATATTTTTCCCTGAAGACGTAGGTTTATTACATGAGCAAAGTGAATATGTAAGAGGTTATGAGAGATATTATAAAATAGACGTAAAACGTTGGAGAATATTTGAAACATTCAGTGGAAAAGAAGATTTATTAAAAGATGAAGAATTTCAACAGTATATACAAAGACCAGCTTGGATAATACAAGGTCAAGTTGTTGTAGACCCAGCACAAGCAGAGCAAATAATTGCTCAATTAATGCAGCAATATGAAATGCAAAAACAACAACAAAGAGATATGGATGCTCAACAAATGCAACAAGTTGGTTTAGGGCCTGATGCTGAAGTTCCAGAACCAACTAATATTGAACCCCCTCAGATAGAAGAAACAGACTTTCAGGATTTAATATTAAAGAAATTAATTCAAACAGTTCAAATTGATGTAACTAGAGTAAAACAGTGTATTATCATTGGAGAGACTTTACTTTATGAAAGAATCTTACCTATTGACCAATATCCTGTAGTTCCTATATGTAATTTACATACTAGAACTCCTTATCCAGTATCTGATGTTAGTATGGTTAAAGGACTTCAAGAATACATAAATAAAACTCGTTCTTTAATTATTGCTCATGCTACTACAAGTACTAATACTAAGATACTAGTTCCTGAAGGTAGTGTTGATATGAAAGATTTTGAAGAGAAATGGGCACAACCTGGTGTAGCAATTCCTTATGACCCAACTGATGGAGCTCCAGTAACGGTTCAACCTAGTCCATTACCAAATGAATTATACCAAAATGAAACTACAGCTAAAAATGATATAGACCATCAGTTAGGTTTATATGAAATGATGATGGGTAATAGTGCTTCTGCTCCTCAAACATATAAAGCTACAATATCTCTTGATGAATTTGGTCAAAGAAAAATCAAATCTAAAATGACTGATGTTGAACAAGCTTTAGTAAGAGTAGGTCAAGTAGCTATACCGTTAATGCAACAGTTGTATAGTATAGAAAAAACATTTAGAGTTGTTAATCCAAATAACTCTATGAATGAATACGTTGTAAATAAAAGATTATATGACGATAAAACTGGAGAAATACAAATTTTTAACGACATAACTGTCGGTAAATACGATGTGGTCGTAGTAAGTGGTAGTACATTGCCTACTAATAGATACGCTGAACTTGAGTTCTATTTAGATGCTTATACTAAAGGTTTAGTAGATAAAGTAGAAGTTCTTAAGAAAACAGAAATCTTTGATATAGAAGGTGTAATGCAACGAACAGACGAAGTCGGACAACTACAATCTACAGTTCAACAACAACAAGAGCAAATTAAAAAGCTTCAAGGTGACCTGCAAACTAGAGATAGAGAAGCAGTTAATCTACGTAAGAAAGTGGAGGTTGAGAAATTTAAAGCTGACCTCGATAAAACTTCTAATAAAGCTAAATCTGCTGGCGTCTTGTTCGAAAAAAGATTGGATGATAACTTAGCTACTGTCAAGTCTCATGTAAAAGAGTCTGGCAAAAAAGAAAAATAGGTTTACCCTTTTAGTAGCATAAAGGCAACCGTAAAAAAAGGAACAAAAAAATGGAAGAGACTATAAATAACCAAACAGATACCCCTGAACAGGGCTCTGAACAATTATCGGTAGAAGAAGCTTTTTTCCAAAGTGTTGAAAATGAAGGTGGAAATACAGAGGCTCCTAAACAGGATACCCCACAATCGGAAGGCTTAAACGTTGAAGAAACTCAAGCTAAAAATGATGATAAGAGATTCGAATATTGGCAATCTCAAGCAGCTTTAGCAGCAAATGAGAATGCTCAACTAAAAGCGCAAATGCAAAATGTTGCCCAGGGCATGGCTCAACAGCAACAAGCACAAGCACAACAAGCACAGGCAGAAACGCAACAATTTCCCGATGCTCCTGAGAAACCTCAAATGCCCGCAGGGTTTAATAGAGCGGAAGCTAATGAAGACCCAAACAGCGTAAGCGCTCAATACTTAAATAACTTAGAGAATTGGAGAGATGACACTATTCAGTATAACGCTCTAAAAAATGAATACCAAACTGCTTTAGTTCAAGAGAGATTAGAAGCTGAACAAGCTCAAAGAGTTCAGAATGTTCAAAGAGCTCAGGCTTATAATGCTCAAAAACAACAGCTAAATGGTGTTTATCAAGAAGTTCAGGGTAAGCATGGCTTAACCCCTGAAGAAGCAAATGAGTTTATGCAAACAATGTCAAATCCTCAATCTTTAACTATAGATAATTTAGTCCAAGTGTATAGAATGCAGAAAGGTTCTGGACAGCAGCCGCAAACACAAGCACCTGCTCAACCTAGCGATACGTTTAATCAACAAGCTAGAGCACAGCAAGTTCCATCTCCGATGGGTGTTATCCCTGCTCAACAGAATGAAACTGGAGGAAATGCAGAGGACCGAATTATGGATTCGATGATTACGGGTTACAAAAAAAGTAACCCTTGGTAAATAATAAATCCTACTCGAAGGTCTACGCGACAGCTGAGAGAGGAATAATTAGAGGTATTAAATAATGGCAAACGCAACTATTTATAGTTCGACCTTTGGTGAAGGTGGAAACAGTAGCGTTGATTTAGATAATACACGGAGAGTCTTTAATTTTGGAGATAGAGTTGCAGAACTTGCTCCTCAACAAAGCCCGTTTTTTGTTTACTTGAATAAGGTAGCTAAAAAAGCGACTAACGACCCCGTGTTTAAATTTTTAGAACAACGTCACCAATGGCAAAGACGTAATTTTGAAATGCATACAACATTTACAGCAGGTGAAGAGTATGTAGCAAATGAGGTATTAAACGCAGGACAGGACTTTCATTTAGTATGTAAGTATGATAATTATGGCAAAGTAGCCGCAGCGGCTCCTTGTCACTTTTTATTGCCTGGACAAATCTTAGCACTAAAAGCTGATGATGGAGTAGTTTATAACTTTAAAATCAGTGAATCAGCTACAGTAACATCTAGTGCTTCTACAGACGCAGATGCTGCTAACATAGCGCATGAAACTAGTGATAATAAATCTAGTATCGCTGGAGAAATGTTAAGTGTTATTGGTAAAGTTGTACCTAATGGTACAGTATTTACTGCAGGTAATAAAGGTCAAGTTGTTGGTTCAGCTTGGGCTGAGGGTACTGACTCTCCACTTGGTTGGGAAGACAAATTGTACGACAGAGAAGGTTATACTCAAATCTTTAAAACAGGTATGAATATATTCTCTGGTACATCTCTTGCTACTGAGTATAGAGGTATTGCAAATGAGTTCCAAAGAATTTGGACAGACAAATTAATGGAACATAAAATGGATATTGAACAAGCTATGCTATATGGTAGAGGAACTAATGAAGCAAGAAGTGGTGGTGCTGATGGTAGCACAGGTCAGACTGGTGCTCCTGTTAGAACTTCTTGGGGTATTTTACCTTATACTGAATCATATGGTAAAGTATATAATATGAGTTATTCATCATCTGGATATGATGCTTTCTTAGATGCAATGGAAGATTTCTTTGCACCTGAAAGTGGAAACTCAGGTAATAAACTTGTATTAGCTTCAAGAAAAGTAATCACTTACTTAAATAAATTAGGTAATGGTTCTTTCATGAATAATTCTATAGGTTCATCTCAGTATAGGTTAGATGTAGCAAATGTTCCTGGAGCATTTGGTCATACAGTAACAGTAGTAAATACTATTTTTGGTAATTTACACTTTGTTGCTGAACCTTTATTAAGAGGTCCATGGGAAGATTACTGTGTAGCAATCGACCTTGGTAATGTAGCATATAGACCACTTGTGGGTAATGGTGTGAGTCGAGACACTTTCATAGAAACTAATGTTCAAGACAACGGTGTTGATGGTCGACAAGACCAAATCATAACTGAAGCTGGCTTGGAAATTCAGTTACCAGAAACTCACGCAATTCTTAAGTTTTCTTAAGGGGAGGTAGATTATGGCTTGGACAGAAACAACAGAAGGTGGTTATACAGTTCTTACATCATCTGCTCTTACTTTAGGAGATAATGAGAATACTGCTAATCAATATATAGCTGTTACACCAGCTATTTCAACTGCATTATACCCAAATTGGGAAAATAGAAAGATGCCTTGTAAAGTACAAGTAACAGTTGCTGGTGGCGGTGCTGGAATCATTGATGTTAAATTACAGACATCATTGGGTAGTGCTACTACAGGTGATGCATTTTCTAATGGTGCTGCTGTCACCCCTTTATGGGCTGACGCTTCTACTACAGACATGCCTGCGACTTGCTTAGTAAATGCAACAACTAGTAATAGTGGACAAGTTGATGCTACGGATGTTTATGCTCCGTATGCTAGACTTGCATTATGGTTGACTGCTGATACTGACATCGTAAATGATACTGGTAGAGCTATAGTTTCAATTGCATTCCCTAAAAAGGATGGAGTTGTAGGTAGCGACTTAGGCGGAGACGGAACTACAGGTGTAGGACCTGACCCATCATAGTGGTTAAGTAACTAACAAATTATAAGGGGTCTTCGGGCCCCTTATAAGGAGAGAGTATGGCAAAGAAAAAAATGGTATATAGCGATAGTATTGGAAATCCATACAATGCTAATATTAAACCAACTACTAGGAGAAAGCATAATGGAAGAGTCAAAAAAAAGAAGTAGAAATGGTAAAGGTGGAGTATACAGAGTTCCAGTTGGTGACTTAAAGTATAAAGAGAATTATAACAAAATATTTAAAAAAAGAGATAAATGATACAACCTATAGAAAAGATTAAAAGTTTATTAAGTGATGAAGTGGTTACTTTATTTGGTAATCCTATTTTAAATAACGCTTATGATGAAGCTATGAAGTTTATACTAAGTATTTTAAGCAATCAATCTGTCTT
>Ga0098036_1000830_pt1 | contig 12546 bp, 18 predicted proteins | sample 4_EtaG_FD_77064 | JGI IMG/M metagenome (GOLD analysis project Ga0098036, IMG submission 77064) | Marine viral communities from the Subarctic Pacific Ocean - 4_ETSP_OMZ_AT15127 metaG | ecosystem: Environmental > Aquatic > Marine > Oceanic | place: Pacific Ocean | collected 2015-01-07 | reverse complement strand
ATGTTGGATTAGCCAGTGGTGTCGGTAGTTTGATTCATTCATCTCTAATAAGCTATGCTAGATAAGAAGCTAAGAGAGGTCAAGAATGACAGAAGGTGCATTGACAGCAGACGGCTTTGAGAAGGCGTTGCTAGGTTTCGGACATCAGTTCAACACCCCTATTGCTGTGTACAGCAGGGACAGGTGCTTACACGTACTGATGGATAGAGATGGAATGAATAGAGAAGATGCTGTAGAGTACTTCGACTTCAATGTTGCGGGAGCATGGGTAGGTGAAGGTACTCCGGTTTTTATGGACTAGCGATAGTCAAGCATGTTAAACTTACTATAAGTTCCGGTTAGGTTTTTTGCGGATGCTGATAAACCATCTGCCGCAGTCTTCATATACTGCCTCCTTTCTCCCTAACTGAAACTTATAAAGTGTCTAGTCTGACTTGTCCTAGATGCTTTAAAGAACCCCTTAGCTCCGCAAACGGCTAGGGGGTTTTCTTTTATACCCGGTTAATCAATAGCTTGTCGTCGTAGGTCAAGCCTACTGCAAGTGCAGACCATACGTGTCCAGAGACACCATGCAGGACTCCGGGGGGACTCTGATACCCTGAGCCTTTCTGTACGTGAGAACAAGTCCCTCTGAACATGTGAACACCTGCAACTGTGCATTTAAAGCAACAGTTAGCACAGGTAGGACGTCCTCTTCCTATCCAACCCTTGCCTTTGCAGGTCTTACACTTCTTTCCCCCGATGGCTACATCGTCACCACCATACAGGTCTATTATTGCCTGTCGGATAGTACTGTCATTGGCTCTAGCTGAACCGCATAGATATAGCTTAACGTCGGGACGCTTTATGTAAGTTACATCTACATCAATCCTGAGTGAGGCTTGCTGAAACCTACCTGTCCATCTAACGGTGTCAAAGACATCTTTGCCTACTGGCATACCGTAGTGTGCTATGTCTTCAATAGCTATATGCTCATAGTTTCCACCAAAATCTATGAGACCGGATGAGTAGCGAACACCTTTACCAGCGTCATCCCAGCCCCAATCTAAAGTATTTACTATGTCTACGTTGTCATCCCAGCCCCACTTAACAGGCTTACTGTCTTCAAGTAAGCACCAGCCTGAGTGGGTAGTGCCGGGGTCTATGGCTAATATAGTTGCCATTCTAATCTCCTTGTCTCTTTGAAAATTCTTTGCGTCCTAACATTCTTTCAAGGAATGTTGGCTTTCGATTCTTTCGGTAGTGAGTAACCTTCTTTCTGTGCTTTCTAAGACTGTTATAGCTTTTACACTGAACACTACAAACTCTCATCCCGCCGTACTTGTTGCTGGTTTTGACGTAAAAAACATCTACTTTGTCACAGAAAACTGGTAGATAGTTCTTGTGATAAAGAGAGGGAAGGTTACATCTAGCTGGCTTATCGGCTGTCCGATAAGATTGCCTGTCGGCATAGTCACTACAAGTCTTGCAAGTGCAAGATGTTAGTGCTGAAAAATCCATTCTAATCTCCTTGTCTATTTAGAATGTCAGTGTTTGGAATAGGACAGTTTTCTGAACTACTCTTTGGAATAGAATCTATTTCTTTTATTGCTCTGAGTATGTAGACCAAGCTGTCTGCCTGTTCTTCTGCTAGATGTACTAGCCATTCGCGCAGACTTAGCTTTGCGTCTGATACACCACAGCCATAAGTCTCTGCCCCCTTTCTCGCTTGGTTAGCTATTATCTTTATTGCCTCTACTGTTATCGGGTCTGCCATATCTAATCCCACTTGAAACTGGTTATCTCTTCGTCGCCTTCTACCCGGACACCATCCTTCTGTCCGGCACTGTCCGGCGGACTGTCCGGCGAATCTTCTTTTCCCTTACTTACCCGGACACCAGTTCCCCCATTAGGGGGAACAGTGGTGTCCGTATTGGAGTTACTCTCTGTTGGTACTGGCTGTCCTGCCATGTTGAAGACCTGTTGCTTTGTCCGGGGTGTGTCCGGTACTGTCCGGGCTAAAGCAAAGTACTCATCTCCTTCTTTGGCTATGTCCTTTGCCTTAACCATTCTTCTAACTGTTCTACTAACTGTATCCTGCTTTATGTCGTCCAGTTCATCGTAGATAGCACGTAAGGTAAACCTGCCACCAGTTGTGAGCAGGTTAGTGATACGTGAGTTAGTAGTGGCATGCTGTGCTACGTTCTGATTAGCGTGTACAGACTCAGCCTTCCATCTGATAATGTCTTTATCACTGAAGTCTGCTACAAAACCTATAGGACTTTTGAGCGCATCGTTGTTACTTTTTACATGCACAAGACCTAAATGCTTTAAAGTCTCTGCCCTTTCGTCTTGATCTCCTACAAGACCCCAGCTAGATCGGGGACCGTTTTGAAAGTAGACTGAGCCAATAGGTCTAAGAGTTTTACCTCTACCTCTTTCTATCTGTTCGTGACTCATGTGAGTAATAGTTAGAACAGCAACACTACCCAGTGCTCTAACAGCTTTGATGTAGGCAGTGCCTACCTCTGTGCTATTGATGTCACCATCAGCAGCCACACCTGCACTGTCCACTACTATCAGACCTATCTTGTTTGTGATTACGAAAGACCTAATATCCTCAAGGCTATCTAGTAAGGGGTACTCCATACGCCAGTAGTGAACCTTGTCACTAAGATTCGCAAGATCAAGAGAAATACCTGAGCATATAGCTCTTAGCCGTCTTGCGTGGTTGGCTTGGCTAGTTTCCCAATCAAGGTAGAGTACGTTAGTTGTCTCATCTGGAAGACTTATGCCGGGAACTACTTTCTTACCAGTAGATATTTGAACACAGATACCTAAAGCTAGTACAGACTTACCTGTCCCAGCAGCAGCAAAGAGAACTGTATGCTCATCCGCCTCTAACAGTGGGTTAGCTAGCCACTTCTGCTCCATAGATACCTGCACCTTAGACAGGTCAACAGGTTTGTTTATGTTGCGTATAGACTGAGCACAGATAATTACTACCTGTGCAAGTCTTTGCTTCCAGTCCCACTTGTTATCTCTACTGTCTAGTTCTCTACGTAGGTTAGTCTTGCTTGACATGCTGTACCAGTTGATACGTCCCGGCTCAAGTATCCATCGCCACTGGTCTTGAGTCTTTACCCTGACAGAGAAGTAGCTATACATGCCATCCTTCTGCATAGACAGTTTGTTTACCTGACACTGTAGCTGCATGCTACTAGCGGGGTCATCCCAGATAATAGATAGATTACCTAACTCATCCTGCTTTACTTCTGGCTCAGGTATCTGTGTAGATGTCTGCTCTAGTGGCTCGTACTCGATACCTACTTCTTCTGCTGCTTCTGACAATACTTCTTTCCATTCACTAGCCATTAGGCTGTCTCCTATTTCTGTTTACTTTTTTAGCTTCCATGTTTAGTGCCTTAGCTATAGGGTCAGACATCTTACTGCCTTCTGCCTCAAGCCTTTTATTAGCAAGTGGTCTATCTGTACTGCGCTCGATAAACTGACCCCTTGCTCTAGTGTCTTTGTGCATCCGAACCCTTCCATCTAGGGTTGCCTTTACTCTTCTACCACAGAAAGCACACTGTCCTGTATCAGGAAAGCTATGCCTGTATGTAACTTTGATAGCAGTGCGGGAGCTACCTATGCACCTATGCCATACTGCTGTACTCATTTACGTTGCCTCCATTCAATTCCTCTATCTTTACATTCTTTGATGAAGTCTAGTACGTCACCACCTGTGACACACTGTCCGAAGCATCTCCAAGTCTGAGTCTCTACCCAGACTACAAAGGCTTCGCCATTTCGCTCGTTGTGTAGCGGACACTTACCTTTCAATTTGGTTGAGCCATGTAAGTTAGTTAACCTACCTGCTACTTCTTCTATCTGAAGTCTGCTCTTTAGCTTAGCTATAAGACCCTTAGACTTAGGAGTCCTGTCGGGTGGCTCACAGTCAGGGTCACACTCCAACATGTCAGGCATGTTGCAGTCTTTTGCTATAAGCAGGTGCAGGTTATGATTCCAGACAAAGTAAGGAACCATAGCCATGCCTCTGGCACGCAACTCTGGCAAAGAAGACCGAAGCAGATCAGCCTCAGTCCTCTCCCAGAGTATACGTCCCTTTGGGTTGGTTTTACGCACCCTTACTGGATGCTAGGGTCTAGGGAGTCGGTGTCTTCTTCGACTGTACCTACAGCAACCATGTCTGATAGTCGTTCCCGAATATCAAACCAGTCTTGTGCTCTCCAGCTAGGCTGGTCTACACCTTCAAGGTCTGGATAACTTTCTCTTATGACTTCATCTAGGTCAATCATAGCAGAGTCCCTTATGTTAAGAACATCTGTTACTAACTCCTTGATTATGTCTTTCCGGTTACACCAGTCACTGCCCGATATTTTATGGGCATAGTCTCGCATCCTACCTGCCTTGAAGAAAGCAACAGGTCTAGCCTGTCCTCTAAAGACAGCAGATGCTAAAGCGTCGGGGTTGTTCCTGTGTATAGGGCACTCCTCAGTCTCCCAGCCAATAGTAGAGTCGTAGACTTCTCTAACGAATGGCTCTACCACCGCTTCGACCGCAGCCTGTGGTACTTGTAGTACCGGATTGCTTTGCATGGGCTGTGCTGCTGTCTGATAGCCATTAGGAGCAGGGCTAGCAGTAACTACTCTGTCCCCTAATTCTTCTGGGGTATAGACATGTCCTTGAAAGACATCAGGACAGTACCAGCGAGCACCATTGGTAAGTGCTCTGGCAAACAGCATGTTCTTAGGGTAGTTAATCCACGGGCTGTTAGGCTTTACTAGCTTAGCTTGCTTGGCATCTTCGATAGTAAACTCAGAGACACCGCATAACTCTCCATCTTCTAGGAAGTCCATCTTGCAGTGCTCGTTGTCATGCTCTACTACCCTGAAGTTATACTTCTCTGAGCCTTTGATGAGAGCACCTATCAAACCAGCAGACATAGCTGTCTTCTGATTTACTACATAGATATTCTCTATAGAAGCAGCAGGTCCGACACCTAACTCATGCCCCCTGATGATCTTCATGGCAGCTTCAGCCTGATTAGAACTACCGCCAACAAGTGCCTGTACAGCTATAGAACCTAAGTTCATAGCTTCGTTAGCACTCAAGCCAGTCTGAGGTCTGACCTCTATAGCTTTAGTTTCAGGCTCTTCATCGGTAAGTTTTTCAACTACACCTTCCTCATACATACGAGCAGCCCACTCTTCTGTGGTTTCACCTGTCTCTTCTTTTAGAACCTGCTCTTGTTCTTCTATTCTTTCTTCACTTGTAGACATAACTATGCTTTCCTCTTTACTTTAAGTTGGTTAGACAACTCTACTTTCGCGCCGTCGATAATCTGTTTGAAGTCACCCCCCTGCTTTGATAGCTTTACTATCTTTCTTTTATCCCAAAGACGAGCCTTTGGTTTCTGTAAGTAGTCTTCTTTATCAAGACCTGAATCAGCTAGGGCATTACCTAGATCATCCAGCTTCCAGTCTTGCCACTCTATAGCTGGCTTGAATGTAAAGACTATGCCATTAGAAGAAGTAAACTCTTCCGCTTCTAGTTCTTCCATAGTTTTCTGGATGTTGTAAAACTCTAGCTGCTTTCTCTTGTCTATGAGGTCACTGATCTGCCTGTTAAGGGCATCCCAAGTGTCAGCATATACCTCTAAGTCTTCTCGCCCACTCATAGCGGCATGCCTTCTTCCTGCACTGTAACTTCTAGTGCTGTCTTTGCCTGTTCTTCCTGATAGACACGCTCTTCTGCTATCATCTCATCAAGTTTAGGTTCAGCTATGTCATGCAGTGTAGTACCTTTATTCTTGACTGAACTATCAAACAGCCGTTGCTTACCCATGATAGGTGGCGGGTAAGACCTGAGCCTACCACCCTTAAAGCCTGTACCTTTACAGTCAGCACATTCTTCTGAAACTAGACCTTGCTGTTCTTTTCTAGCTTGCTCACTACCATCACCGTAGTAGTAGATTTTAGTAAGCACAGTCCATAGTGCACCCCATCCTTTACAGGGTTTGCACATATTCTTAGGTGGTCTACCTGTCTTGACTTGCGAGACAGGTGGCTTGTTAGTTTTCTTTTTTAGCATCTTCGATAATTTCCTCAGCTATAGCTATGGCATCGCCAAGCCCTTTGTTGTAGTGTTCGTTATCGTGTTCGGAAGCAATCTTCTCTATGTTCTGAAGTAACTCTTTCTTATAGGTTTCTATTGCTTCATTTGCTAGACCTACTAGAGTGGGAAAGGGAAACGTGAAGACCTTTTCTTGCAGATACCTCATGTCTGCTATGTCACTGTCTTCTCTTTCTCTCTCAGGTTTAGCTTCTAAAGTTTCTACTGCTACATGCAAAGCCTTAGCTATAATTAGCTGACCTCTCATGCTTTGTAGAAACTCATCGTCTTTGTTTATAAAACTCAAAACATTTTCTTTCTTTATCTTTAATCAGATAACTATTAAGTTAGAACCAGATACTTATTACTTATATACCTATCCTTTCTGTGCAATGAACTGGAATATCTCACCTAGCTTGAATAGGTCAGCTTCTTTTTCTATTGAGTGAGTTAAGTCGGCAGGGTATATATTGCTATAGTCTGCACCACCGATACTTATTACCCCGAACCTCATACCCCCAGCCTTCATAGCGTGAGTAAGTTCAAAGCTACGCCTAGCGTCGTTGGGCTGACCGTCACAGATGATGATGCCTACAGAATCTTCAAAGTTATTCTTAATTTTCTGAGCTAGATAGAGTAGTGCCCCTGCTTCTGGCGTACCGCCACCCATTAGTGAGCCATCCTCACACTTACAAGCTGGTCTATGTCCAGCAGGTACTGGAACTATCACTGCCCCAGCAGTGCCGTATTGCGGGTCAGGCAAGGAAGTTTCTATAGACCTTTCGTGGTCATTTCTGGCGTACCAACCATCTGAGTACCCAACTACATGAGCATCAGTAAACTGAGAATGTATAGCACCTGCTAGCTGCCAAGCCAACCACCCTGCTGATCGCCAGTCTTCTCCCCGATAGTAGCTTCTTTGTTGGACACCACCTTTTTCGCAGAAGTGACCCATAGAACCTGAGCAGTCTACTATTACTACTATCTCACCTTGAGTCCTAGCTTCATCTTCAAAGACTTCTAAGTTGCCTATCCTTATCTCATGTAGGATGTCTGCTTGTGGCTCTCCATAGAAACTATCTTCAGTTTCATGTCCACCTCTGAAGTCATCTAACACCATCTGTGTTCTAAAAGACTGGTTGATAGGAGAGGTATCACCAGCTACGGCTTTCCAGTGCTCTAGGTGATTCTCAGGCTCAAACTTAACAGGGTCGCCTTTATCTACCTGTTGCTGAGGTTCTACAGAATCTAGTATCTTTTGAAGTACGTCACCTGATGCGATCTCGTTACCAGTCTTGCCCCCAGTTTCTAGGGCTTCTTTGTCTTCTTCTCCCTGCTCGCGGCTATCAGTGTCATCATCTTGTTCCCCACTGCTGTCTTCGGAGTCTCCATCTGACTCATCTTCAGTTGAGTCCCCATCTCCATCGGACTCCTCTTCACTGTCTGATGATTCTTCTTCACTACTATCCTCAACCTCATCGGTAGTGTCACTATCTGTAGAATCTTGCTCATCTTCATAGTCTGTACCTTCTTCTATGTCTTGAGTATTTTCTCCCTGTCCACAGCCTATCGGCTCAGGAACCTCATCATCTACAAGTCCTAGTTCACAGCCTATCCAGTAAGCTAACTCCCAAAGCATTTCCAGTGTGTCGTCTTGGGAGTTGCTGGATACGCTAGCTGCTTCTACTACAGTCTTGATAATACTAGCGTTACTTTCTACCCAAGTATTATGCGATTGCGGTAGCCCTAGAGCAGCGTTAGTAATGGCATGCTCTATAGTCTTAACCTCTCTTTTAGCTAGCCACTTTTTCTGTTCCCTAACTATCTTAGGGTTCAGTGTATGGTTGGATTGCCGATATACTGCCGACGCTTCTTCAACAGCCTTCCATACTTCACCCATAGAATCACCTAGTAAGTCAGCTACTACAGGTAAGGTAGGTGCATGCTTTGCTCTTTGCACAGCAACAAGATCATCTACCCATCTACCTTTATTACTGGTATAGATTCCCTGCCCACCACCACCATAGTCTGCTACTGATGTGTCACCTCTGCCCATATCAGAGTCTCTATACAGTGAGACACCATTAGGTGACAGCAGGTCAAACAATCCCTGCCCCATCATCCTATCCTGCGCTGCACTTACTGTGAACTTAGTCCTACCTTCTTTAGGCTTGATAGTTCCAGCCCCAGTCTGAAGACCTAGCTTTTCAATGTCTCGACGATGCCTGTCTATCTGTCCTTGTAGACGGTTTAGTCCGGCTTCTGTGTAGAAAGACTGCTTCTTCCTTTCTAAGTCAGCAATATAACTTTCTTTTTGCTCTATCTGTCTATTAAGTTGTAGCTTGTCGTATTCGGTAAGGTCAGAAGACACATGCTTTCTTGTGTTCCTTCTTCTCCCGCGATTTGCATACTGCATAGTTCTATATACCTTTCTATTAGAACTTTAAGGATGACAGCCCGCCAGTTTGTTCCCAGTCTTTATCAAAGAACATCCTGATAACAGGGTCTATCTTTCCTCTTACTTGTGGGTTGAGCATGTTGATGTAGTTAACCTTGAGTGCAGAGATAATAGGCTCTCCATAAACTACTGACTTGGCTGTAGCTGCTAAGACCCTAGTGCTCATGTAGGTATCTTCGTTCTTCCTAAGTTCTTCTGCAAAGTTAAGGAGTTTAGCAGCCATATCCTTGTACTTACTTACTGGCAGGATTTCACTGATGAAAACCTGTTCATCTGCTATAGGCTTGTCTATCTCATAGAACCTAAACCTATCCTGTAGTGCAGCATCTAGTGGGTTGGTTGAGTAGCCACCACCTAACGGGTTCATAGTTCCTACCAACCACAGGTTAGGGTGTAACTCAAAGGCATCGTTGCCCTTTTCTATAAGAACTATGTAAGGCTTGCTGTCTTCTGTCATAGATAACAGTCTTGCCTGTATGTCTTCGTTGCCTCTGTTGATCTCATCAATGATGAGCATGGACTTAGGGCAGCTACAGCTATTCTTGTCATAGCTTTCTATACCATACTCACAGTCATGGACTGGTCGGCATAGTTCTGTCCATACTTGGTCTTCCCAATGTAGTCCAGTACCGTCTTGGTTAGGGTAGTGGCTACCGAAAAACGTTCTGGCTTTAGCAGACTTGAATAGATTTACTTTCTCTACCCTGTAGTCTAATGCTCTACCAATTTGCTCTAGTACTATCGACTTACCCATACCACGCCTAGCTTGTAGCACTAAAGGCTTACCTTCGTGCCTAACTATAGACTTGATGAGAGTATTACCTGTCTCGTTGTAAATAACTCGATGGGCTTGCTTGTCTTGGACTTCATTAGCTGAATAGTCCAATAGGTTGTTCGTGCTCATTGTTTTCCTTTTCTCTAATTGAGATCGTGCAAACTGTGCCGAAAATCTCGACACAAAAATAGTATCACGCTTGTCAAATTTATAAGTCACTACTACGTAGTGGTTTCATCATTAACAGCGTCGTCGTTCCATAACTTATCTAGGTTATCTATTTCCTCCTTCTTTTTACTTTCTTCTTCTGCATCTAACTTACTTATCATCTGATCACTTAACTCAGTAAGGGTCTGCATCATGTCTGACCCTGCCCGTCCTTCAGTGCTCTTTCGGAGCAAGTCAACCTGCTCCTTAGTAAGACCTAGTTCTGACTCAGCTATCTTTTCTCCCATCTCTAATAGCATTTCTGGATGATCTACTACCTGTCTCATGCCATGACATAGAATCTGGAAGATACCTGATAGGTTATCGCTACCCATGATGGACACCATCTCCATAATCATCATCGACCTGATAGCTGCTGCTGCCATCTGTCCCATAGACTGTCCTACTCTTTCCTCTGCATTTTTATCAGGTAAGATAGGTGCGAAAGCTACAGCAGCACATAGCCTTCCTTCTTCTATAGCACCGTCCCAAGTACAAGCCCGCATTTCAAACATCAGACTAGGACTTAGATGTACTTCTGCTACTTTCTTTAGGTCATGTTCGTGGCTATCTGTGCCACCAAAAAGTTCTTCACTCATAGTTCTACCTTCCTACTTTGCTTCTGATAGCTGCTAGCTTGCTGCTATCCGGGCTTACGATTTCATCTGCTAAAGACTTAGCTAGACTTACGTGCATAGATGTAGTCTGCGTTACGTTATCTGGAGACATATAGTCTATGGCTATCTTTTTAAAGTCAGCGTTGTATCCATTCAACGTAGTAAAGCCTATAACTAACGAGTAACTCCATAGCGTATCGCCGTCAGTAGATAGCGAACCGCTACCATTCTTCCAAGACTTACGATTCTTCCAAGCATCTATTACTGTCTGATTGCTTCTTGACTTGCCTAGCATAGTTATCTAGCCCTTTCTTGATTCTCGTCGTCACAATTACATTGGTCATAGGTGTCTTTGGATGCACAACAACCTACGGCTTCAATCCGAACATCATAAGAAGCAAAGCCTCTTGCAACTGCCTCTGCCTCTTGCTTTGTGTTGTAGTAGTTATCCGCTTTACCAATTTTTACTATATATGGCATAGTTATCTAGCCCTTTCTACTTTGAGTCCGTTGTTGGCGAATAGTTGCGATATTAACCCTGTATTGACCCTATGTAGGTCAGATGGGTTGAATACGGTTCTGCAAGCAGGACAAATTAACTTACCTGCTCTCTTACCAAGCACTATTTCTTCACATGCTTGTTGTTTGCAATCAGGATTGATGCAAGCGATGAATACCATAAACCTTGTCTCCTATTTCTATTCACTATTTGGCAAACTGCCATGTAATTTGGCATATTTCAATGCTACCATGCCTTGTCAAATTTATAACTCACCCTACGGGTGGTTCTTGGGAAAGCAGCCATTGTGAGGTATAGGGCGGACTTACTATAGAAGCAAGTCCTACTACGCCAACTCAAAGGCTGAGAGCAAGAGAATTGTGCTAGCAGGGTAAAGAACAAGGAGTAAATGGTAAGAAAGGTATAGGTCGGGTGTTTTGGCTATAACTAGGCTATCGGATAGGGTAGGGGAGCTATACCTGACACCTATTTTTTAGGTTTCAAACTGGGAGTAAATTTTTACCTTGTATACATAAACGGTTGACCGGAGAAGCTACAGAAATTTGATAGTGGTATTTAGATACTGTTTTTATCCCTGAAAGCTCTCTGTGGCGTTGCTAGCGTGCTTCTATCGCTACCTGTCAGGGGTATCAATGCTGTAGATCAGGGGAGAAAGGTATCTAGTTCTATATCTGGGAGACAGTCAACTATTTTCGGGCAACAAAAAACCCCTGCCGAAAATGGCAGGGGTTTAATGCTTAGAAGCTAGTTAGAGTTTAGATACCTAACTGGTCAGCTAGGTTCTTCTTTTTGCGTGCTTTCTTCTCTTCCTTTTTTACTCTGCGCTTGTTTAGCTCTTCTGTGGCTTCTTCGTGGTCGTAATCTTCGTGTGCTTTGTGACTGCCGCAGTAGACCATTCCAGCTTTCGGTTTGTTCTGACAGTCAGAACCGGATGCTGTACTCGCTGGACACTTGTCTAACTGCTCTTCAGGGAGACTGTGAGTAACAATCTTTTCCCCTTTTAGTTGCAATTGACTGTGAAACCACTTGTCATTGTAGATGCCCCTTGCTATCTCCCTGATCAGGGTATTTTCTCCGATAGGAAATTCAGGGAATTCTCCGTTGGCTGGGTTCTGTAGAAACCTGAAAGCATCTTCTAGTACTCTGTCGTAGTGCGCTTTCAGTTTGTCCATACCTGACTGGACTAGATCGACAATCTCATCCCCTGATAGATACTCTGTCTCTTCTACATACGAGCCATATTCTTCTGACTGGTAGTTAGTAGGAGTAACTTCTAACTTCTTTTCTCCCCTGTTGATCTTTTCGTTTCTCGCGGTCTTTTTGCGTGTCTTTTTCCCTTCTTTTCTGCTCTTCTTTTCTGTAGTAGAAGTACTACCTTTTCCTTCGTGAATTCGTATCTCTAATCCCTTCTCTTCTGCTTTCTCCTTTTGACAGTCAAGACAGTATGCTTTGAGACTGTCACCCCTGCCGAATATCTGGGCAGCATCTCCCAGACTGAAAACGTTGTCACAGAGAGTACATTCTTCACCTATCGGAGACTGGTCTTTTAACAGTCTTATTAGGTTTAATACTTGAGGCATATTTCATAACTCCAATTTCTTCTTGTGTGATCACTAAGTAAGTGACCGGATTTAATAGTCTCATGAGTAACTATCTTCTGTCTAATTTAAATGGCACGAAACGAAGCTCCCAGCCTATCGATCTTAGTTCAAAACAGCGATTTAAAACTATCTTTTTAGACAGGGGAATATAAGGGGTATACGTGCCACATTTAACGCTATCTATCCCTGATTATTGGCATGTATCTAATAACTATCTCTAATACATACCTATTCATATGTAATTTGTAGAGACT
>Ga0098036_1000823_pt1 | contig 12640 bp, 17 predicted proteins | sample 4_EtaG_FD_77064 | JGI IMG/M metagenome (GOLD analysis project Ga0098036, IMG submission 77064) | Marine viral communities from the Subarctic Pacific Ocean - 4_ETSP_OMZ_AT15127 metaG | ecosystem: Environmental > Aquatic > Marine > Oceanic | place: Pacific Ocean | collected 2015-01-07 | reverse complement strand
CCATTATCTTCTTCCTCCAGGATGTATATCTAATCTAAATGTACCTAACTTCCAGTCTTGACTTGCTGCAGTATTAGATACTTTTAATGCTATAGATCTTGCTCTTAATCTTGTATCTTTTTTTGTTGTGCTTGATGTTATATCAAAATTTGAAGTAGTTGAAGAACTATTTGGGTACGTCCTAGTTACAAAACTTACTCTAGTCGAACCGGTCTGTGAAATAAAGTCTGGTATAAATCTACTAATTCTCATAATAAACTCACCGTCTCCTCTAATATCTGGCATACCTACAGTTGCTCCGGTGTTACTTCTTCTTTGCGTAATGTCAAAATCTCCAGAAACAATGTTAGCAGTAATAGCCGTTACTACTCCTCCAGCGTCAATTTGATCGGTCCCTGTTTCGTGCTCATAGTATATTGAACAGCCGTTTGTATTTCCAATAACATCATAAGAATTATTACTGCTATTATCGTAAAAAGTTGCATGGGGTTTGTCAAAAACAGCAGAATCTCTCCAAGCTGTTCGAGCTAAACTCCCTGTTGTCCATATAGGTCTTTGAGGTGATGACTCTAAATAATTATAAGTAACTACTCTATCAATTACATTTGAACCATCTTGTGCATAAAACCAACTGACTTCAGTAAACAAATTATTTAATCCACAATTAATTAAATCTCTAGATGTTGTGTTAAGATCATCATAAACATAATCTTCTACCAAACACGGCATTGATTTTAATTGACCATCGTATTTAAAAAAACCATTCTCTGACATCCAGTATGCAGCACCATCAACTTCTACGCATGCATTCTTACCAATTAGTCCACAGTTAGTTCCAGCTTGTTCAAAAGAAAAAGTAAATGGTGCACCAACAAAACGCATTAAAAATAATGCAGTATCAGTCCAAACATATATTGCGTCCCTACCTTTAATAGCTCCCATAATTTTAGAACCTGCAGCAAGTTGTTGTGTGCCGGCTGTGTTATTTGCTGTTACTGTATAAGAATTAGTTCCATCAATGTTTTCTTGATCTGAGAATCTAATAAACATATCGTCTTGTGTTGGTTCACTACCTACTGTTGTTTCTGTTCCAAAAAATACTAAGTGTCTGTCGGGTGTAGATACTAACACGTGCCTTGAAGCTGTGGGTGCATTAGCAAGTATGGTAGCTCTATTATCAGTAGCATTGACAGGCGAAGAGTCCCACTCAAAACAAGCACCATTATAAATTAAAGCAATTAATTTAGTGCCATAATTATCTAATACCCATAAACCTGGATCTAATGTTACATCATCTGTAGAAGATTCACCCCATGCTACATAATCAGAAATGTTACTTACTGTTACTCCAGCTGTATGGGCTGCTCTTGTAGTTCCGTTAACTGCTCGCGCTCCTCCACTTAAAGTTCCTGTTGCGGTGTCATTATTTGTATAACTAATATCTTCTGATCCAATTCTAATTTCTCCTGAAGTAGGAAATGCAGTTGAATCAGCTACAACTACAGTCGTAGTAGGATCGTCTGGAAGTGTTGTCGATAGAGTAGTCGTTGCAATACCTGCGGCAGTTCCACCGTAGTTTGCTGTACCCCAACCAAAACCCCCTAACTGTTGTTCGGGACCTACTGTATAAAAAATTTTTGCTGTAGCGGTTCCCACATTATTTGTGGTTCCTGATGCGTTAGAATCCATCGTAATGGTAATAGTTGTAGCGGTAGGAATAGATGCTGCCATAAATTTTTTATCTTCAAAAGCTGCATCGTTATAGCCTGAACCTGGAGGCGCGGTAACTGCATCTAAAAGAACAATATCGTCAACGTTCATTCCATGTGATGATGGAAACGTAATTGTAACTGTTGGTTGTCCGCTTACAGTAGAAAAATCACAGCCTGCTAGGGTAAGTCTAATCGGAGTAATATCATAGTAAGTACCACCAGAATATACGTACAACATTCTGTTAGTTCCAATAGCAGCATATTTAACACCTGCGTTATTATCAAAATGATGTATTGCTCTGGCTGCACCAGTTAATTTGTCTTGGCCTAATTGGTCCCAACCCCCTATTTTTTCAGGAGTACCATATCTAAAACGAACATTATCACCATCAAACCACTGTCCTTCAGCGCCTGTTTCGGTAACCTGTTTATTAAATCCTGGAGCAAAGCCTAATTTTTGTAGCATATTGACCTTTTATTATAAAATTAAAGCTTTGAATATACTATATTTTACTATTTAACGCTATATTTTTAAAACACATCGTACCAAATAGCAAGAGTATATCGTTTTCCTTTAGTCACTGGATTAACTTTATGCCAAACCACATCTTTAAAACTAATTATACTACCTTTTTTTGGTTTATGTATTTGTCGAGTTGAAGACATTGCCTCTGAATAATCAGAAGCAGTAACTAACTCACCTCCTTCAAAATCATCATTTAAAAAAAGTATAGATGTTCCTCGGTATATTGGATAATCTCTATGCCAATCCATACCTTGACCTTCACCCCACTCTACAACCTCCATATTTTTAATGTAGAAAGATCTATCTACTTCTTGATGAGAATAGTTATGTATAAAAGGAATTAATTGTTTAATAGTTTCTTCTTTATCTATTAAATCATAAAGTCTTAAAACTTTTTTATCATTAAATACTTGTTTAGCTGCATCATTATTTTTGTATAGGTCAATAAACCATTGACACATTTTATCATGAAGTAAGTTTTCTCTAGTCATTATCTACAATCGTGAAAAAAATTAGTTAAAGCAAATCTACCCAAACCTTTATTCCTGTGTTCAGGTTCAATAGATATGGGAGTAACAGCATGCAAATAATAACTTGGAAAAAATACCATACGATTATGTTTGCATTCTATGGTTTGATTAGGTTGTGGAAACACAAAATTTCCTCCATTAAATTTTTTAGGTTGTTTGTAAAACCAAATAATACTTGTAAATTGATTACTATCATAATGTGGTTTGTATTCTTGACTATTGTCATAATAGCTAATCATTGTATATACTTGAGTAGCACCTTTAAACTGTATACCTTGAGGCATTAAGTCTTCAACAAAATCTTTAAATTTAGGGTTAGTATATTTTTTGATAGAAGATAGAATCGTAGAAACATTTAAATGTTTTTCATTAAAAATAGACATAGGATATATTCTCCAACTGTTACTTAAAACCTCACGCTCGTGTACAGCAGAGTGTAATGAAGATGATTCTAAATTTTCAGGTCTATAATAAAAATCTAATTCTTTCCAAATTAATTTTTCTTCTTCTGGGGAATACCAATTATCAGCAACAATAAATGGAAATTTACCGTCTTTATCTACACCTTTAACTTCTTGTCTCATATTTTTTCAAAGTAATTAAAATTTAAAATATATCTTTTTTCTACATCGGAAGAAGGTAATGCTCTATGCAAAACATGTCCTTTCATTACTAATAGTTTATTTTCTTCTGCCTTTATAAATTTTATGTCGTTATTGTCTTTCACTTCAGTTCCACCATCTGTACTATTTAAATAATAAATTGCTGTAAAATTATTATTATTATAATCTGTATGCCACTCAGATTTTTTACCACAAAATAAAGAAGATAACAATAGATTTGCTCTTGCTCCAATAACAGCAATTGGATTTAAAACTTCATAAATATCACTTGTCAATATTTTATTAAAAGTTGAAGTTATTTCATTGTTATGAAATAATGAATGTGAAAAATATCCACCCTCTACCTCATTATTACTTTTGTGAAACCATGGAAAATCTTCCTCAATTACAATATTTTTAATTTTAATAAATTTATCTTTGTCTAAAAAATTTTTAATTACTTTATAGTTCATGTTTTATGTGGCACTCCTATAAACTCTCTGTTATCATATTTATTTTTTTCAGACTCTTCGTTTCTATTATTGTAGTGAAGAAATACTTGTGCACAATTTTCTCCTTGAAATTCATCCCGCCAATGTTCTAACAAACATCCTTTGTACAATAACATATCACCGGGTTCTAAATTTATTTGATTGCCCTTAAGCCCTATTTCTCCAGAAGGTTCTAAATAAATAGGCCACGGGTCTCCACCTAGATTTAATGTAGTTGATATCTCACAAGACATTCTATCTTTGTGTCTGTGCAACACATCGTTTTTTTTATAAATTCTACAATAAGAATACATTTCAATTAATTCTTGTTCAGTTTCTTTTTCCATTAAAGGCTTTAATTTTAACAAAAGAGTTTCCATAACAGTGTCACCATATATTGAATAAGTATTTAAAACCTGTGGGTCGTCCCAAGAACCGAAGTGTTTATTGTAAGGAGATATTAATCTATTTTGAAACATGTAATTAGCAATTTTTCTTCTTAAACAAATGTAGTCGTATATAAAGTTACTCATTTCTGTTGAGATAGCGTTTTTAATAACTGAATAATTATGAATGTTAAAATGGTTCATACGGTAAAATCAAAATTAATAACATATCTGTGTTTATATTTAATGGGAGAATTTCCCGCATGGTATTGATGTCCATCAAAATAAATAGCATCTCCTTGCTTGGGTGTATTTTGCAATATAATTTTTTTATCAATGTCTTTTAAAGCATTATCTAAGTCTTCAGATTTATTAAAAAATTTATCAAATATAAAAGTGTCGCCATCAGAATCATTTATATAATACACTAAAGTTTTATACGGTTGATCAAACTCAAACAGATCTGTGTGTGGTTTATTAAATAAATATTCATTTCTATCTGGATGTTGAAAAGTAAGTCTTAGTCTTACACGAATAACATTCTTAACTACAACGCCTGTTTTTTGAGTAAAAAAATATAATAAAGGTCTGAACAACCCCCAATACATAGAATCTTGTTGTCCTTCTATTACAAGTCCATGACTAAAACCTATGTTGTCTAAAAATTTTATACCGGCTGTAGGTAAGCTGGTTTGATTATATCCAATACTGGAACTGTAGTAAAAAGGTATTTCCTCTACAGTTTGTTTAAGTTCTTCTTGATATACCTCTGGTATTAAATTTGTAAGTATTTGTGGTTTCATTTTAAATCCAAATCCGATGTGTAAGTATTGTGGCTAATATTTCCTTTTAAAAAAGTATTAAAAGATAAAGACACTCTAGTGTTTGGTGATTTATTGACATCAACACTGTGCCATAACTTTGAAGGAAATAATATTAACATATTTTTTTCTACTAAAATTATTTCTCCTAAATTATTTTGATAGTTCCATTTTTTTCTTTTCCAAACTAATGGCCATAAATTCATCTGTGGACTTTGAATTGTAAAATTAGGCATGTCTTTATCTACATTTACAAAATAAACTCCTGATACCATACTGTTTGAATGATAGTGCATAGCATGTCTGTTACCAGTTTTTAAAAAATTAACCCAAGAATTAGTAATATACAGTTCGTTTTCACACTGCATAATTTTATTTTTATATTCATCTATACATTTTTGTATTCTATGTTTTAAATTTTTTATTTTAGGGTTGTCTAATATGTAGGTGTCATTAGATGAAATATTATTAAGATAATTATTATTTTTATTTCCTGTATCTACATTCAACAAAAAATTTTCTTCTTCGTCATCTAGCTTTTCAAGTTTAAATAAAGCTATGGGTGTGGGAAATAAATCTATTCTAATCACTTATTACCTTAATTTTTTCTATAAAAGATATAAGGATCAAACGTCCTTTATCTTTTTCTTGTACCTCTGATGAGTGAAACATTTGTCCATCAAAAGCAACAAGTCTATTGTATTCACCTGTAAAAGATGTAGTTTTATAAAACATAGAATTGTTTTTAATTTTTAATTCTTGAATTTCTTTTTTCTGTTCTTCAGAATACTTATCATAATTTTTAAAATAATCGTGTTTACGGTGCTGGTCTTCTAGATTAAAACTACAATTATCTTTTATATTATACAAAGAAGTGCCTGATGTGTTATCTGGATTTAGATATACAATACCAGTAAACATACAATTATCCTGATGGACCCAGCCATCATTAATATCATAATCATTCTTTTGAAAATACGTTCTTGCAAAAAATTCTATTTTACTATCTTGATAAAAACAATTTAATATTTTCATATTAATAGATTGAAACAATTCATTATCTATTTCATGAATTGGTTTAGATCGAACCCCACGTGTGTATCCTACATTTGAATAATCAATTTTGTTAGCTAATTTAACTAATTGATTGGGGTGTTTAAAAATACCGTCTCTACTTGCAATCATATTAAATTAAAAGATATTGAAATCCTCTCCTTTTTATTTAAGTTAGGCATTACATAATGTTTTAACCAACTAGGAAATAAAAATAATTTATTTATACTAGGGGTAAACCACCAAGAAGAACTATATTTACCATATTCTTGCCAATCACAGTTGTCCCAATCATGCACCATTACATCTTTTGCAGGATGGACAAAAACTAAATTACCGCTGTTATCACTTACTTGACTGTAATAAACTCCTGAAAGTATTGAACCTGGGTGGGTGTGTTCTATATTATAATCTTTATAACCATTAATATTTACCCACATATTTTGTATAGCCAGATGTTTTTTAATTCTAAGAGTTTTATTAAATATATCAAAATGTTTAATTATTTCGTTTTCAATATTAATGTTATCTTTAATGTTAGAAGATTGCCAACCAGTCAAATTACTTTTAACTAATCCATTAGATCTATCTTTTATATCTAAACAATTTAATGAAATTGTTTTTGCATCTAAATTTAATTCAGATTCATAAACAGGACACGTAAATAAATTATTGATCATCTCCAAGGAGGCCCTAAACTCCATATTACTAATGACGTTCTTTCTCCACTTGTTACAGGTCTTACTTGATGAGTAACAAAAGAAGGAAATACTACTACAGTCCCTTGTGCTTTTATTTTATCTAAGGTTATAATATTTCTACCTTGCTCATTATTTCTAAGATCTATTTCAAAATCACCACCAGTGTATTTATTGGGATCTGTAAGGTTTATAGTTGCAGATAGTTTTCTAACTTTGCCTCTATAATTAGGATGAGACTTTTCTCCAAAAGGAGTAGGTAGATCATCAGCATGCCACGTATAAAATTGATCGGGTTTATATTTTGTAAATTGTATGGCTTCAGTCCAATCCCAATCAAAATTCCAACCTGCATTTTTGTTTGCTGTATAAATATAGGGTCTTACTAAATCATAAATCCACGGTTCTTCTAAAAAACAAACTTCAGATTTTCTTATATTTGTATTACTTGAAACTTTACCTTCAGGTCCAACTAAACCTTCTCGTAATACTTGTGTATCCCCATATTTTACAATTTCGTCACAAATATTTTTAGGAATTGCTTTTTCAAAACACCAATAATATTCTTCTAATCCAATCATCCTTTATGACCGGTAGTATATTAAATGTATTAAAAATGTAAAGTTAAATTAAGACCACTGTCCAGATTTGACGTAAGTAAAAACAGCTTCCATATCCCAAACACCAGATCCATAAAAAGCAAATGGTTGTTGTGGTGCTGTTACTCTTACAACTCCTGATCCACCCGTTCCTCCTGGTGAACCACCACTGTGTCCGTCACCGCCTTGACCTGAGTTAGCGCCTCCATTACCTCCGCTGGCACCACCTGCCCCACCTTGACATTTAGGTGCACCTGGAAAAAGTGTAGGCTCTACATTGGGTCCGCCAGATTGTCCTGATGCCGATCCGCCGGCACCTCCGCCGCCGCCTCGACCATTCGGTGTAGCTGCGCCTGGGTTTCCTTGTGGAGGACTAAATGGAGGTGTATTTCCTGTTCCTTGAGATCCCGCTCCTGGGCCTCCTGGACCTCCAGATCCTCCTCCGCCTGATCCTCCCGGACCTCCGGAATCGGTTGCATTTCTTCCTGCTTTTCCACCACCTGTTGCAGTGTACATTGTTGAACCTTCACTGCCACCAGGATTAAAAATTGAATCATCACCTGGAGTAAAACCACCAGATAAACCAGTATTACCACCAGCTCCTACAGTAATACCAACGGGTCCTGAAATAGGGACGCCAGTTATTTGACGAATTCCGCCCGCTCCTCCTCCGCCGCCGGATTGTCCTGCTCCTCCTCCTGCGCCACCAATAACACAAATATCAACACTAGTTACTGCAGCTTGGGGTAAAGTATAAGTTCCGTCACTATTAAAAGTTTGTGTATCTGCAGCTGTTTGTCCGCTGTTTTCAACTGATGCGCCTATAACTCCGCCGTTTAATCTGTTAGTTGCCATAATTAATCTCCTGTGTAACTTGTATCTATAAATTGTCCAAATGTAAAGCCGCTATCTGACCACGTGCCAGCAGCTGGATCCCAAGAATATAATGTTACTTGATCATCGCTTGGTCTTGGTTGACCTTCTGCAGCTCCGCCATTTTCTAATTGACCAACATGTCTTTGTTTATGTTCGTCCCAAGATAAAGCAGTTGCTTTTCCATCAATTTCAAAAGTATCTGGATGACTTTGATTAGGCCACGCTATAGGCGGATTCCATTCACAAGTATCCTCATCAAGAGTCCAAGAGTCATGTGTTATTGCAAAATTACATTTCATTGGTCTTGGTGGTATGAAAGCGTCTCTCGTTGCATCATAGGTGTAACCTATTCCTGCGTAATTTTTTCTAAATGCTTTTGTTTGATCAGCATTTTCTGAAGCAACTGTTCTACCACTTCCATCGTCAGCAAAAGTATAATGTTTACCCGCTCTAGTTCCATAAGAAGTTTTTTTCCAATAGTTTGGAGAAATATCACCATGAACTGATGTTAAAAAAGCTATTCCGTTTTCTTCCGATCCATTCTCATCTGAATCAGATACAACATGTACTGATGTAACGATGTTGGTTGAATCGATTTTAGCATAGTGTGCCATTTAATCGTCCCCTCCTATTAACTTAACTCTTCGTAATTTATTGTAATAACAGCGTCTGAGTTGGCACTTGCGCCAGCTTCAATATTATCACCTTCTTCAAGATAGATAGCAGAGTTTTTATCAAATGCAATCAATGTAGAATCTGCTGGTACAGAAACTGTACTCGCAAGTGCTATAGGTGATCCACTTGCTTTTGTTATAAAAACTGAAATATCTACTGAACTTGATCCATCAATGTTTGCAATAATAATGTTGTTAACTTTAAAAACTTTTCCAGATGATCCTGCGTTTGCAAGAATTTCAGTTGTTAGTGTAGTTGTTAAAGCCGCTTGAACCGACTTAGCTGTTATCGTTGATACGTTTACTAGATTTGGTGCTGCCATAATTTATACTCCTGTAATCCTTTTAACCGAAAACTAATGCCATTGCAATAGCTTTTCCTGTTGTTGCCAATCCGCTACCATTTGCTTGAACTTGGCCTGTACCTTTTGGTACTAAATTAATGTTAATATTAGTGTCTCCTCCAGAAGCCGTAAATGATGGTGCATTTCCAGCAGCTGCATTAGCGTAAGTTAATTCATTAATTGCTGAACCTGTTGCAGTTAATAAAAATAACTCGTTTCCATTTGTATCTAAAATTGAAGTTCCAATTTTAGGAGAAGTTAGTGTTTTGTTTGTTAAAGTTTCAGTTCCTGTAAGAGTTACATCACCGCTTCCAAACCCCATGGCATAAACTCCAGTGTTTGTAGCAACACCATCTAAATAAATAATTTTCCAACCTTTATCGTCAGTTGCAAACGTCACTGTAGCACCTGAACCAGATACGGCTTTTAGTTGAACTGTTTGTGCACCCGATGTACTGTTTTTAATAAAATAAACATTTTCTGTAAGTAGTGGAAAAGTTACAACTCTGCTACCAGATATTGATCCTGTTAATTCTATAACTCTATTTTGTGCTTCACCTGTTAACGCACCGTTATCAATTGTTAAAGCTGTTGGTGTCCCTGAATCAGTTACAGCTTGAGATAAATATCCACCAGTTAATTGTTCAATTAGACTTAAGTTAGCGTTTGTTTTATTTCCCCAAGTACCCGCGTTTTCGCCGGTATTCATTAGTTCAATACCAAGATCAGTATATGATGATGCCATAATTTTTTTCTCCTATTACGATGCTATCGTTACGTCTGTATAATTTGGATTACCGGTAATGTCAACGTCTTTATAACCTATAGTTCCAAATCCGACAGTGTTTAAACTAGCAGTAAATACTTGTCCTGTCAATCCTATAACCATTGGTGGAGGAGTAATAACCCCTACCGCAGAACTAAATGTTTGTGAAGATAATCCTACAGTCATTTGGTCTACAGGAGCTATTAAAGTTCCTAAAGTAGAACCAAAAGAAACACCAGTTATTGGTACAAATTCCACTGTACCGGTTATTAGCGAACCTACACTAGATCCTACTGATACACTCGTTATTGATGCTATGGTTTCCGGAACCGCAGTTACTGAACCTACAGAAGCAGGTACTGCAAAACTTGCTAATCCTTGAGTATGATCTGCGCCGTTATTTAAACTTAAAGTTCCTAAACCTGCTCCAGTTGTTACACCAGTAGGAAAAACTTTAAAATCAAAATTAGTTGTAAGAGTTCCTACAGAAGAAGGAATACTAAGTCCGCTAATTCCAACTACATCTGCAACATTAAATGTAAATTCTCCACCCCATTGTCCAAATCCATAAGAGTTAGCTCCCCAATTTTCTGGACCCATTGCTGTGTCCATACTTAAAGAATCTATAATAACTGTAGTTGTATTTTGTCCCCAGTTACCAACACCCCATTCATCTCTACCCCAACCATCTGTTGCTTGGTTATAAGCGAGTGTACCTAAAGTTGTCGAAAAACTAAAACCTGAAACAGAAACAACAGGACTAAAACTTTCTCCCCATGGTTCATTACCCCATTCAGCTCTACCCCATCCTTGTTCGGCTGCAGCTACTAACGTGCCTATTGATGTTGAAAAAGAAATTCCAGAAACAACTGTAGTAAAATTATTTTGATTTCCCCAATCTCCTTGTGACCAGGTAGTGCCGGATTCTCCCCAAGAGTTAGCCATAAGGAGTTCCTCCTTATGTCAGTCTTAAAATAGCAGAACTTGAGTCGTTAGCTGGAAATTGAATTGTAAATGTACCAGACGAGACTGTTTTATCTCCACCAAATGCTACAACACATACAGCGTCTGTAGTGGATGTACCAGTTCCAGTGGTAGTGTTATAAATCAAACAACCATTTGCTGTGAACGATGCAGAAGTCCAAGAGACGTCGGAAAAATCTGTGAACGCAGTTGTAGAAGTCAAGCCTACACCCGTGTTAGTTAATGCTTCTCCGCCTGCTGCATAAGCACTTCCAGAAGTATTTGTAATTTCATTTGATGAACTGTAATCTGTAGTCGCTGCACCTAAAGATGCTGAACTTGTATATAAAGCTATTTTAAAACTGTCTCCTGCAGGTGTTGCTCCTGAAGTGTCAAAGTTGTGTTTACCTTGTAATAGTTCTTGTTTAAAACTAGAACAAACTGCTGAAGTTATTGCCATAATTTTTTCTCCTCAATTTATGGAGACGGTGACTTGACTTGTATTCTAACTGTTCCGTCAGTATAATCATCTCGTCTTCGTCTTCCCAGTTGCGTACCTGCGAACTGTTGTATTGCATTTTTATATCTATTTTCATAGTATGTCAACATATCTGTTGGACCTTTTAAATATCCAAAAGCCTCTACCAGGCAGGCATATAATAGCCCTTGTGGGAAGTATGTACTTAAATAAGTATTGTTATTAAAACCAGTTCCAGATCCCAGACCATTGGGCATTTTATTATAATATATTCTAAACATGTAATTAGCATCTGGTGTTGGAGCTAAATACATTCCGCCAGAAGATGTAGAAGTCGTATTATCTGCACCTCCAAACATTGCATAATATTTAGGAAATCCTGTTACTGAATTAGTAGTATCTGTAGGAGATTGTATATCTCCAGATGGTCCAAATTTTCTATCAACAAACTCTGATAAATAAGTTTGATCTTTTTTTTCTAACCATTTACCATTTCCTTCTGTATTAGCTGTAGATTCAAACACTTCAATTCCTCTTATAAAGAGTGCTCCTGCTGGAGAAAAAACAGTGTTATCATTTGCAACTAATGTACCTTCTTGAACAAATCTTTGTGAGTCCATAGGAAGCTCTTGATAAATTCTAAACTCTGCGGACATAATAAAACCATCTAAAATAGTTGTCGTAAAAACATCTGAACTAACTTCCGTATAGTCCATGATGGCTTGTTTTAATGTAGTATAATCGTATTTTTTAACTCCTGACATAATTAAGCCCTATCATTTATCGGTCCAATTGTACACTGTAAACCGCCTCCTGTTTCTGCACTACTAGCATTACTAACTAATTCAAACCCAAAACCTACCTGGGTTGTTGTAAAAGCAGGATTACCACTGCTATCATTATATCCAGCGAGTCCTTCTGTTTCTTCAAGAAAAGATATTTTATAAGCTCCAAATACTTTAGCTCCTGTTGCATGTTCACTCGCTGTTGTGTTAACAGGACTAACTCCTCTGTAAGGAGCGTTTGTTCCTCTAGTGCATCCAGTTAAATCGTTTGAAGATTTTCCAGTGTATTCAATAACTTCATTTTCATAAAATCCTGTTGTGCTATTTACTTTTTCT
>Ga0098036_1000819_pt1 | contig 12701 bp, 7 predicted proteins | sample 4_EtaG_FD_77064 | JGI IMG/M metagenome (GOLD analysis project Ga0098036, IMG submission 77064) | Marine viral communities from the Subarctic Pacific Ocean - 4_ETSP_OMZ_AT15127 metaG | ecosystem: Environmental > Aquatic > Marine > Oceanic | place: Pacific Ocean | collected 2015-01-07 | reverse complement strand
TAATCAATTGTTAGTTTCTGAAGGTCATGCAGTTGAATACTTTGGAGGAAAAAGATGATTACTAAAATCAAAAACAAAATAAAAAACCTAACTTTTAAAAGTGTGTTAAAAGGTGTAGGAAAATTTTTTTTAAATACTTTCACTATGGCTACTATCAGTATTGGTACTTTGGGATTATTTACATCCTATATAAATCCAACGGCTTATATAGCTCAACAATTTCCAAATTTACAAATAGGGGCTTATACCCTTGAAACTTTATTTACTGACGTCAAACATTGGCAATCTCTAGGTTATATAGCATGGTCTATATCAGGTGGAATGATAGCTTTAGGATTAGCTATGCATATAAGAAGCCTAGGTAAAGTAATAAAGGCTATTAAAGCTAGTCCAAGAGCAGTCCTAAACTTCCCTATGAATGTCTATAAAAAAGTAAGAACATGGAGAGATTGGCTCCTAGCTAAAATAAATTATCTTAATGAAGAATCAGCTAAATGGAGAACAGCTTTTAATATAGCTAAGTCTCCTTATAGTTTACTAAGAGCTATGGGCTTTAGCCCACAAATGGCTTTAGGTCTTCTTTTTGCAGGTAGTTCTGTAGGTGGTGGTGTAATTGTTAATGAAACTATTTTGGCTGACAGAACATTTGAAAACGGAGATTCAGGATATTACAGTAGTAATAATCCCACAGGTAATATAAACATACCTGATGAAACATTAGAACAGGCACTTAAAAGACAAGATTCTGACAACACGCTTAGAATTATTGTAGGAACTTTACCAATCCAAGAAGTATCAATTCAAAATGTGAGTATTGGAACAGCCTATAATTCATCAACTTTACCAAGTGGTAAAACAGAAGCAATCCTTGTAGAAGGAACAAACGCAGGTGGTGTTTCTACATATTTAGAAGTTGGAGAACTAATATTCGAGAAGAATCGGTGTAAACAATTAATCGTAGAAAATGTCACAAGCCATACTATCGAGATCATTGGCAACCTATCAGACGGACAGAGTATCACTCAGAGTGCTGGAACCGGTCTTCGAAGAGCTATAATAGGTGGACATTTCCAAAGCAAGTCATTAAAGACTGAATATGGTTTGTATGACCGAATTCATTTGTCAGCCGACACTAACAACGTTAATGGAAAAATTGGCAGATTGGTAATGTCTAACATAGTGAGTAAGGGAGGAACCTGTAACCTTAAAAGAATTAAAGCTGATACTATCAGAATTAATCATAATAGGATAGGAGCTGGAGATGGTTTCGGAGTAAAAGATTTCAAAATTGAATCTTCGGTAAATGCTGTTCATTGGGTGGTTGACGATAACGCAGAATTATTAACTGCTGAACCTGCGAGCTTGGCTACCGAATAATAAATGAGGATATAAAAATAGATGACTACAAAAGAATTCGTAGAGAAATATAAGAAAGTCTATGAGTCTCTTATAAACGATCCGTACACGGAACAAACGGATACTAAAACAAGAGAACAAGTAGCCTCTGAAGAAGCTCAACAAAGAGTAAAGCAATCTATAAATAATGAAAAAGCTCTTAGTATGGCAGCTGAACTATCTTCTGTTGAAAAATTTACTACTTTTATGGAGAAAGAAGATATAAATTTAGATAATATAATTTATGGGACTCCTAGTAGAAGCCACTTAGAAACAATGAAAAAACCTGTTACTTTATTTGATATTGAAGCTAAACGAATAAATGTAAAAGAACCCCCTTCAAACTCAAGTAAAGAAACTAAAAAAGAACTTAGAGCTTTACAAGACCAAACAAAAAATGTTGACGAAAAATTAAAAGAAAGAATTAATAGAGAAGATAAAAATTTTGAGATTACCTTCTACGAATATCTAGACAAAAATGATTTAGACTACGATAAAGATTTTATACAGGCTATTATTAAAGAAGCTAGAGTATATGTTCAACATTTTAAATATAGATTTAATAGACCTAGACCTAGACAATTAGGAGAATTAGTAGGAATTCCTGTAATCCAACAGAAAGGAGGTTCTTCCAATACACCGGCCTATCCATCAGGACATGCTATTCAATCTAGACTTGTTGCTTTATTTTTAGGAAGAGAACATCCAGAACATAGAGAAGAACTTTTAAAAATCGCTGAAGAAATTGGAATAAATAGAATAAAAGGTGGATTTCATTATACTAGCGATCACGAAGCAGGAAGATTGGTTGCAAACGATTTATGGGCAAGTTTACTTAAAAAAGTAAGAAGAATGAAAAAATCTTTTGGTTCTGACCCTATATCCGATTTAATAAAAGATTATATGGAACAACGAAAAGAAAAATGGAGTAACATAACTAAAATTGGAAATTTTGTAACTCAACAAAGTTTAGAAAAAGCTGACGAACCAAATGATAAAGACTTTTTTCAATATGAACAACTCCACAGAAATGAAACTGATGCTAATCGGAAAGCACAAGGAGTTAGCAAGCCAAAAGAAGCTGCTAAACCCAAACAACCTAAAGCAAAAACTCTTAGTTTTGAAGAAACTTCTAAACAATATGAAAAACATATTGCAGACCAAGAAGAAAGTCATAAAAAAAATGTAGAAGATATAAAAACCAGAATAAAAACAAATGAAGTTGACTATAAAAAAGCAGCAGAAACGCATGATAAAGCACGGAAGCAAAAACAAGACGACCTTGCTAAAAAACAATTAGTGCATGCTAAAAAGAAGGGTGAAGTAAACGAAGAATTTAAAGCTTTTAAAGATAAATATGATCCTATAGTTAAAGAAATTGAAGATGGATTAGTTTCAGTAAACCAACAAATATCTGATGTTCAAACTAAAATAGATAAAAAATCTACTAAAGCTTTACAAACTAAATTAGAGGAGTTAGATCAAGAAAGAGACGAATTAGAATTTGAAAGAGATACTGAGTCAGAAGGTGGAATAGCTTGGTATAAAACAACACAAGCAGGGTACAAAAAAGATATTAGAGATTTAAATAATCAGTTGAAAGAGGCCGAAGAAGACTTTAAAAACTATCCAACAAGTACTCAATATGTAACAGACCTTAAAAATAAAAATGAAGAAGTTCTAAAAAAGCTAAACTCTGAATTAGATCAAATGCAAAAAGACCATAAAAAATCTATTGCAAACCAGAAAAAAGTTTTAAAAGAAGCTAAGAAAAATAAAACTTTTTCTACAGAAGAGCAAGAAAAAATAAATGACCTTTCTGAACAAAGAGAAAACATAGATACTAAAGTAGATGAATCTGTAGAAGATGCCCTAGAGGGAGAACATTTAGAAGACCTAGAAGAAGAATCTGAAAAAGATTTTGAAGATATTTCAACCCCAGACGAGTTTGAAGAAGACATAGAAAACGATCAAGAAGATACTGAAACAGATAAAGATGCGATAGCAGATTTGGCTGAAGAAACACAAGATAAAATACAAGAAACACAAGAAGACAGTTCTATAAGTACAACAGCTGAAACTCCTAAAGAAAAAGAAGAAAATAAAAAACTACAGACTAGAATTCAAGAAGATGCAATTCAAGCTTTAGAGGAAGAAACCCCTGAAGAAGTAAAAGCAAAACTTGAAGAAGTAGAAAGAAAAAACAAAAGAATTTATGCTAAACCTACTGTTGAAGAAGCTAAAATTGAAGAAGCTAAACCAGAAGAAGCTGTAGAAGAGGAACCAAAGGCTGAAGAAGAACCTACTCCAGAACCTGAAACTCCTACAGAAGAACCTGTAGCAGAAGAAAAACCTAAAGCAGAGGAACCAAAGGCAGAAGCAGAGGAACCCAAAGCTGAAGAACCTAAAGCTGAAGAACCCAAACCTACTCCAGAACCTACAACAACCCCTGAAGTAGATGAAAGAAGAGAAGCTTTAGAAGGCTTAGACGAAGAACTTCAAGCTATGTATGAAAATTCAGTTAGTGAGAAAAACAGATCAAAATATTCTAAAGAAGAATGGATTGAACATAATATTATAGACAATAATAAGTTTAAAACGGCTAGAGCTATAAAAGACCATGTTTTTAAAGAGCAAGACAAAATAGAATCTGCTAAAGCCAAAGACCAAACAACTCAAGAAAAAACTGAAGCTATTAAACAAGAACAAGAAGCAAAAGCCGAAGAAGAAAAAATAAAACAAAGAACAGAGCAAGAAAGTAATTTATCTGAAAGAGCTAAAGCATTAGGATATAAAGACGAAGCTCTAGAAACAATATTTAAAGATAATGAAGATTTATCTAGTTTTGAACAACAAGTTCAGAATGAAGAATCTGTAGTTACAGATAAATTATATAGTCAAATAGATAATAATATCTTACCTTCAATGCCTTATAAATTAGGTAAAGAGCCTGAAAGTTGGAGAGCAGCCTTAGCTGAATTACCACCCAAAAAAGTTAAAGATTTTTCAAATAAAATTAAAAATTATTTTGAAGATAAATTAAAAGCTCCTCAAGCCAAAGCTTTAGAAGCTGCCTATTCAGATCATGTTAAAACTGTTTACGAATCTGAAAAATACATAGACCCTAAAAATAAAACTCTTTTTAATAAAAATTTAAGAGATAAATTACAAGAAAGAACTAATGCTTTTAAAGCAGTAGCTAACGTAGCCGTAGACGAAAATGGAAACTCTTTTCTATCTACTGAGAAACAAACGGAAATACATAAGGAGTTTGTCGAAGCTATGAAAAAAGCTAAAAACGAAAAAGAATTAAAAGAAGCTTATCAGGTTATATATGACGAAAAACACGAAGATATAGAAAAACCTACTGCAGAGGATAAATTTGAGGTATCTGAAACCGATAAACCTGAAGAACCTAAAGCTGATAAACCTAAAGAACCAAAAGCTGAAGGAGAACAACTTCCATTGCCTGAAAAAGAAATGGCCTCTAAAAAAGAAGAAATTGCAGAAGCAGTTGGAGTAGACCCAAAAGATGTAAAAATTACACCTGAAGGAGATGTAAAAGTTACAAGTGGACTAGGAGCAAAAATACAAGATAAAACAAAAGAAATTGCAGAAAAACTTGGAATAAAACAAGAAAACATACAAACTACTCCTGAAGGAGAAGTAAAAATTACTCCTGAGGAAAAAATTGATACAGCTGATGCAAAATTAAGAGCTGAAAACATGAAAGCAGGTACATTTCAAGTAGGAGCAGATGGGTTACAACAAATATATGTGCCGGGAAGAGGTAAAGGTTTTGTAAATATTCAGAGAAAAGAAAAAGGGGAGATAAGACCTGATATAGAAGCAAAAATGAAAGCTGATGCCGATATACAAGCTTGGAGAAAAGCTAATGATCAAAAAGCTCCAACAGAATTAGCTGGTGGAAGAATAAGAGTAGGAGGAGAAGTAAAAATAGATGGTAAAGACCCTACTAAAAAACCTAAAGAAGATTCAGATAAACCTTCTCTATCGATAGGAGCTCGTAGAGGTACAGGAGCACAAAGTGCTTTAGATGCCTTCTCTAGTAAAGTTGGAGGATCAAAAAAAGGAACAGAGTCAAAACTAGATGCTTTTTTAGATAATCTGAGAAGAGGAAAATAGGAGTAACTTAAGTATAATATATTATGGATAGTTTAAACGACAGCTTAAAAAAATTACAAGACCTAGCCAAAGCTACTTATGGTAATGAAGATACTTGGGCAATTGCTAATAAAGTAGTAAGAGATCAAGGTGGAAAAGGAAAAGGAAACCAATATCGTGGAAATAAAAGTAGAAGGACTAGATGGAATAGAGTTGCTAGAGCTATTAGAGCAAGACAAGTAGAACAAGGTAAAACACCGGGTTATGAAGCTCAAGGTGGAAATTATCCCTATGAAGATAAAAGAACAACAGAATACAAAAAGAAACAAAAAGATAAAGTTGAAAAAGCGATTACAAAAGGACATACAGGAGCCCAACAAAGAGCTTCTGAAAGAAAAACTCTAAATTCAATGAGGAGAAAATCTACAGATATGAATTCTTATGACGAATTAAAAGGATTTTGGAAAGATAATTCCGATACTTATACAAAAAGAAAGCCTGTAGCCTTAGATGTAATGAAAGATCATCAACCTACTCCACCCAGAGAAGGGCTTGTTTGGGATGCTGTAAAGCATAGATGGGCAAGACCAGAAAATGTTGGAGAAACTGTAATAGAAACCCAAGGTAAAAAGAGAATCAGAGGTTCAGGTACAGGAGCCCATGAGAGAGGTGTATCAGGACATCATCCTAGAGGTGGAACAGGAAGAGAATATACTAGAGGAAGAAGATTTAAATCTGTACATGATAAAGGAGTGGCTACTGTTCATCATAGAACACCTCCTTCAGGAAAAATAAAAGGATAAGATGAAAATAAATAATTTTTTTAATAAAAGAAAGCCAAAAAAATTGGCTTCTTCAAAGATTGTTTTAAACAATGAACATGAAGAGAGTAAGCTCAAAGAAGAGGTTACCTCTGCAAAAAAAGCTCTTACTGAATATAAAGAGATAAATAAAATAAACGAACAATTAACAAATAGAAACAATTCTTTAGAAGAAGCCAATAAAGATTATGTAGAAGAAAATGAAAAGTTTAGAGCAGAAACTATAACTTTAAAAGCTGAATTAGAAAAAGCACATTTAACTAATGCTAAAATTCCTGAGCTAGAAGAAAAATTAAATGAAACAACAGGACAATTAAATACAGCCAGAGGAAAAGAAAGAGATTTAACTCTATCCCAGATTAAATTAATTTCAGAGAAAAGTGCTTTAGGTACTCAAGCAACAGATTTTGAAAAAGAAAATAAAACTCTTAAAGAAGATAATAAACTTTTAAAGAACAACCACGATTCTATGAAAAATGATTACGATTTAATGGAAAAAGACTTGTCTGAACACAAAAGTTTTACTAGAAAAGTAAGTATACTATATAAAGAGGGAGTAAAGAAATTAGACTCTTTTGCCCAGCAAAAAGATTTTTGGGAAAGTAAAGCCGTAGAAAGAGAAAATAAACTAGAAGAAGCTAAAAGACTAGAGAAAGAATTAAGAACTTGGGTCTCTGACTTAGAAATTTCAGAAGGGGATAAAAAGTCTAAATTTAAAAACTCTTCAAAGAAGGTAACTGTATTGCAGAATATAATAAAAAACATGGAAACTAATATAAATGGTTTAACAGAGGAATTAGAGTTTACTACTAAACTTTTAAAAGAACTTAAAATAAAAGCCAGCAAAGCTTCTTATATGTCAGAAAGTATGATAGCTAGAACAGAAGGATTTAAACTACCTTTTGCTCATGAAGCAGAACCAAGAAAATATTTAGGCAATTCAAAACAAACTTTATTTAAGTTTAAAAGTAAGGAGACAGCAAAATGACAACAAGACCTTGGAGACAAGAAATAGAACTTCTCCAAAACTATCCTAAACATAAAACATTCACTTTTACAACTAGTGGAAGTTCTGCCGAAGATGCAGTAACCCTAGCAGGAGTAATGGAAGAATGTAATAAAGTATCTTTTGTAGTTGAATCTGCAGATGCTTATATAGCTTTTGATGAAACTGCTACTTCAAGCTCAATGTTAATTCCACAAAACGAAGGATATTTTGATGATGGGATATGGATTGGAACAAAAATTAGTATTATACGAGCAGGCTCAACTAATGCTAGAATCAGAGGAATTATTTGGGGGAGATAAATGCCTAAAATAAGAAGGAGTACAGGTGGTCTAATAAGAGGAAACCTTTTTGATACAAACATCAAGGCTACTTCTATAGACGAAGACATTTTTAGTGATCAGGAAATATTAGATGAAGTTGCTAACGATAGTGATTTAGTCTTAGTTCTTGATGTATCTGAAACACCTGATAAAATTAAATATGTAACTAGAACTAATCTTATAGGTAGTGGACTTGTATCGATTAGTAATAACACGGATAATTTTATAATGACAGGTACAGGGTCTGCTTTAAATGGGGAAGCAAATTTAACCTTTGATGGTACTATACTTGTTAATGATGGTGGAGAGATAAATCTAGATATATCTTCAGGAGACCCACATATGAGTTTTCAAATTGGGGGTTCCGATAAATTTACTCTAGGCGTAGATGATTCCGATAGTGATAACTTTAAAATAGACTCAGGAAGTACTGTAGGAGCTTCTACCTTAGTAACTTTAGACAGTTCAGGTAATACAATTATAGCAGGAGATTTGACTGTATCAGGCGATGATCTTACTATGGGAACAAACACAAGTGGTTATGTTCTTGTAGCTGATGGAACTAATTATAACCCTGTAGCAATTAGTGGTGATATAACATTGGCTGCAAATGGAGCAGTAGCTATAGGATCAGGAGTAATTGTTGATGCAGATGTAAATGCAAGTGCAGCAATAGCCGTGTCTAAAACAGCTCTGACAGCAGGAACTAATATTTCTTTATCAACAAACACTTTAAATGTTGATGATGCTTTTCTTATAAATGATGGTAATGATGCCACTACAGGCACAATAACTTCTGCAGGATTAATAGTAGATGGAAATAAAAATGTAACTCCCGGAGATGGGGCATTTTTACATTTAGATACTGCAACTGTTACGGATAATAATACAGCAGGTTCAGGAACAGCTACAAAATATACTCATGTAAATCTTGAAGCTCCAACTCTAGCAGCTACTAATTCATCAGTAACTACGAGTGATGCAGCTACTTTATATATTAATGCAGCAGCAACTGCTGGTACAAATCAAACTATTACAAGAAATTGGGCTATGTGGGTTGATACAGGAAATGCAAGATTTGATGGTTCAATATATTCAGGTACTACACATGCTATAGATTCTAGTGGATTAGTACAAGTTGCTAATCAATCAAATATCACAGGAGTTGGTACAATTAGTTCAGGAACTTGGCAAGGAACTGCAATAGCTTCAGCTTATATAGCAGGAGATGCAATTACAGGAGCTAAGATAGCAGATGATGCAGTTGATAGTGAACATTATACTGATGGTTCAATAGATACAGCTCATATAGCAGCTAGTCAAGTAACACATGCCAAACTAGCCGATGATATTGTTTCAGGTCAAGACGAGATAACAACAGGACTTATTGCAGCAGATGAAATGATGTATTCAGATGGGGGAGTAATTAAAAGAATTGGTGTAGATGTTTTAGCAACTAAACTATTTTCGGTTGCTAGTGCTGGAACAGTAGCTCAAGCAAGTGATCATATGCTCTTTTTAGATGGAGGGGCCACAGGAGATGTTATTGTCGAAAGCATAGATGATTTTCTTTCTGCAATAGCTGGTTCAGGTATATCCGTATCAAGTTCTCAGCTTGCTGTTTCAAGTAGTAGTGGAGCTGTAACAGCTTTGAACAATGCTACTGCAAATGAATTAGTAACAGTAGGAGCAACTACTACAGAATTAGATGCAGAAACTAATTTAACTTATGCTAGCGATGTTTTCGCTACAACCTCAGCTTCAGCCAACTTACCAAGATTAGATATTATAAATACTCATGCTGATGCAACAGCTGGTATGATAAAATTCGTTAAAGACCCGGGCTCAGGACAAGGAGCAGATAATGATATAATGGGTACGATTACTTGGTATGGAACTGATGCAGGTAATAATGCAGCAGAAGAATTAGCAAGAATGGAAGCCTATGTCATAGAAGCAGATCACGGCTCTGAGGCAGGGGGAATTAAATTTTATGTAGCTGAAAACGATGCTACAATGACAGCAGGATTACAAGTTCTTGGAGTTAAAGATGCTGATGGCGAGATAGATGTAACTATAGCAGCCGGTGCAGCTTCAACCACAATAATAGCTGGAACATTAACTATGGGTAGTACTGCAGCTATGACAAACGCAGGGTTACTTTCAGTAGCCAATCAGTCAAATATAACAGGATTAGGAACAATAAGTTCAGGTACTTGGGAAGCTACAGACGTAGCCGTTGCTCATGGAGGTACAGGAGCCTCGTCTCTTACAGCTAATGCTGTTTTAACAGGAAATGGAACTTCGGCTATTCAGGCAGAATCCGATCTTTTATTCGCAAGTAATCAATTAATACCTACAGCTTCAGCTCATGATGCAGCAGGTACAGCTTTAACTGTATCAGCAGGAGCAACTACAGCAGGTACAAGTAATAACCAAGCTGGTGGAGCCCTTACTTTTGAAGGTGGTCAAGGAAAAGGTTCAGGAGCAGGTGGAGATATAGTATTTAAAACTGCAAATGCAGCAGGTTCAGGAAGTTCTCTAAACTCTCTTGCAACAGCTTTAACACTTAGTGACGATCTTTCCTCTACATTTGTTGGGGATATGAATGTAATTAGAGATGCAAATAATGCTGATGTAAAATTAACATTAGGTACTTCTGCAGCTGAATCACTTATAATCCAAGTATTAAATGGTGGCTCTAATAAAACAGCAGAAGAAGTACATTTCTCAACAGCTACAGCGTCAGCTACAGGAAATCATGGAAAGATGGTATTTGATGTTGACGGAACCGATATAGCAACAATAGATGATGGTGGTATAGACTTAGCTTCAGGAAAAACTTTTGCAATTAATGGGACAGACATAGTTTCTAGTCCAATTACTGCTTTAAATAGTGCGACTGCTAACGAATTAGTTACAGTAGGAAGCACTACAACTGAACTTGATGCTGAAGCAAACCTTACTTTTGCTAGTGATGTTCTAACTTTAGCTTCATCTACAGCAGATTTACCTAGAATAGATATTACTAATACCCACGCAGGAGCAACTGCAGGTAAAATAAGATTTAATAAAGATAGTGCTTCAGGAGCAGATAGCGATGTTATGGGTACTATTGAGTGGTTCGGTACAGACGATTCAGATAATACTCACGAACTACTAGCTTCTATGGAAGCTTATATAATAGAAGCTGATCATGGTTCAGAAGCAGCAGGAATTAAATTTAAAGTTGCTGAAAATGATGCAACTATGACATCAGGATTAGAAGTTTTAGGCGTTAAAGACGCTGACGGAGAAATTGATGTTAATATTGGGGCAGGAGCTGCTTCGACTACAACAATTAAAGGTACTCTAACTATGGGAACTACAGCAGCAATGACTAATGCTGGACTAGTTTCAGTAGCTAATCAGTCGAATATAACAGGGTTAGGCACTATTAGTTCAGGAGTATGGAATGGTACGGCAATAACTCATGCGTACATAGCTGACGATATAGTTAGTGGGCAAGATGAAATAACAGGAAGTTTTGCAGCAGCAGATGAGCTGATGTATTCTGATGCCGGAACTATTAAAAGAGTAGGACTTGATACTATAGCCACTAAATTATTCTCAGTAGCGTCTGCAGGTACAGTAGCACAAGCTAGTGACCATATGTTATTCTTAGATGGTGGAGCTACAGGAGATGTAATAGTTGAATCAATAGATGATTTCTTAACAGCTATAGCAGGTAGTGGGGTATCTGTATCAAGTTCACAATTAACAGCTAGTGGTGGCGTAGCAACAGGAAAAGCCATTGCTTTATCAATGGTTTTAAATTAATTAAGAAAGGAAGGTAAATTATGGGAGCTTCAACTTCTCCAAATATAGTAAATGTAACTTCTATGCATGGAACTACAGTAGGTTTTGCTTTATCAACAACAGTAACTACAGATTTGATTACAGTTTCTGCAAACAAAATACTTAGACTTACAGCATTAAGAGCAACAAATGTTGATGGTACTGCTGACGCTACAGTTACTGTAGGTATTGTATTTGCAGATGCTGACCCTAATGGAATTACAGATTTTGATGTGACTTCAATAAATCCTCTATTACTTGCTAAAACTATAAATGTTCCAGCAGGGTCAGCTTTAGACCTTATAGACAGAGGAGCTATTTATCTAAGAGCAGGAGATGTATTAGAAGGTGGAGCTAGTGCTGCTGGTGATATTCAGTTAGCAGTTAGTTACGAAGTCTTAGATGATGCGTAAGGAGTAATATGAATTACTTAGGAACAGACCCAAGAGAAGGTGGGACTCTTGTTGCATCTTCTGACATAACAAGTAACACAGCTAGTGTTTCATTAACAGGTATTTTTGATCCAGAAGTTATGTACTTTATTCATGCTATGGATTACAGACCTAAAAATAATCAACGAACATTAATGTATCGTTGGTTAGATGATAGTGGAGCTATATCTTTTACTAACATGCAAGAAAGTGGTTTGTATGGAGGTAGTGGAGGAGCAGGTAGTACAGGTGGAGTGTATTCAACAAACAGAACAGGTGGATATACAAACTTTGGAAGTGGTACAGGTAATGGAAGTGATGAACATGGCATGTCACAAATGTGGTGTGTACCAAATACTGCTAACGAAAAGTTAGCTTTTGGCACAGCATCTTTACATGGTGGGGCAGACGAAAGTTATTGGGGTTACTTTGTACAAGCATCAAGATTAAATAGTTCAGCTACCAGAGCAACAGGCATTGAGTTTGTATGTGATAACAACTCTGGTGGTCATCAAATTGCCAATGTATCTATACGAGTATACAAACTAGGTACTAAAGTTAATCCTATAAAGACTTTAAAACACAGGCACACAGATAATTGGGTAGCTTCTAATTACATTGGTGGAGCTATTAAAGGACAAGGTTGGGCAAAGGTAGCAGAAATAACAGCAGCAGATGGAGATTCTGCTTTAGATTTTACAGATGTTTTTACTAGTAACTACAAAAGATATGTAATTACAGGAACAGATTGCAGACCTGCATC